>Ga0163215_100923_pt1 | contig 27872 bp, 26 predicted proteins | sample SynspAceP_FD_185934 | JGI IMG/M metagenome (GOLD analysis project Ga0163215, IMG submission 185934) | Saline lake microbial communities from Ace Lake in Antarctica - Synechococcus sp. Ace-P (Hybrid Assembly) | ecosystem: Environmental > Aquatic > Non-marine Saline and Alkaline > Saline | place...
CGATCACAACGAAGTCACCGCAAATCGCATGTTGGCACCGGTGTTTTGTTTGCGCGCGGGAAGCCGCTTTGATGCCGCACCCGAGTTGGTCCCCCAAGCCAAAGCAGCTTAAAACAGCCTAGAGCATCTGAACCAGAGAACAGCCATGACTGCACAGCCGCCCAAGGTATTCCACACATGAAACAGGGCTCGACTCGAGCGCTAAGCGCAAACGCACGCCGTAGTAATAGGCAGCCACGCCGTGTGACTCAACTGATCGGGCGATCATGAGTGAACAGACAGTCACGCCTTGGTTGGTTCCGTTTAAGGGGATTGAACTCGACAGCATCGGTCAGTTATCCCAGTACGTGAACCTGCCGGCTGACCACTTACTTCACGCGGGCCCACCCTACGGTGGTGTCAGCGAAATACCGCAACCGGTGCTAAATGCCGCTGCTCAAATTTTAATCGTTGACGGTAAAACCGAATCCCTTGATCATGCGCTGTATCTCATTAGATCGAGTCACTTTAAACTCAAAGCGGCGCAGTCATATGGTGTGGTGACGCCCTTGGCCCAAGTGGTGTCTGCTCATAGCTGGGTCTTTAAAGTCAGTGATGGTCAAGAGACCGCTTATGCGCCATTGGTAGAAAGTGCCCCGCCCGCCGTGCGATTCGGATCAAGCAGCCTTGCGTCCCGAGATGCCTTAGGTGCGCTTAAGTCCATTGCAATCGAGTTAAATCACTGTTTGCCGCAAGGCGGCCTGCCGATTGCCCCACTCATTGCCGCTGGACTCAAGGGGGGAGACGATTGCCATGCCGTCACGGCTGCCACGCACACGGCATTCTTGAATGCCCTCAGGCAACCGCCAGAATCACTATGGACCCATTACGGCTTTGTCTTGCCGATTATCATGGCGGCAAGTGCTGTGGCACTGCGGCGGGCGGGGACCATTCGTGCGATCGGCTGCAATGGCGTCAATATCGGATGGCAATCAGCCTCAGAACCCATTTGGCATCAACAAGAAGCTGCCATACCCGTCGGTGAGACCTTCAGCACCGAGACCACGTCTGTGCTTCGAGCCATCGGCGACAGTGCTGTTATTGATTTCGCCGGACTTGGTGCGCAGGCGCTGGCGTGGTCGCCACAGATGTCACGCATTTGGCAGGACTATCTGCCGCACATGACTGCTCATAAAAGAGCGCGTTTGATTGATCCCAAAACCGGTCTGGTTTGCATCCGTCCTGTCGTGCTTCACGGCACCGCACCGCGAATCCATCTGGCTATGGTTGATGCTTGCGGCGCCGGCAATATTCTTGGCCGTGGTGTTGTTGAGGTTGACCCTGACTTATTCAGCGATTGTGCGCCCGCTGATTGTGCCCCCGCTGCATCATAAGTACGGAGGTCAGGGCATTGCGTTTTGTCATCACTTGTTATCTTGGCGCGTAAGCTTCAATCTTTGCTTGCGCCCAAATCAAGCGGCACTGTCGCCTGTGAGTTGTTGGCGCGAACCAGGTCTGACATCAATTCGAGAAAGATCTGCCGTGATGCCTCTGGCAAAGCCTCTATCGTGCGCATATGGGCACGTTGGACCGACGCCTCCATTTTGATGAGGAGCCGCGCGCCTTTCGGGGTTAATTTCACAACTTTACGCCTGCGATCCTGACTGTGATCAATCCGCCTCACGAGCCCCCTACCCTCTAACCGTGAAATGACATCGGCAACATTTGACCGTTCTAACCCAACTTCCAGCGCAATTTGCTGTTGATCACGTTGCAGTCCGTTTTTTAGTGTGGTCAACACACTGTATTGCACAGGCGTGACACCGTAACCTTCGGTTTCAATCTGAAACAGTGCCGAATGGATTTGGTGCAATCTGCGAATTAAAAAACCTGGCCTATCAGACAGCGCAGGAAATGGTTGACTAAGGCCTTTGCTTGTCGATGTTGCGGTCGTGGATTTGTCAGTCATTGCACTGATTTTACGTCACTAAAGCCTGGTCGGTCGCCCATTGTTGTCGGCAGTGCCATTGCGCCCAAATACGGCGGCCACGGCGACTACGCCAACTGTTGCCCATGAGACCATCTTTAAAGTTAGCTGCGCAGAGCCGATTCAAAACAACCGCGGTCAATCTTGCGCAAGGAAGTACTCGTGCGCCGACATCGCTAATGTCGCCGGCAATATGTCGAGGCGCACCCAAGCTGCTGACTCACCGATCCTAGCGGTCGACGACCATGGCCTTTTCGACCCCTTCTGCAACCCCAATTTCGCAACACACCCAGGCCGACAAGTCGGTCTAAAGCTTTCAGGTTCCTCGGTGAAAACTCTTATCTTCGAGGGCTTGTCAACAGTCATCAACGCAGGTACTGTTCAGTGGTCACTATTAAGAATGTTTCAGCATTAAAAAAATCATAAATAGTTGAGATAAGGCTAGTGATGGTTGGCATACCGTTAAGCCTTTTATGCTTTTAAAACCCGTTTTTTAGCTATTTCCCCGAACCCTCGGGACACTTTGGAGACAACCATTATGAAAATTAAAAAAGCGCTAGTGGCAGGTTTGTTGTCAGGCTTTGCCCTGACCTCTGCCCATGCCCAAGAGGCAGTGCCAATAGATCTCGGTATTGTGACTTTCTTGTCAGGACCCGCGGCATCTCCGTTTGGCGTACCCGCTCGGAATGCAGCTGAACTGCTCATACAAGAATTCAATGCAGGCACGGCCCCTGCTCCATACAACCAAAAAGGTTTTAGTGGCTCGCCCATTAAGGCAACCATTATTGATGAGGCCGGTAGCAGCACAAGTGTGGTGACTGAGTTCCGTAACCTCGTCCAAAGAGATAAAGTTGACTTAATTGTGGGATACATCTCTTCAGGCAACTGCCTCGCGATCGCGCCAGTTGCGGAAGAACTCAAAACAGTTACTTTTCTTTTTGACTGCGGCACACCTCGTATTTTCGAAGAAAGTCCCAAAGACTATGTCTTTCGTGCCGTTAACCATGCAACAGCTGACAGCGTTGGTGCCGCTCGTTATCTCAAAGGTCAAAAACCTGACGTAAAGAATTTTGGTGGTATTAATCAAAACTATGCCTGGGGTCAAGATTCGTGGAGTGATTTCCGCGGTGCGATGCAAGTCTTGTACCCTGACTCAGAAGTCACAACCTCGCAAATGCCCAAACTCTTCGCCGGGCAGTACAGCGGTGAAATCTCTGCTTTGATGGCAAGTCGGTCGGAAGTTGTACACACCAGCTTTTGGGGGGGTGATTTAGAAGCCTTCATTTTGCAATCAGCGCCTCGTGGCTTGTATAAAAACAGCGATGTTGTCTTAGCAGCTGGTGAGACAGCCATGTTTAGATTAGCAAACCGCATTCCCGATGGCACGATCATTGGAGCCCGGGGCCCATACGGTGTATTAGCCCCTGAAAGTGCGCTGAACACTTGGTTCCGTGAAAAGTTTATCGATCGCTACAACGTTGCGCCTAATTACACGGCCTACCAAATGGCTCACGCCATGATGGCCGCAAAATTGGGCTATGAAAAAGCGATGGCGGCTAACGGTGGTAAAAAACCTAACTCAGACCAAATCGCAGCGGCAGTGCGTGGCATGGAATACGAAGGCCCTGGTGGCGTTCATAAGTTCTCACTTAGCAACGGCCATCAAGCTGTTTCTGAAACAGCCTATGGGCGTACCAAACTTGTAAACGGTGAAATGACCATCGTTGATGTTGTCCGCTTCCCAGCAGACCAAGTTATGCCACCAAATGGTATCAAAGGGGCCGATTGGATTGCAGGTGGAATGAAATCTAAGTAATCCCATTCACCTCTAATTTAAGGGGCGGGGCGACGCAGACCTGATGATGCGTCGCCCCTCATTCGATATGATTGATCAAATATTGATGGTGCTGATTGACGGCATCAATTACTCTGCTTGGCTGTTTTTGGCAGCAGTTGGCCTCACCCTAATTTACGGCGTGATGAAAATTGTGAACGTCGCACATGGCAGCTTTTATGCATTAGGTGCGTATGTGGCAGCAAGCGTCGTTGGTACATGGGTTTCCCTTGATTACCCGCCCTACCTGTACTATCCCGCGTTGTTTGTCGCTGCTTTAATTTCTGGATTCACCGTGGGGCCCTTGGTTGAAAGGGTTCTACTACGCTATCAATATGGAAAGGATGAGGTGGTGATCTTGCTCATCACCTATGCCCTTTTCTTGATCATGGAAGATGTCATCAAGTTGATTTGGGGCGTTAATCCCTACTTCATCGTTGAGCCCTACGCCTATCTTGGCAACTTCTCAGTCGGTTACATGACCTATCCGAACTACTACATTTTGATGTTTGGTCTGGCTGTTGTTGTTGGCTTGGCGCTGACTTTCACATTGCAAAAAACACACTTTGGACGCCTACTCGTGAGCGTTATTCATGACAGAGAAATCAGTGCTGCAATGGGAATTGATGTCAGCAAAATCTTTGTACTGACCTTCGGTGTTGGCTGTTCTCTAGCTGGTATTGCAGGTGCATTTACTGCGCCAACTATTTCAGTGAGTCCAGGCCTCGGTGTTGAAGTGATTGTTCTCTCATTTGCCGTGGTCGTCACCGGGGGGTTGGGAAGTTTACCGGGTGTCGCTTTGGCTTCAATCATCATGGGACTTGTTCGGGCATTTTGTATCCACTACATACCCCAACTGGAATTATTCGTCATCTTTGGCGTAATGGCATTGGTTTTAGCGTTTCGTCCGCGTGGACTCTTTAGCCTAGCGGAAGCGAGAAAAATATGAACTTCGACAAAGTAATTGTGCGATTAGCTGTCGCCTTTATTGGTATTCTTCTGTCGTCTGCGTTCATCCCCCAATGGGCTTTGTTTATGCTCACCATCGCCTGCGCTAACGGCATGGCGGTGCTTGGGTTGATGCTATTTTTAAGAGCTGGACTAGTGTCATTTGGGCAGGCATTATTTTTCTGCACGGGCGCCTATGCTACGGGCCTTATGGCCCTGGAGTTTGGCCTGACAGAAATGACCCTTTTGATTGTGGTGAGCGGCATCGCTAGCGGTCTAATGGCTTACATCTTAGGCTTCCTACTGGCTAAGTATCGCGGCATTTTCTTTGGGCTATTGTCTTTAGCTTTTTCGATGATTTTTTATGGATTGTTAGTTAAAACCGAAACGCTAGGATCGACAGACGGATTTAACGTTCCTGCAGTGACGATTTTGGGGTGGTTACCTGAACTAAATGTGGTTCGAGTCGCTGTCCTAGGCACGGCGTTTCTCGTTATCCTAATAAGCGTCTCATTCGTCAACATGCTTCTTAAGAGTCCTCGCGGTCTTTTACTAACAGCCATTCGAGACAACGAAATTCGAGCCGAGTACATGGGTGCTTCAGCTCAAAAAACTGTTCACCTTTTTTACGTGATCTCTGGTGTTCTCGCGGGCTTTGGCGGTGCGATTGCTGCCATTGCCGTTGGCCATATCGATCCCACCATGTCATTTTGGACCACCTCGGGAGAAATGCTATTTATTGCCATCCTTGGCGGAACTGGCAGTGTCATCGCACCGTTCATTGGTGCGCTCATATTTGGCGTTATTCACACGATCGCCTTCTCCTATTCACCCAACACTTGGCAAATGGTCATCGGTCTATCGTTGATTTTTGTCATCCTGCTGCTGCCAAATGGGCTATGGTCCTTGCGTGAAAAATTCGGGAAGCGTAAATCATGAGTAATGTCATTCTTCATGCCGAGGGTCTGAATAAGTCTTTTGGAGCAATTACAGCAGCGTCTAATATAAATGTTGAAGTGCAAGAGGGATCCGTGCTTGGCCTAATTGGCACCAACGGCGCCGGTAAAACGACCTTTGTAAACATGATCACTGGTTACTTAAAGCCTGATAGTGGACGCGTTATTTTCAACGGGCGGGACATCACAAAGCTTGCACCGCGTGAAATTACACAATTGGGCATCTGCCGCTCATTCCAGATTCCACAGCTCTACAACAGCATGACCGCGCTTGAAAACCTTGAAGTCAGTTACGGTATCGTTTCTCTCATAGAGAATAACGGGAGCTTGTTTACCAAAACCAATGTTCCTATCCCCTCTTACGGTAAAACAATCCGTGAGCTCGCTGAAGAAGCACTCGAGAAGTTTGGACTGACCCAGTATCGTGATAAACCAGCCCGGGTGCTACCCGGTGGCGTTCGAAAGCTGCTTGATATTGCCATGGCGATGTCCGTACGGCCAAAGATTCTTCTATTAGATGAACCTACGAGCGGTGTATCTTCCGAAGAAAAGTTCGACATCATGGATATGGTGATGAAAGCCGTGCGTCAGGGCAATACGACCGTGATGTTTGTAGAACATGACATGGATATCGTGAGTCGACACGCCGAACGGGTTCTCGCCTTCTATTCCGGTGAGATTATTGCTGATGAGCCACCCGACGTTGCCTTACGAGACCCTCGCGTCATCAAATATATCGTGGGTGAAAACCATACGCCAACGAATGAGAAGAGACCTTGAAATGTTGAAAATACAAAATCTAAACGTTTCTATCGGGGCAGTTGATATTCTTCGAGATGTATCAATGGAGGTCGGTGCTGGCGCCATGGTTGGCTTGGTCGGGCGAAACGGTGCTGGCAAGACAACGCTCATAAAAAGTATCATGGGGTTACTCAAGCCAAAGTCTGGATTAATTGAGCTTAATGGTGTGAATCTCGCATCCGTACCAGTCAACCATCGAAATCGGCTAGGTGTGGGCTACATGCCTGAAGATCGGCGACTCATCCCAGACTTGACCGTGGAAGAAAATATACTCTTACCCGCTTGGGCAAATGCTGAAATTGATGCCAAGGAAAGGCTTGGGTTTGTCTACAGTATCATCCCTGAACTCATCGAGTTTGGACCCCGCCGTGGGCAACAGTTGTCCGGGGGGCAGCAAAAACTTGCTGCCATGGGACGGTCGCTAATGGTTGGTAGCCAATTGCTGTTGCTCGACGAGCCTTTCGAAGGCGTGGCGCCAGCCCTAGCTCAGCGGTTAGTAGAGGTGATTGGCCAATTGAAAACGCAGGGTATGTCAATTATCTTTTCTGAGTCTGATTTGCAACACTCACGTCACTTGGTGGAAACAGTATTTGCCATCGATCGCGGCGAAGTCCTTGAACAATCCCTTTGAGTCATGACCCACGCATGACAAGGACCATTCAAGATCTTCACGGTGCTCTAGCCAAAGCTGCAGCTAGCGCACCTTTGGCGCTAGCGTTGCAACAATTAAATCTAGGCTTGTCTCTAAAATCTGATGGCGTCACCTTTTTTGATTATCAAGCTGAAGGTGCCAGTGCTGTCACTGTTGCGATTAACACGACGCAAAGCACGTGGCAGGAAACTTTTAACAAGCATCCAAAGCCCGGGTTTCAGTCGTTTGGCGCGCTCTACCGCTTAAATAACGAATTTGAAATTACTGCACCGGCATTAGAGCTCGCGCAGGCGCTTCCAACGCTAGAAGCACTGCTTTCGTCTGCACGTAACATCCTCCACCATGAATCGCTCGATTGGCGAAACACTGATGACCTGAGCCAGCTAACTGGCCATTACGTCAAAAGCGGGGAAGACTGGATTTACTACGAGATGGCAGGCCAAGCAGATAAACCTGTCATTTGTATGTTGCATACCGCTGGCGCTGACAGTCGCCAGTGGCATGGGTTAATGACGATGCCCGCGTTACTAGAAGATTGGCAAATGATTTCATTTGACATGCCTGGTCATGGCAGGTCACCGCTGCCCAACGGTTACCCCAACTGGCAATGGCAGTTGTCTGAAGTCCAGTATGTGCAGACGGTTCGAGCATTCATTCAAAACCAAGTGCGCCAGCGAGTTGTACTGATGGGATGCTCAATGGGCGCCGCTATCGGATTACCTCTTTTGGGCCAACACCCTGAACTCTTTCATGCGGGAATTCTCTTAGAAACCCCTTACCACTCGCCAGGAAGACGCTCTTCTTTTCTAGACCATCCTCTTGTACATGGCGGGCGTTTATCGGCGACGTGGGTTTCCTCATTGCTTAGTCCCTTCAGCCCTATGTGGAGAAGAAATCAAGCCAGTTGGATCTACTCCCAAAGTGCGCCGAGCGTCTACGACGGTGACCTCGCCTTCTACAGCGATGAATTCAAGGCAATCAATCACACGGCCAACATCGACATAAATAAAACACCACTTTGGCTACTGACGGGTGATTACGACTACTCTGCCAGCCCGAACGACACTCAAAGGGTCGCTGATGAAATACCTGGCTGTGTTTTTAAGACGATGCCAGGGTTTGGTCACTTTCCCATGACTGAGGACCCAGACCGATTGGTTCAAATGCATCTGGCTCCCATCCTGAGTCAACTTCACCAACAACTTTCGTCATGAGCCTGCCAGACACCATCACTAGGCTAGATCTCGGTTTATTGGTATTGGTGACTTTATTTGAGTGACTGGGCGGTTACTGTCTTGTCGAATTTAATTTTCGGCTGATGGCCTATGGTTTTAATTGATCGATTTTCTTATAAAGATACGACCGCGAAATACCAAGGTGTTCGGCCGCTTTCTTTTTATTACCGGCGAACTGCTTCAGGGCACTTAGAATCATTTCTGCTTCGACACTGTTTTTAGCAGCATGCATGTTGCCGTTCACGCTTATTTTTTCTCCAATGACTGATGGTGTCTGTGTGCTCGAAGCACCAGCAAACACGTCAAACTGATCATCTCTTTGCGGTTCCAAATCGCCAATGTTGATTAATTCGTCTTCGGTGAAAATAGCCGCTCTCGCCACCACATGCTGTAGTTGTCGAACATTGCCTGGCCAAGGTAAAGACTGTAGATAATCCATTGCAGCTAAGGAGATTTTTTTTACCGAGGTCCCGTGACGAGAGGCAAAGCGATCAAGTTCGGCCTCCACCAGAAGTGGAATGTCTTCAAGGCGCTCCCTCAAGGCTGGAACCCTAAGTGTCACGGTACTGATGCGGTAAAACAGGTCCAGCCTGAACTTTCCCGTCGCCAGCATGTCCTGAAAGTCGCGGTTACTCGCAGCAATCAATCGAAAATCGGACCGGTGCTGCGTTTGACCGCCTACTCGACTAAATGTCCCGTCTTGTAAAGTTCGTAGCAGTTTTGCCTGCGTCTCTAAAGGCATATCGCCGATTTCATCTAGAAATAATGTGCCGTCATTTGCCTGCGCGAATTTTCCTTGCCGGCCTTTGCGATCAGCGCCCGTGAAGCTACCACCTTCGTAGCCAAACAGCTCCGTCTCAACGAGCGAATCAGGTAATGCAGCTGCATTAATAACCACCATGTTGGTATTTGATCGAGCGCTCAGCGCATGGATCGCGTGAGCCACCAAATCTTTACCCACCCCGCTTTCACCAGTGATCAAGACCGGCACGTCAAGCGCTGCAACTTTGGTGATTTGATCTTTCAACTTCTCGATCCTAGGACTATTTCCGACAATCTCCTTTAAGCCATGGTGCTGGAGTTGATTTGTGGTGAGTTCGCGTCGATACAGATCAACTTCCTGGCGCAAACGATTAAGCTCGGCATTCATGGCGTTCATGGCGTCCGGGCTCTTAAACATGACTTGTCCGATAGCGCCCACGACCTTGCCGGTTCGATCGAGAATCGGCGTTCGATTAACAACCCTTGTGGTTCCTTTCATTTCCTGTGTTTGACCTATTTCCGCCCTGCCTGTTCGCAGCACAGAATCGAGTCGAGTATTTTCTATGACCTCGCGTGCGGGCATTCCAATGGCTGCTCCGTGGCTGATATTAAAAAACTTCTCGTGAACGGGGCTGATGTACTGAATGAGGCCCTTGGAATCGACCACAGTCATTGCTTCATAAGGATTCATCACAAAATGCCGCAATATATCTGATGCGAAAGGGACTGCCGCAATAAACTCAAGTAAGGGGTCGGCGCTATCGCTGCCTTGCAACATAAACAGCACACCTTGGTCTGATGCCGAAACCATCGCGCTCAGTGGTTGTTTCAAGCCTTCAAGTGCAAATATTTCAGGCAATGCGGCAGCACCGAGCCGTTGCAACCGCGCGAGTAAATCACGCTGCACAAGGGGCTCAAGACCCAGGCCAGAGGCAAACCTTATGTCTGCGTCGTTATCTATCAACAGCACACCGCGGTTGGTTGGATTCAAGACCCTTTACTCCAAAGGCACAATTTCTAAAAAGAATTCCAAGTGTACTTCGTGAGTACACTTGGTAGACTTATGTGTCCTCAATTGGAGATTAAGGTTTGGTTTTTTACCGCTCTAGCCCTTGAATGAGACTTTTCTCACTGGCATGAAACTTGCGTCTTGTTTAGGGCTTATTTGTTTGAAACTCACTCTCAAGTGACTCCCATGCTTCCATTTCACGCCCTACCCCATCAAAAAGCCAGCAAAGGCTTTTCACATCTGCAGGGAGTCAAAATAATCGACATGACGACTTCTGTTGCAGGTCCTTATGCCACTCAATTACTGGCTGATTTTGGGGCAACAGTTATCAAGGTCGAAAAACCTGATGGCGGTGATGATGCAAGGGCCTGGGGTCCGCCCTTCTTGGATGGTGAGTCACTTTGGTTCATGAGCATGAACCGAAACAAACACAGCATCACCTTGGACGTTACCTCCGAGTCAGGCAAACGGGTTTTGTTGCGCCTGCTTGAGCAGGCCGATGTCTTGGTCGTTAACATGACCCCACGCGTACAACGCAAATTGGCCCTCTCTTATGAGGCGCTTAAAGGCTCATTGCCACAACTGATTCATGCGTCCCTCACGGGCTTTGGTTTAGAAGGCGCGCGCAAAGACCTCCCCTGTTACGACCTCGTCGCAGAAGGTTACTCTGGCATCATGGATCTAACCGGTGAAATAGATGCGCCCCCACAAAAAGTAGGCACCCCCGCAGCCGACTTACTTGCCGGCTATGACTTAGCACTAGGCATCATGGCGGCTATTATGCATCGCACGCAGACTGGCCAAGGCACCTGTATCGACGTGTCTATGGTTGCTAGCATGTCGCGTTTCTGTAGCCCTCGCATCATGTCTTACCTTGGATCATCTGAAGTACCGCGTCGCTCCGGTGGTAAAGACTCTGTGATTGCAATCTACCAAGTCTTTGACACCGCAGATGCGCCGATTTCTCTCGGTCTTGGTAATGATGCCATCTGGCATCGCTTCTGGAAAGTGGTTGAAGAACCCGAATTTGGTCAGCAGCCTAACTATAAAAACAACACCGCTCGACGCCAATATCGCGCTCAAATAGTCGACAAGATATCGAACATCTTGGCCACCAAGAGCCGCTCGTATTGGCTTGATTTATTTGCACAACACCGAATACCGGCAGGCCCAATCAATCAGATTGACGAGATTACGCAAGACCCTGAACTGTTGGAGCAGGGATTGTTCTTTCAGACCGAGGGCCAAACGGGTTATCTGCCACAGGTCGGTTTGGGTATTCGCATGGACGGCCGTTCGGACGTGCTGCGAAAAGCACCGCCTATTCTGGGTCAAGATACTGAGGATGTTTTGCGTCAGTGGCTTGGAATGACTGAGGCTGAGATACAAAAACACAAAGAAGCTGGAACCATTTAAATAATACGGAGACATGGCATGGTATTTAAAGAAATTCTCTACCAAGAGGATGGTCCTATCGGCACCATCACAATGAACCGCCCAGATGATGGCAACATGTTTACCGAAACCATGTGTCATGAGATCCGTGATTGCATCAATGAGATTCGACGCGAAACGCGAACGCGTGTCGTGATCCTAACAGGCTCTGGCGACCGGTTCTTTTGCCTAGGTGGTCGTAAAGACGGCATGCCCGAAACTCAACTGTACGCGGGTGTTTTACCAACGCTTGAAATGTATGAAAGCATTGACCGTTTACAAAAGCCAGTGATCGCAGCCGTTAATGGATACGCTGTTGGGGGTGGAAACGTGCTCCAAATGGTTTGTGACTTAACAATTGCTTCTGACAAGGCCATGTTCCGCCAGGTCGGTCCCATGGTTGGCAGCTTTGACGCGGGCTATGGCACGTGGTACTTGGAGGATCTCGTTGGCAAGAAAAAAGCCAAAGAGATGTGGTACTGCAATCCGAAAATTTCACCCGACGAGGCGCTTCGTATTGGATTGATCAACCGGGTTGTGCCCGCAGCCGATTTGCGCGTCGCAGCCCGCGAAATGGCGCTCGAAGTCGCTGACCGAGGGGCCTTTGCACTCGCGTCTATTAAAGGCGCATTTAATGCGCGCCACGGCGGAGTTAGTGGCCTATCGCGTATGGCTCATGATTTGTTGTTGCGCGGCTACTTAGAGTCGGAAGAGCATGATGAAATGGCTGATTCGTTCGCGCAGCGACGCAAGCCAGACCCCGACCGCTTTGGTCGTTGAGGAAGGGAGACAAGCCTCATGATGCTGACATTACATGATCCGCAGCAAGCCCGCGCTTATTATTTGGACGCAACTTGGCAGCAGGACACCCTCTTCACGCTCTTGTGCCAACATGCCGAGAGCCGTCCGAGTTGTGTTGCATTACGGGACCCCTATAACCGACTGGCGTGGAGTGAAGTGCTCGCCCAAGTCGAGCGTGTAGCCGTAAGCCTACACCGCGCCGGTCTGACACGCGGGGATCGCGTGGCTATATGGCTTCCTAATCGAATTGAAAGCGTGATCATTTTTTTGGCCTGTTCGCGAAATGGGTACGTCTGTTGCCCATCTTTGCATCAGAGCTATACGTCCGGTGAGGTGGTGACGCTGCTGAAGCGGATCCGTTGTAAAGCGTTATTTACAACGCCAGGTTATGGCGCTGACGCTCAGTCGCTATCAATCTACGATCAGCTAGATGAGGTCACCACACTAAAACAGGTTTACACCTTAAATAGCCCTCATACGGACCCTTCTGCCGTACCCGCCGGATCAATCCCATACCCCACTCACCATGAGAGCACGGTGGTTATGCCACCGATTGACTTAAACCCCGACAAAATTGTCTACCTAGCCTTTACCTCTGGCACGACAGGCCTACCCAAAGGGGTCATGCACAGTGACAATACTTTATTGGCAAACGGTCGCTCTTTAGTCAGCGATTGGAAACACAATGAGAACACCATTGTGTTGTCCATGAGTCCCCTTAGCCACCACATCGCTACGGTAGCAATCGAACAATGGCTCGTGGCTGGCATGGAGTTGGTCGTACCCAATGCCGCCTCTGGCAAAAAACCAGTCGACTGGATTATCGAAACAGGGGCAACGTACGTGATAGGCGTACCGACCCATGCAATGGATATTCTCGATGATCTGCGCGCGCGTGACTTAAAGAGTCTTGGCCAAGTGGATTGCTTTTATATGGCCGGTTCGCCTATCCCGCGGGACGTGGCGGAAACATTTGTCAAGCTAGGCATTCGACCTCAGAACGTTTACGGCATGACTGAAAATGGTTCACATCAGAGCACCCGGCCAAGTGACTCAATTGCGGTTACGGTCGCGACTTGTGGGCATGCTTGCAAGGGCTATGAAGTCAGGCTGTTTCACCCAGAGAACCCCAATTTAGAAATGCCCATTGGCGAGATCGGCGAAATCGCCAGCCGCGGTGCACTATTAATGCTCGGGTATTACGATGACCAGCGCGCTTCCGAAGACTCGTTTAATGCCACGGGTTGGTTCTTAAGCGGAGACCTCGGGCGCTTTGATGAACATGGCTGCCTGGAAATCGTTGGCCGAAAGAAAGACCTAATTATCCGAGGCGGTCACAATATCCATCCGGCCCATATTGAGGATTTGGCACACCGCCATCCAGATATAGCCAAAGCAGCTGCATTTCCTATCGCGGACGAACGACTTGGGGAACGGGTATGTTTAGGGGTAATCTCAAGATCCACCGCACGCCTTGATGCCCTTGAAATTCTCAGCCACCTACACGATGTAGGCCTGTCTAAATACGATATGCCAGAGTACTTTATTCAGTTAGACGCATTCCCTCTCACTGCAAGCGGAAAAATATTAAAACGCGAACTTAAGACAATGGCCGAGACAGGACAAATATCGCCCGTATCGACACGCTGGACAGCATCCAAAACCGAGGATAACCAAACATGACGATTCAATGGCAACTGCGCGCAGACAAGATCGCTGTTTTAAGCTTGAATAGACCCCAAGTCCTCAATGCATTAAGTTTTGAAATTCTGCAAGAATTCGGGCAAGCCATCGCTCAAATTCGTCAATCAGAAGCCAGGGGCTTGGTAGTGGTAGGGGCGGGCGAAAAAGCGTTCTGTGCTGGTGCTGATATTCCAGAATTAATGGAGCGCACTTTAATGCAGCAACTTGAAGGTGCTTCGCTTGGACAACGCGTATTTCAGGAACTCAGTGAACTCAAAATACCCTCTGTATCAGTTATTCAAGGGTACGCCTTTGGTGGAGGCCTTGAGCTGGCACTGGCATGCACCTTTAGGGTGGCAACAGCCCGCGCCAAAATGGGATTACCTGAAGTCAAGCTTGGATTAATTCCCGGCTATGGCGGCACCCAACGACTGCCCCGATTAATTGGAGAGGGTCACGCACTTGACTTAATTCTTTCGGGACGTACAGTGGCCGCGGAAGAAGCACTTAGGCTAGGATTGGTCAACCGCCTTGTTGAGATGACATCACCAGAGGAGGCTGGTTGCGAATTCTTATCCCCAATTATTCAGCACAGCAGCCTAGCCACTTTTTTCGCTAGGCAAGCCGTGCAGCGAGGTATGCAGAGCTCGCTTGAACGAGGACTCGAAATCGAACGCGACTTATCAACACTCGCTTATCAAACAGCCGATGCTCGCGAGGGTATGCAAGCTTTTACAGAAAAAAGACCCCCTGTATTTCAAGACAAATGAATCTCAAGGATCAACAGGTCATGAAGCACGAATGTGTAATTGTTACCGGAGCAAGTCGCGGCATAGGTGCTGCCTTGGCAGTAGAGTTGGCTCAGGCCGGCATCACGGTTGGTTGTTTGTCTCGCTCAGGAAAAAACCCCTGCCCACCAGCCGCGGATGAGTCACTTAAACAGCGTTTTATTGCGCTAGCCTGTGACATCACAGATCTAAACGAACTAACCGAGGCAGTGGCGTTGGTTGCTCAAACAGCCAAACGTCCGGTCAGCGGTATCGTGAATAACGCTGGCATTCACACGAGCGGGCCGTCGGAAGACCTCACTGCTGACGATTTTCGGCAAGTAATGGATGTAAACGCCTTGGCTGTTTTACAAGGTTGCCAAGTGGTGTACCCATGGATGGTCAAGGCGGGTCATGGATTGATCATCAACATAGGCTCCTTTTATGACCGCCTAGGTATAAAGAGAAATCTCGCTTACTGCGCTTCCAAAGCGGCTGTTGGCGCAATCACTCGATGTTTAGCCGTGGAATGGGCACACAAGAACATCCGCGTTTTGAATATTGCACCCGGATACGTTGTCACCGACATAAACCGTGATGCCATTGAGAAAGGTCCGCTTGGTGCATTTTTAGCCAAACGGATTCCGCGCGGCGCGCCCGGGCAGCCACAGGAAATCGGACAGCTCGTGGCGCATCTGTTTGCGCTAAATTCCGCCTTTATGACGGGCGAAACGATCTATATAGACGGCGCACAAAGCCTAACTGACTAAGGAATAGTAAAGATGCCAAACGTACTAGAGACACTGGATCAGTCCCGCCGCTGGGGTCAGGAAGAGCAGATGATCATTGATTCGGTTAAGCAACTATGCCAGCAGAAAATTGCTCCACGGGCTGCCGCATATGACCGAACCGGAGAGTTCCCTTGGGATAATGTCCGCGACATCAATGAACTAGGTCTCAACGCCATGTTCGTGCCTGAAGAGTATGGTGGCGCACCTTTATCGTATGCCTGCTACCTGGCCTGCGTGAGGGAAATTAGTGAAGCTTGTGCCTCGACAGGCATTATTTGGGCTACCAACTTTCACGGCATGAAGCCGTTGATCGAGTTTGGGAATGAAGAGCAAAAAACGCGACTGCTACCTCGCATCGCTGAGGGTGGCATCGGCTCTTTAGTCATCACGGAGCCCGGCGCTGGGTCGGACGCGACCGGGATGAAAACCACGTTCACCGACAGGGGTGATCAGATTGAAATCAATGGCAGCAAAATTTTTATATCGAATGGTGATGTGGCAGACCTTTACTTGCTATTTGGAAAATGGGCCGGCATAGATGATCCCAAAAAAGCCATCACAGCAGTCATTTTAGAAAAAGGCACCCCTGGACTAACCGTCACTGGGATAGAAGACAAGATGGGGCATCGTGCCGCGAGCACAGCATCATTGGCTTTTGATAAGTGTCTGGTTCCCAAATCAAACCTTCTAGTGGGTGCTGGCGCTGGTCTGGCGGTTCTTCTCACGTCACTGAACCGGTCACGACCCAGCGTTGCCGCACATGCGCTTGGGATCGCACGGGCTGCCTTCAAAGACTCTGTTGACTATATGAACGAGCGACGTCAATTTCAAAAACGTTTGCTCGAGTTCCAAGGTCTTCAGTTTCAGACAGCTGACCTTGCGGCTGATTTGATCATGTGTGAGTCTTGGATGTGGCACATTGCAGATCGTGTTGACCAAGGTGATTCAGACATCGGCATTGAAGCTTCAATTTTAAAACTGCGGGCGTCGGACATTGCCATGCGCATCACAACCGATGCCGTCCAAAGCCTCGGGGGTTACGGCTACTGCAAGGATTATCGTGTTGAACGTTTGATGCGCGATGCCAAGATCACGCAAATCTGGGAAGGCACCAATCAAATTCACCGTCAATTGATTGGTCGTAGCTTTTTACGCAAGGAAAAAAAATGACCGAGATCAAAACCATTGGTGTGGTGGGATGTGGAACCATGGGAACTGGCATTGCCATCGTGGCAGCGCGTGCTGGCTTTAAAACCCGACTCTTTGACACTCGCGCCCAGGCCCTCGCTCAAGCAGAGTCTCAAGCAAAAGCGTTTTTAGAAAAGTCTGTGGCTCGCGGCAAACTCGCCGAAGGCAAAGATACTGAAATCATGGATCAGATGTTGTCGACCACGCAAATGACTGATCTAGCCGATTGCGATTTAATTATTGAGGCGGTCTTTGAAGACCTCGCCGTTAAACACGAAATTTTTTCGCAACTTGATAAGATTTGTGGACCACACACCGTTTTTGCGTCCAACACCTCGACCATCTCCATTACCGAGATCGCGGGTGGCAGTGGCCGTGATGATCGCTTTGTGGGGATGCATTTTTGCTTACCGGCGCAGTTAATGAAACTCGTTGAAATTTCCGCCGGCATGAAAACATCCAGTGACGTCTTCGACCGCGCTTGGCAAGTCTGTTTGGCCATGGGCCAGCAGCCTGTCCGAACCCAAGACACACCCGGTTTCATCCTGAACTACTTCCTCATTCCCTGGCATAACGATGTCATCAATTTAGTCGATCAAGGCGTTGCGTCGCCCGCAGACATTGATCTTGCCGTTAAAACCGCGCTCGGCTACCCGCTTGGACCGCTTGAATTACTCGATATGGTGGGTATGGATACGCAACGACTTCTGTGTGAGGCCATGCATGGCTTGACGCACGAGCCTCGCGCTGCCTGTCCCCCCTTAGTCAAACGAATGATCGGCGCTGGGCTGCTCGGGAGAAAGACGGGCAAGGGATTTCATTCGTATGAAAACAAAAAGATTTTTGGAGCTTGAAAGGCCATGACTTATCGAATCTTTCAACAAGGCGAAAGCTTTTCTTTTCCAACACCCCACACTTTCACCGAACAGGCTGATAGCAGTCAAGCGGCAGCTGTCTTTCTTGGGTCTGAGGCCAGCCAAGCTTACGCCAGTCATTCGCGTGATCTTGGGTCAGCGCCATTCGTTTTGATTGAGCTCCTAGACGAATGTCTGGGTGTTCACATCAGTGACGAAAACGGTCCAACCAATGTATTGGGCATTGCGCGCTTTCGCCTCGGCAGTGCCGAACCGACAAATCTCGTTGAGTTGGTTCGCAAACCGTGGACCACCGACACCGCCATCACGCAAGCGAAGTCAAGCTTGGAGGGGGCCGGCTTGGTTGTGGCCATTTGTCACGACTTCCCTGGGCGAATCCTGAACCGCTTGCTGCGGCCTTATTACAATGCGGCCCTACGCCGGCTCGACGAAGGGCTTGCCAGCGCCCAAGACATGGACGCGACGCTGCGCATGGGTTTAGGCTATCCAGAGGGTCCAATAGAATTATTGAATCGCACAGGACTTGCCGAACATTTCAAAGTGACACAGGCGTTGTATGAGCAACTCGGGCAAGAGGCTTACGCGCCCGCTCGTCGCGCCCGAACGGCGTGGTTACGTAAACAGTCAGAAGAGAGCTAGGTCATGCAACCATTACACGACGTGCGTGTTCTTGATTTCAGCACTCTATTGCCCGGGCCAATGTGTACCCTTTTACTGGCGGAAGCGGGTGCAGATGTTATCAAAATTGAGCGCTCAGGTTCTGGCGACGACATGCGTGGCTACGAGCCTAAGCTTGGATCTGATAGCGTAAATTTTGCTCTGCTTAATCGTGGCAAGAAATCCATCACGGCCGACCTCAAAAATCCTGTCGACTTGGACGCTATCAAGAATTTAATTGCACAAACTGATGTCATTGTGGAGCAATTCCGCCCCGGTGTGATGGATCGATTGGGTTTAGGCTTCGCTGATGTCTGCAAGATCAATCCCAAAATCATCTACTGCTCGATTACCGGGTTTGGGCAGCACGGGCCACTGGCCCAAGTTGCCGCTCACGATCTTAATTACCAGGCCGAGACGGGGATGCTGAGCCTGACGTGTGACGATCATGGTCACCCGACCATGCCCGCGACTCTGACCGCTGACCTTGCCGGCGGGGCTTACCCGGCGGTTATGAATATTTTGCTAGCACTGCGTCAACGCGACCTAGATGGGCAAGCCCGTCATCTTGACGTTGCCATGGCAGATAACCTTTTCACCCTCATGTACTGGGGTTTAGGCAGTGGCTTAGCGGCACAGCAATGGCCCAACCAAGGCGGTGAACTCGTTACAGGTGGTAGTGCCCGCTACCAGATCTACCGCACCTCGGACGGCAAGCACTTAGCAACAGCACCCATTGAGGATCGGTTTTGGCACAACTTTGTGAGCTTGATCGGTCTACCAGAACTAAAGAGCGCAGAGGTCATGGCGCCGGTTCGGGAATTAGTAGCAAAGAAGCTACTGAGCCAAACGCTTGAGCACTGGCTAAAAATCTTTGATGGGCATGACGTTTGCGTGAGCGAAATAAAGCCACTTGAGAGCGTATTTAACAACCCACATTTCACGGAACGAGGCGTTTTTGAGCGCACCACCAGTAACCGTTCAGGACAAACCGTGACAGCGCTACCCGTCCCAATCGATAATGGATTCAGAAGCAAAACCATCACGCAGGCCGCACCCTCTCTGGGCGAGCATACGCAAGAGATCGTGGGATAACGTCTTGGTCTGCCTCACTGGCTTGCCCGTAGCCCAATTATTTGAACCATGGGCAAGCCCCACAAATTCAACCGGCACCAAAAGAGCGGTTGGACCGGTTGAACTAAGACCGCTGAAGTCTATTTTTTACTGGCTTTTCAACATGGTGGCGAATGAGTCGGATTCTAGATTTAGAATCTGAGTCGTCTGAGCAGGACCATAGAATGTACCGTCCATGTACCGAGTTGCTGCTGCCTTTTGGACCAGATCGACCGCCATCGCTTGTTCGATTGCAGTTGCTAACTTATTCACCACTGCCTCAGGCGTGCCTTTAGGTACCGATATCGTGAGGTAGCTGGTCGTTCCTATTGGATATCCCAAGTCTTTCATGGCTACCAAGTTAGGGGCTAGCTTAAGTCGATCATAGGATGTCGCAAAAAGCACCTTTGCTGCCCCACTCTCTACATGTGGCGCCCACGAACCGCCTGAGTAGGCAATATCCACATCGCCAGAAAGTGCTGTTTGTACCGCACCGTTACCACCCTTAACTGGCACTGGAATCATCTCAACGCCTTCGATTTTTCCAATGTAATTCATCACCAACTTGTCAACCAAGAAAAACGATGCGTACTTGACGGGTCGGTTTTCTTTTTTAGCCAGTTCTATGAGCTGGGGAAGTGTTTCATAGGGCTTACTTGCTTTTGCAAACATTGCCCCCTGAAACTGAGCAATAGTTGCAATGTGTTGAAAATCATCATTTTTATAGGTGGTTTTAGTGGCTTGTGGTTCTAACGAAAATGTCGACGACGTTGTCGCTAAAAGTGTGTAGCCATCAGCGTCACTCCTAGCGACACGGGAAGCTGCGACACCGCCACCTGCACCCGGCACGTTTTGAACCAACACGGTCGTATCTAGGATTTTCCCAAGTGGCTCTGTTAATGCTCTGACAACGGCATCTGTCCCACCGCCTGCCCCATAACCTACGATAACGGTAATTGGCTTAGATGGAAAGTTATCCGCGTTGGCATTTGATAAAGAGAAAGTGGCAAGCATCGCTGCTGTAAAACCGAGAACTTTTTTCATTGATTGTCTCCTGTCAAATCTAATTGTTATGTTTTTTTTGAGTAACCCATCAAGCAAGGGAGATCTCTTAAGTGTTATAGCCGTGCAAACGGACTCTTGTCCATCAGACATTTAGCTTTGTGCAATTTGTAGGTTTTTAAAACTCGCTTGATTAAAAATAAAGCGACCAGCTAGCCAGGTAACTTAACTTTCGAACCAGCACTAAAACGCCAGGCGGAGAACACAGCTAAAAGTAAAAACACGATAGCAACCGGATGGTTGAGGAGCGTCGCAGGGTTAGCATCTGAGATGATCAACGCTTGCCTGACTGACAGCTCTGTCATCGGGCCCAATACATACCCAACGACAAAGGTAACAAACGAATAGTCGAACTTCTTCATGAAATACCCCGCAACCGCGAAGACAATCATCAGATAGACGCCGAAAAGCCCACCTCCCTCTAAATAAGCGCCAACAAAACATAAAAAAACGATCACAGGCAGGATCACTGTATCCCCGACAGTAATGACCCGAGAAAAAAAACGTTGGCCGATGATGCCTACAATTAAAAGCATAAAAGATGCAACGATCATGCCCAAAAATATGCCATAGACAAGCTCATTATTATCACGAAACAAAAATGGCCCTGGAGTCAGTCCATGCATCATGAATGCGCCCATAAGCAGAGCGGTTGCGACACTACCAGGTAGACCTATTGCGAAGACAGGCACCAGCGTCGCAGGCACAGAAGCGTTATCCGCTGACTCTGAAGCCGCAACACCCTCGGGTGCACCTTTGCCAAACGCATTTGGATTTTTTGAAGATTTTTTGACCCAAGCGTATCCCAAAAAAGAAGCTAAGGTTGCACCGAGACCGGGCAGAATCCCTATCACAATCCCAACCAACGTTCCTTTAATCATGGCGGGTAACAAGGCCATGAACTCTCGCATTGACAATCTCGAAGCATCATCAGATGGTGCTTTGATCTGATTGACTTTGTGTGCGTAGTTGCCTCTCCAAGCTTTGTCGATTTGCACCAACACTTCTGATAGAGCTAAGGTTCCGATGGCAACAGCTAGCAGCGGAATCCCATCATATAGCTCGATAAATCCGAAGGTTAGCCTAGGTAAACCTGTCTCAAGGTCTAAGCCGATGGCAGCCAATAACAGTCCGAAAAGGCCCGAAATGATTCCTTTATAAAACGAACTACCTGAGACAGCTGCAATGAACGTGATTGCAAAAATAAGAATAGAGGAAATCTCGATTGGACCAAGACCCACCGCGAGCTTAGCCAGCGGAAGTGCAAGCACAATAAGAGCGATGGTTGAAAGCACGTCTCCAATGACTGATGCGTATAAAGCAACCTTGAGTGCTTTTTGTGATTCGCCCTTTAGCGTCATGGGATAGCCATCAATGGTCGTAACCACTGAGGACGGCTCACCCGGTACATTAATTAAAATCGCCGAGACTGCTGAACCAGCCGCACCTCCCTTGTTGACCCCAATCAAAAACGAAATGGCAATTAAGGCCGGCATTTCAAAAGTAAAGGGAATCAGCAAGGCAATAGCTGTTGCTCGATTCATTCCTGGAAGCGCGCCCACAAGGTAGCCGATGGACACGCCTAGAGCAATATATGCAAACATCTTGACGGAAAAAACATCGCCAAACGCTGACATAAAATATGCAATCATGGCAGGGGTGTCTTGAGTACGTATATCGCCAGTCCATAAACCAGAAGCACAGGCAATACGCTAGACAGGAATAGGACCCAAAGGCGCCTTTCACCCATAACAAGCGCTATAAAAATAATCAAAAGAGGACCGCCGATAAGCACGCCAAGGACGCTAATCAACCAAACGCCAAATATGATGATGGCCACAAGAAACGTAAAAATCAGCACTTGAAACAAACTTAATATCTTTTTGTTGTCCGTTAAGTAGTGACTTTTCTTGAAGATCGCCTGCCCAAGCAGTAGCAATGAGAAGATTGCTAGAGCACCACAAATTGCATTGGGGTAGGCGTAGGGCGATAGGCCGTACCACTTCCCTCCAGACACCTCTGCTGGGATAACTACCACCAACATTAGTAAACTGAACGCTAGCAACAACAAGCTGCCTACGACATCGGCCTTACGCAAACCATTGTCTCCTTTTGTGTTTTTTTATTTTATTTCGATCAAGTATAGCAACGAGAATGGGCTGGCAGTACCATCACAATGGTGTCGCGGTTACTTAATGAAAGCAAGACATTTTTCGGAGCCAAATGTGATTGAGAATGATAGAACTGAGGCGTTAACTCGCTTTCTTGTGGCGCAACACCAGTTTCCAGCAGACGTTGTACACGAGGCTAAACGAGCCCTGCTTGGCTACTTTGCCGCTGCCTTCTCTGGCATAGACAGTCCAATCTGGAAAAATGCCAAAACGGCCTTACAGGAAATCGGAACACCCGGTACGTGCTCTGTACTCGGTTCCGCAGCCCATTGGGCTCCCCATGATGCTGCATTTTTAAATGCGATCTCGGGCAACGTTCTTGACTTCGACGACACGCACATACCAACGGTCATTCACCCCTCCTCACCAGTCATTCCCGTCTTGTGGGCGTTAAGTCAACGATGTCAGGTTAGTGGCTATGGCATGCTAAAAGCGCTAATTTTGTCTTTTGAAGTTATGTGTCGGCTTGGTAACGCTACACATCCTGATTCGTACAAACGGGGGTTTCACGTCACTGCCACCTGCGGTACGGTAGGCGCTGCCGTCGCAGCGGGGCTCCTCCTGAATTGCAATCAAGAGCAGCTCAAGCACATCATTGGTTTGGCGGCCAATCAAGGGGCAGGTCTAATTGCTAATCTAGCAACGCCAGCCAAGGCGATCAGCGTGGGGAATGCTGCGCGCGCTGGACTTCTGGCGCCCACGTTTGTGGCCGCTGGTATTACTGCCTCGCCCAACGCTTTAGAAGGTGACTTTGGATTTATTCAAGCAACCAGTAATACGGGAGATTCACGAGCTTTAGTGGACCAACTAGGGGGGGACTGGGAAATTCGGCGAGTTGCACAAAAACCCTATCCAACAGGTGTGGTCTTGAACCCGGTAATAGATGCTTGTCTTGATCTGCGAAAACAATTGGGTCGCTCGGTAGACTCCGTCGTTTCCATAACCGTAACAGGACATTCGTTGCTCAAAGACCGAGCCGACAGACCCGTTGTTACCTCCATTCCCGATGCCCGGTTGAGTGTTCAACATACCGTTGCGGTTACGCTTTTACGTGGTTTACCTAGTGTCGGTTCATTTCACGAAGAAGCGTATGCTGATCCCCTAGTGATGTCACTAGCTAGACGAGTCAGTGTCCAAGTCGATAACAATAGAAGTATCGAGAGCGTCTACGTCTCAATTGCAATGATCGATGGCAACACATTGATGCATGAGATAGCACAGGGACGTGGCAGTTTGAGCAACCCATTATCAGACGAAGACTTACAGGACAAACTGGTCAAATCAGTTTCTATCTTAACGCCCAACTATTCCCCATCGGCACTCATCGAGGGCATTTGGAAGATAGACACGATGCCAAATGCAAACGACTTATTTGCCCTGCTCCCTACCCACTTATATGGGCCTTAACCGAATATCTTAATGATGCTTTCACAACCACAGTAATTCTCACGGAAGATGGCCAATTTCTAAAGCTGCGTGCTTTAAATCTGTCCGTTCTTACAACTGCTCTTTTGACGGATTTGGATAAACTTTTTCGACCCGACTCTAGTGCCGGGCTGACTGCTATATCGAGGTTGGTTCAAAAGGCATTTACCTATACCAGCACTAGCCGTCTATTTGTAAAAACGTTGTGGTGGCGGATTCTTTCCAAACCACTTGCGATAAATCTCGCTGTATTCCTCGTAACGAGAACCGGCTAGCATTTCCTGCACCATGGTGTCCATCCACAACCAAAGCGGAAAATCACCCTGCTTCATGAAGATGGCATAGCCTTCAAGCGCGGCTATGTTCCCCGGTAACACGTCAAACCAGTCATTACTGACGGCATACCAATTTACCGAGGGCGTATCCATTTGGGCTGCCGAGGCTTGCCCGGATTTGACGGCGGCGAACATGGCGTTAGGCGTATCGAATGTCAGCACCTGGACGTCAGGCAAGAAACGCTGCTGTCGATCAAGCATCTGCGTCGTGTCTAGGTTTGCGAGCGTGAATTCTGAAGAGTTAAGCGCCTTTAAGGACTCAATGTTCAGGTCCTTGCGAACCAGAACCGACACACCCGAGTCAATGTAGGGCCGAGTAAATCCAACGCGCAAAGCGCGATCGGGGTAGACCGTGGTTGCTGCAACACCGATATCGGCTCGACCCGAATTAACGGCAGGCCAACGGCCTTCACTAGCGACCGCCACAAACTCGACTTTATTCTCGTCACCCAACATCGACTTTGCAATCAAGCGGGCGATGTCGATATCAAAGCCTACTAACTCTCCCTTTTCATCGGTGTAGCCAAAGGGTGGCGCGGTGCCAAAGGTTGCCACGATTAATTTGTCGCGCTTGATTATTTCAGCCAGCCGTCCGTCTTGCGCCAAGACGGGCGAGGCCACCAACACGGCAGCCACCCCCCCTAGCACAAGCTTAGTCAAACGTTGCATAGAACGTAAAAGAGTGTTTTTCATGGGTGGGGCTCTCAAAGGGTTAACCGGTGCTTGCGGCATAAAATTTTGTGTGTCTTGTTTTCTATAGCCATCTTCGCTTAGTTTCATGAAGGTGTCAGCTTTTTAATGCAGCGCGGTGCAGCCCAAATGCTCTTTTTAGACTTGTGCAACACATCTTGCACTCTGTTCTAATAGGCAGCTGATTGGATTCGGTTGATTTTTAAAGCGATTAGATATCAGTATCGGTATCAACCAACGGTAGCTTGGCGCACAGGTGGTTCGATTGAACCCGTATTCAAATAGGTATTCACGCGACCTAGAATAAGCCATGTACTTGTACTCAACACCGTACTCGTTTATCAAAATTGACGCTAGGGGTGCTGTGCACACTGATGGTGCCAGCATGCTTGCCACTTTTCGCCGAAAAGCATCAGTATTCAGGATGTCCTTCTTTTCGTAATTCACCATCCGCAAGTAATAGACAACAGTTTTTTGAAGGGAAACAGAGCCGGTTAGTTGCGTTTGATCATCCAACATCTGCCCCGACATCTTTGCAGAGTTATTTGCCATCTCAGCAATAAAGCGCTCAGCACCCCCTGCCTGTTTGACTGCGGACCGCACCTGCTCGGGCGTGTACGATCCTGCCACGCTTGCCGTACTAGCAACTATAGATATTGATAACAGGAGTAACTTAAGCATAAGATATTTTTTGACACACCGATCGATAGCTGTGTAACCGAGTCCATGAACTAATCGAACACGATATCTGGGTACCAGTATTTGAACGAGCGCGACCGGCACTTAGGGCAACGATGCAGTCCGTGGAGCACACTACCACTTGGAATTTGTGGTTGAACCCAATGCCCACCGCAGGAGCAGTCACCAAGTAATAAAAGTAACGTCTGCCACTCACCATCGTTCCAACTGTCTCCTTGCTCTACCCAGCGCTGCTGATCATGCCTTTCGAAATACGCTCTTAACTTTTCCTCAGAGAGGTTCGGTCCTTGATTCGACCGAGTAGAAGTACCTGAAACCAAAGCACCAATCGCCTGACTGAGTTTCTTTATCGGTGACGCTACGGGTTTGGGGCGGTTGCGGGGGGCATAACGAGGAAGCGACTTTGTATCGCCACACCCGTCACAACAAACATGCACGAATCTAAAGCCTCCGCCTTGCACCACCTTGAACTCGTGGTCACAGTCATTACAGTGGCAATCAAATGCGGCACCCATGTCTTACTCCCTCGAGTTAGCTTCAGCATCAAAAGCAGTTCGTTACTGATCCGTTGGTGGTACAGGTCATCATTCGGCCGTTTGGAAATGAGTAAGTACGTGTGCTTGGTGGGGGTGGCTGATACATAGGTGCACCCACTGACTGATCAACATAAGCCCCAGTAGGACTCTGACCGCCCATCATGCGCAATCCCATACCTAAAAGGAAATCACTCTGCCTTCTTTTTCTTGCAGCTTCTTGAGCAGCTTCGAACTGTTGCTGTTGGGCCATATACTGAGCCTGTTGCTGTTGCATTTCTCGTTTTGCAACGTCAATTTGGAGTCTGCAATTGGCATAAGCTTGCGTATTTGGCCTAAAACCGTATTTTTTGCAGACAAAGTCATCGGCGCTTCCATCGCCTTCTCGCATGACTCTGGCGGCTTCGCGCTTTCTTTCTGCATCCGCTGTTCTTATTCGAGCATCGCGCTCACGCTTTTCTGCAGCTAACTGCTGCTGTCGTTTTCTTTCAGCTTGTTCAAGCGCGCGTTGATTCCTTTTCTCAACTAACTGCTCCTCACGAACCCGAGCTTTTATCGCGGCTAATTGTTTGGCCTCTATCTTGAAATTAAGACTTGTATTTAATTCTGGTGTTGCTGGAATTACAGTTCCATAATTCCTTAATTGGGACACATCAGGCAAGCACCTAGGGCAGGTAATAATGTAAGTTGTATCAGGCTGAAATTTTTGAACAACATCTTCTATAGCGAGCACAACCTTCTCGCCTCTGTCGCGGACTTGGAGAGTAAATTGCTGGCCATTCGGCTGATTAATTACAACTTCAGTGACCGCATCACGGATGGAAGAGTCTGTTACTTGCATTGGTTCCCACAGAAAATCGTCCAAAGGTTTGGCCTCTGCGTAGTTCAGATAGCTGGTCAATTCATTTGAAAGATCTAGGTATATCGGTACTTTGTGTAATTGTCCAAGGCGGTATTGATTGACGTCCAACACAAGTAGCTTATTTTGCGACTCGTACCTAACAGCCTTTAGATTGGTTGCTACTATGAATTTTGATTGTGGATCAAGATACTTTTTCTCACTAGCCCCGGTTGGCATGGGTACGTTGGCGCAACCGGTTAAGACGGTGACTCCACAAGAGACGAGGAGCAGTGCTAGTCGGGGTTGCAACATATCGCTATAAATGCAAAAGCAGCCCATGCGGCCAGTTTGTAGTTTTCCCAAGCCTGAAGCCCATTAAGTGAGGGGTACATCTCTTCTGTTGAAAAAATATCACCAAGAAGTCGTCCTAAACCCAAGTAAGGCCCAATGAAAACAAGCCCAACCACCAACAGCAACAACCAGCCGGCCACCCCTGCTGGCTCGTTCGGTTTTGGACGCGCTGGAGGGTAAGGTGGACCCTGTCGTCAAGACAGAATCTGTACGAGTTTAAGCTTCGTCCATTTCTTCCATCGCAGCGGAACAGCGCTGCCCTGGTTGCCCTTGGGTTGAATCCCCCGTGGAGC
>Ga0163215_100927_pt1 | contig 27627 bp, 21 predicted proteins | sample SynspAceP_FD_185934 | JGI IMG/M metagenome (GOLD analysis project Ga0163215, IMG submission 185934) | Saline lake microbial communities from Ace Lake in Antarctica - Synechococcus sp. Ace-P (Hybrid Assembly) | ecosystem: Environmental > Aquatic > Non-marine Saline and Alkaline > Saline | place...
TCAAAAGTCCCATGTGTATCACTCCATTGCTCCCCGTTGCGCATCGCGCTGGGGGAAGGGTCACATGGCTCAGTTCTCAGTGGAAATTATCTGCTTACCTGGCTCACTTCTGCGTGGAAATTAACAGTCCGTGGGTTGATTGTCACCGGGCAGTCTCGGGTGGGAAAATCACGCGAGCTGAAGAAGCTCATCCGGGACTTCAACGCGAGTGAAACACTCATGCCAGACGGGCGGCCTGCGAAGATCGTCAGCTGTCTTCTTTCGGGACGAGTGACGTTCAAAGACTTGGGGATCAAGACCCTTACGGCCCTTGGGTATGATCTTCAGCGCAACCGCACCCAAGAATATATCTGGGAGAGAGTGATCGACCAAGCTGCTGGTCAAGGTGTCATAGGAATTCACTATGATGAATGTCAGCACGTATTTGGTGAAGGTTCGAAGTCGAACAGAATATTCTTGGACAGTTTCAAGTCCATGATGAAGGAGCCACGCTGGCCATTGATGATGATTTTGTCCGGCGTGCCGTCATTGGCCGAATACATTCAATCGTATGAGCAACTCGATGCACTCGTGGACCCGGTGCATTTCACAACAATCAAGATCCGACGAGATCAGGAACAGCTGACCAAACTCCTGTTTGCTTTTGCCGATGAAGTGGACATTGAGATCGAACAAATTGTGACTGAAGATTTCTTGGCACGTCTCGACCATGCTTGTTCGCATCGATGGGGTCTTGTCATTGAACTTTTGATCGAGACGCTGGTCGAAGCAAAAGTGGCGGGGAAATCACAGTTGGACGTGCAAGATTTCGCCAGTCAGTTTGCCTTGAAGAAAGGTCTTCCAAAACAATATTCGCCTTTTACCGCACCGGACTTTTTACAGGCGTTCGACCCGCAAAGACTACTTGCGCTTAACGGATGAACCGACATGTGACAGGATACCCATCGAAGAAAATCAGGCCCGCCTTTTGGCGGGTCTTTTTTTAAGCCAGCTTTGCATACTTATGGGTCAAAGGTGCACCCTTATGCTGTCCTCTGCAAAGTGGCGCGCCATAACAGACTGATAAAAAACAAATTTAATCAAGGCTTAAAAGCCGCACTTAATGATTCGTGCATTCATATGCCTCATTGGCATCAATGACATTCCGTCGCTTTCTTTCATGCTGAATAATCTCTCAGGAGGTCACGTCAGAGTGCATAGTAGCCGAAAACGCCTCGAGTGCGTGAACCGAAGCGAGCCAGTCCATAGTACTGTTGAATGTAATTGAGAACTGACCCGGTATTGTCATCGAGATTCGACCCGCCTTCACCGCTTACAGTAGTTATGTTTTGGTCAACGCTGGCTTCTTCTTTGCTGTTTTATTTGTGGCCTCTGAGTTGACCTTGAAGCGGTTGCTGTCGTTTCCGGTTTCGAGGATGTGCCAGCGTTGGGTGAGCCGGTCGAGCAGTGCTGTCATTATCTTTGCATCCATTGTCTGACAGCAAATGCTTGCATGTGTGAGAAGCGCCGAAGAACTGCGCCCACTCAATGAAGCTAAGGTTGGTCGTGATGACGACGCTGGTGTGTTCATAGATCTTGCTCAGAAGGTGGAACAGCAGCGCGCCGCGGGTCGGGCTGAACGGCAGGTTTTCGAGTGCATCCATTGCCCAGCAGGCGCACGCAAAGCATGCTGCCGAGAGGAGCGTAATGCCCCCGATCTGCGTTGGAACGAGCCATTATCCGCCATCGGTCCGATGACAATCGCGAGCGCCAGAAAATAGCGATCATCATAGATGACTTTGCCTGGCTTGCGGTGGGACCGATCAATGTTGCGGGCATGTGTGCAAACGGTTTGACCTTCAGCGACAATGACCAACCGTTCTGGATAGACACCAAGGCTAACAGAGCAGTTCGCAAAGCTGGCAGGCACACTGCACCGGTAGCGCTCGAAAGTGACCAGCACCCTCTCGGGACATTGCTGCGCAATATCCTGCAAGGCAGTGGTTGGTAACACGCGCTTGCGGTGTTTGACACACCCGTCACAAGCTGGAGGTAAAACCATCAGCAAAGGCTTCTCAACTTGGCCACGCGCCATTGTTCTTGAACCAATGGAAAACAAAAGCGCGTTCCCAGCCCGCTGCTGGATTGCAGAACTCAGGTTCAAAGACGTGATGGCTCACCATCGCGTTGAATCGTGCTGCATACCACGCCCAAAACGATCCACGGCCATCTTCATATTGTCATAGTTGCCACGCCCCGGAACGCTGCCAAACACGCGGAAGGCATACCGGTGTGCTGCCAATAGTCTCCATTGACCGGCTGAGTACCTCCGCAGGAAATGTCACAAGAGGGACATGTGTCTGCAAAGGATAGGCCCGCACAACAAAAGCGCGGCTATGTGAGAGTTTGATATGCGCCACCTGAAGTTTGACACGTTCACCAGCAATCGTCGTCCAGTCTTCGCTCCCGTTGAACGGGACGCCACGGCGTTTTGAACTTTGGTTCTACAGCACCTTCGCGGAGATACTTTTTAATGGTGTCGCGAAACAAACCCGTATGTCGCGCAATCTCTCGTATCGGCACTTAGTCACGCAATGCCCAGCGTCGAATAATACTCAAGAATCCCAGTTGATTACTCATTTCTCCCTGTACAAAATTGTCAGGGCAATCTGTTCACACGGGGCAGTTCTCAGTGACATTCAACAGTCGGGTAGTTTCGCTGTCTTTTCCGGAATACCCTTGACCCTCCAGCTACTGGAGCCCCTATCTGATGTCCAGAGATGCGCAGGAGAGCAATTATGAGCAGCGAAAACCAGATGAGAGTTCACATCCGCGATATGAGTTGCGGCTCCTGTGTCGGGCGGGTCGAGAAGGTGTTGCTTGCTGTGCGAGGGGTGGACGCTGCGAACGTCAACCTTGCCGCGGGAACCGCCAGCGTTGCAACCGGTGACGGTTTCGATACAGGCGCCATGGTGGCAGCTCTTGAAACTGCGGGCTATCCGGCTGAGGTGGAGAGTTTCCGCTTCTCGGTTGAAAACATGTCTTGCGGGTCCTGCGTAGGCCGTGTGGAGCGTGCACTTGCTGCCGTTCCCGGTGTCGTTTCGGTCAACGTGAATTTGTCGCAGGAGGAAGCTACGGTTCAGGTGTTGGGCCTCTCCGCTGTGTCGATTTCTCGGGCATCAGCCGCAGCGGGCTATCCCGCGCATCTGATTACAGACCAGAACAGCGCGGAGGGGGCTCAGGACCGCAAGGCGGAAGAAGCCGCACATCTCAAGTTCATGACGCTGGTTTCGGCCATCCTCACACTGCCTGTGTTTGTTCTTGAAATGGGCAGCCATATGGTGCCCGCTTTTCATCACTGGATTATGATTACGCTCGGCATGGGCACCAGCTGGGCCATCCAGTTTGCACTTACAACTGTTGTTCTGGTGTGGCCTGGCCTGCAGTTTTTCAGCAAAGGCGTGCCTGCCTTGCTCAAAGGTGCGCCTGATATGAATTCTCTCGTGGCGCTTGGGGCGTCTGCGGCGTGGGGCTTTTCCACAGTGGCCCTTTTTGCACCCTCGCTTTTGCCTCCCGGCACGCGCGTGGTGTACTTCGAAGCGGCGGCGGTGATCGTGACACTCATCCTGCTGGGCCGGTTTCTGGAGGCGCGGGCCAAAGGGCGCACGGGGCAGGCGATTGCCAAGCTTGTGGGCCTCAAGGCAAAAACTGCACATGTGGAAAGGGAGGGCCGGATGGTCGAGCTGCCGGTGGACGAGATTGTCGTGGGCGATCTGGTCCAAGTGCGACCGGGCGAAAAGATCGCGCTGGATGGTGTGGTGGTGACGGGCGCGTCCTATGTGGATGAAAGCATGATCACGGGAGAGCCGGTACCGGTTGAGAAAGCCGCTGACGCGCGTGTGGTGGGCGGTACGGTTAACGGCAATGGCGCGCTGGTGTTTCGTGCCACAGCCGTGGGGAGCGACACGATGCTGGCGCAGATCATCCGTATGGTTGAGGAGGCGCAAGGAGCGCGTCTGCCTGTGCAGGATCTGGTGAACCGGATCACGCTGTGGTTCGTGCCGGCGGTGATGGGCATTGCTGCGCTCACGTTCCTGACCTGGCTGTTGGTTGGCCCTGACCCGGCGCTAGGCTTTGCGTTGGTTGCGGCGGTGGCTGTCCTGATTATCGCGTGCCCTTGTGCGATGGGCCTTGCCACGCCCACGTCGATCATGGTGGGCACGGGGCGCGCGGCGGAAATGGGCGTTCTCTTCAGACGCGGCGACGCGTTGCAGACTTTGAGCGCTGTCCAGACCGTCGCTTTTGACAAGACTGGCACGTTGACCCAAGGCCGTCCCGAACTGACTGATCTGACAGTGACAGAAAGGTTCGACGAGGCGGATGTATTGCGGATTGTCGCCTCGGTTGAGGCGCTGTCCGAACATCCGGTTGCGCAGGCCATTGTGCGGTATGCCCAATCCAAAAAGCTGTCCCTTGGACCGGTAGACGGGTTCAACGCTATTACCGGCTACGGTGTGAGCGCCATGATTGAGGGCCGCAATGTTCTTGTGGGCGCGGACCGTCTCATGCGTCGCGAAGGGATCGCGATTGATACTTTTGCAGGCGAAGGCGCGCGGCTGGGGCAGGCGGGCAAGACGCCGCTTTATGCCGCCATTGACGGGCAGCTTGCCGCAATCATTGCGGTGTCGGACCCGCTCAAGTCCGACACCGCCGACGCGGTGTCCGCCCTGCATGGTCTCGGCCTGAAGGTGGCGATGATCACTGGGGACAATCAGGCGACAGCGGATGCCATCGCAGCGCAGCTGGGCATCGATACAGTTGTGGCCGAGGTTCTGCCCGAGGGCAAAGTCGAGGCTTTGGCACGGCTGCAATCCAGCGGACATAAAGTGGCGTTTGTCGGCGATGGTATCAATGATGCACCTGCATTGGCCCGTGCCGATGTCGGCGTTGCCATCGGCACAGGCACAGATGTGGCGATAGAAGCGGCGGATGTGGTGCTGATGTCCGGCAATATCACTGGTGTGATCAACGCGCTGCACATCAGCCAGCGGACCATGGCCAACATCCGGCAGAACCTGTTCTGGGCGTTTGGCTACAACGTGGTCCTCATCCCCGTGGCCGCTGGAGTTGTCTATCCGCTGTTGGGGGTGATGCTGTCTCCCGCACTGGCGGCGGGGGCGATGGCGCTGTCCAGTGTCTTTGTCGTGACCAACGCGCTGCGCTTGCGCCGGATCGCGCCAGCGCGGACTGTGCGAGCATCAGCAGCACCTGCGAGTGACAGGGCGCTTGCACCTGTGGCGGCCCAATAGGAGGCATATTGTGAACATCGGTGAGGTATCAAAGAAGGCGGGACTACCCGTCAAAACGATCCGCTACTATGAGGATATCGGGCTGATCAAGCCGATGCGTGATGCGAACGGATATCGGAGTTTTGCTGACAGCGATATGCACAAGCTGGCGTTTCTGGGCCGCTCTCGGGCGCTGGGGTTCACGATCGAGGACTGCCGCAGCCTTCTTGCGCTCTGGGATGATCAGGACCGCGCCAGCGCGGACGTGCGCGCCATTGCGCAGGAGCATCTTGCGCGGATCGAGAACAAGATCGCGGATCTTGTGGCGATACGCGATACGCTATCCCATCTCGTCCGCGAATGCGCAGGTGACGGGCGCCCCGACTGTCCGATCCTCGACAAGCTCGAGACGTTCCCGCCCTAAGCCTAATTCCGCGAAATGACCCTAGATCGTCTGTGCCTGCTCAAGCTCTTTGCGCAGACGGGCTTCGGCCTGCGCATTGGGGGTGGAGAACCGCGCGAGCAGGAAATACGCCACCGGAGTGAGGTAGAGCGTAAACACTGTCGCCAGACCCAGACCGCCCACAATCACCCAACCAAGAGCCTCGCGTGCCTCGGCGCCGGCCCCTGTCGACAGCACCAGCGGTACGCCCCCCAGCACCGTGGAGGTCATGGTCATCATGACGGGCCGCAGGCGGATGGTGGAGGCCTCCACAATCGCCTCGCGCACATCCGCGCCCTTGTCGCGCAGCTGGTTGGCAAATTCGACGATGAGGATACCGTTCTTGGCCATGATCCCGATCAGGATCACCAGCCCGATCTGGCTATAGACGTTCAGGCTCTGCCCGGACAGGATCAGTGCAAACACTGCGCAGGCCAGCCCGAGCGGGACCGTGGCCATTACCACCACCGCCGACACAAAGCTTTCGAACTGGGCGGACAGCACCAGAAATACTACCAGGATTGCAAAGCCGAAGGTCAGCAGAATGCCGGAATTGGTCTGGTCCAGCGTTGCCGCTTCGGCCAGCGGCACGATGCGGTTCTCGTCTGCCAGAATTTCATCGCCGATTTCCTGCACCTGCGCGAATGCATCGCCCAGTGACAATGCGGGCGTGAGCCCTGCCGTCAACTCGACCGACCGGTTTTGTCCCTCCCGGTCCAACTCGGGAGCGACGGCGCGTTCTTCCAGCGTCACGAAGCTGGACATGGGCACCATCTGGCCTGTGTCGGTCTGTACAAACACGTTCTCCAGATCGCCCGGATCGTTGATCGGATTGGAGGTCGAGAGCATCTGCACATCGTAGCTTTTGTTCTCGATAAACACCGAGGCCACGCGTCTCCCGTCCAGCAGCGCTTGCAGTGCCTGACCCAGACCGGTGATATCCACTCCCAGATCGGCCGCAAGCGTACGGTCGATCTGCACGAACAGCTGTGGCTGCGTCTGTTCGTACTCCAGCTGAACCTGTCCCATACCTGAGGTCTGGTTGAGGCGGTCGACCATCTGCTCGGCCACCTCGGCCAACTGAGTATAGCTGTCACCGGTTATGCTGAACGCCAATCCACGCCCGGCGCCGCGAATGCCCAGCGAGTTGGGCTGGATCGCAAAGGCACGCACGCCGATCACGCCGCGCAACTTGCCGTTGATCTCGTCCACGATTTCCTGCTGGCTGCGCGCGCGGTCCTGCCATTTGGCGAGGGTGAAGACCATAAATCCTGCGTTATCCGCCCCGAACCCGCTGATCGAAAAGATGTTTGTTACCTCCCCCGCATCCCGCAGCGGCATCACCAGATCCTCGATCTGGAGCATTTTTGCCTGTGTATACTCCAGCGATACGCCTTGCGGTGCGGTCACGCGCAGGAGGGCGACAGCGCGATCCTCCCGCGGGGTCAGTTCCTGCCGGATGGTGGTGGCCATGAGGATGGCCGTGACCATCACAAAGGCCGAAGCCAGCACGACCACAAAAGGCATTGCCAGAACGCCCCGCAGGGTAAGCGCGTAGAAGTCCTTGAGCTTCTCGCCCAGCCATATCATCGGGCCGCGCGGGTTTTCCTTAGGCGGGGCGGCCAGCAGGCGGCTGGCCAGCATGGGACACAGGCTGAGTGCCACAATCGACGAAAGCAGAACCGCCATGGCAAGGGTGAAGCCGAACTCGCGGAACAGCCCGCCTGCCTGACCAGGCAAGAACGACAGCGGTACAAACACAGCCGCCAACGTGGCCGTGGTGGTGACAACGGCAAAGAAAACCTGCGACGTGCCATTCACCGCGGCCGCGCGAGGACCCATACCAGCGGCGCGCTGGCGCACGATGTTTTCCAGCACCACAATCGCGTCATCCACCACCATACCGGTGGCCAGCACCAGCGCCAGCAGCGTCAGGATGTTGATGGAAAAACCGACGATATAGATTGCCGCCAGCGTTCCCACCAACGCGACCGGCAAGGTCAGCGTTGGGATCAGCGTGGCACGAACATCCCGCAAGAACAGGAAGATCACGGCCACAACAATCGCAATGGCAAAGCCCAGCGATTTCACAACCTCCTCGATCGAGCCGGAGATGAAAACTGCGTCATCGGAGGTGACAAAGATATTCACATCATCGGGCAGGGTTTCGTTCAACTGGTCGACCACCGCACGCACATTGGCCGAGATTTCCAGTGTGTTCGAGGTCGCCTGCCGGATGATGCCGATGCCAAGCCCCTGATTGCCGTTGGCGCGCAGGGCTGTCTCGCCGCTGGCGGGGCCGAGTGTGACAGTCGCTACGTCTCCAACCAGCACGTCGGGCTTGATCTCCAGCGCCTCGAAGGCAGCGGGAGTGGCGACGCTGGCGGTGGTGCGTACGTTGATCGACTGCCTGTTGCCCGCCAGATCACCGGCGGGAGAATCAAAGGAAACGCTGGACAATGCGCGCTGCATGTCGCCAAGCGACAACCCCCGGCTGGCGAGCTCCAGCTGGTTGATATCAACGCGAAAGATCGGCTCCCGATCACCGTAAACCTGCAAATCCGCGACACCTTCAACCGAGATCAGCCGGTCCTCGACACGGTCTTGGACGATTGCCGTCAGCTCCTGTGGAGAGCGGCTGGAAGAGGTGACCGCGATGCGCATCACAGGCTGTGCGTTGGCGTCGGCCTTGACGATCTCGGGCTGGTCCGCATCCTCGGGCAGTTCATTGACAATCCGCCCCACCGCGTCGCGCACATCTGTCGCGGCGACGTCGATATCGACGTTGTCATTGAACTCCACGGTGACGCGACTGCGGCCAAAGCGTGAGTTTGACGATATGCTGCGCACCCCCGAGACACGGCCGACAGCGCCCTCGATCCGGCCGGTTAATTCCTGATCGACGGATTCGGGCGAGGCACCGGAAAACGGTGTGGTGATAGTGATCACAGGGCGGTCCACGTTTGGCAGTTCGCGGATCTCTGCGCCAAAGAGGGCCGCAAGGCCTGCGAGAACGATCAGCGCGTTCATCACGATTGCCAGAATGGGACGCCGGACAAATATTGCGGTACCGGGCGTGGAGGGGGTGCTCATGGTTTTGCTCCGGCCTTGATCGGTTCCGCAGAGGCGGATTGGTCATCAGCAACTACATTCACTTCTGCGCCGTCACGCAGGCTCTGCACACCCTCGGTGATGACCTGATCTCCTTTCGCCAGCCCTTCGGCGTTGACCAGCACCTCGGCGCTGTTACGTTGGATGATTTCAATCGGCATCTGAGCGGCCTTGCCCTCGCGCACGATCCAGACAAACGGGCCTTCACTGGACCACTGTACAGCCAGTGGCGCGATGGAGAGAAGGGGCGCACCGGGGAATGTCAGCTCTACCGCGAAGGCCATGCCTGCGCGCAAAAGGTCAGCATCATTGGAGACCCGCCCCTGCACCAGCAAGGTACGGCTTGCACGGTCGACCACGGAGTCTATCGCGCTGATTTCGCCTTGGAGCTGCTTGTCGGTAAAGCCCAGCGGCGCCACGGCAAAGGTCTGACCCACTGCGATGCTGCGCACGGCGCGTTCCGGCACGCGGAAATCAATCAGGATTTCCGAGCGGTCAGTGATGGTCATCAATACATCCTGTGCGTTGACGCGGTCACCTTCCTGAAGGTTGATAATGCCAACCCAGCCGGAAATGGGTGCGATTATCTGGCGTTGGGATAGCTCAAACTCGGCTTGCCGCACGGCCAGCTCGGCGCTGCGCAGCGCCAGCTCCGTTTCGCGCAGGCGCACGGCTGTGGTCGCACCACTTGACTGCAGTTGCTTGATACGGGCCTCTTCGGCGCGGGCGTCTTCCAACTCGATGCGGGCCTGTTCCAGCGCAATCGTTTCTTCCTCGTCTTGCAAGCGCACCAGAATGGCACCCTGATCCACATAGCTGCCTGCCTCGATCGTAAGCTGGGTAATAACCCCTATCGCGCTGGAGCGCACCGTGACCGAGCGGAGCGCGCGCCCGTCGCCGATTGCGCTGATCCGGTCCTCGCGTACCATCTCGCCGACAGTCGCGGCAATGACCGAGGCTGCCCCACCGCGCGGTCGCCCGCCGCCCTGGGCAGCGGTATCTTCCTGCACAGCTTCTATTCCCAGCAGGTCCAGCAGGCCGGTCCGCTCCAGCAGGGGCCGGGCGGCGGGCACGTAAGCGATCCAGAGGTACAGACCCGCAGCAAATACGACGAGCATTACCAGAATTTGACGCAAGGCTTTCATGCAGTGGCTTTCAGTGATGAGTGTCCATGGGCGAGTATCTAGTGCGGTTACGTTAAAAGCAGTTCAAATTTCTATGATCGGGGTCTTTCAGGCCGCTTTTTCGTGTGGGCTGACCGAAATGGCCTCCCGCGAGATGATTTTACAGGCGCTAAATGTCCGGCAAGCTTGTATTCTTTTGCCCTTGTACTGTTGCCTGCGGCGCAGCACGCGCTATCCTCACATACCGACGGACAGAGGACCACGGCCAAATGACGCAAGCACCGGTTATTGTTGCACAGGGCATTGGCAAGTCCTACGGGGATTTCAAAGCCCTCACCGACGTCGACCTCACCGTCCATCAGGGCGAGCGTGTAGTGGTTTGCGGCCCCTCCGGCTCTGGCAAATCCACGCTCATTCGGTGCTTCAATGGGCTTGAGAACCATGATGTAGGGACTCTCGTTGTCGATGGCATCAAATTGCACGCCGACGCCCCCGAGATCCGGCAGCTGCGGCAAGACGTGGGCATGGTGTTCCAACAATTCAATCTGTTTCCGCATCTGACCGTTCTGGAAAACCTGATGATCGGTCCCATGCGCGTGCGCAAACTGGATCGCACCGCAGCCGAGGCGACCGCGCGCAAATACCTCGACCGCGTTCGCATCCCCGAACAGGCAGACAAGCGCCCTGCACAACTGTCAGGCGGGCAGCAGCAGCGCGTCGCCATTGCTCGTGCGCTTTGTATGGAGCCGCGTGTGATGCTGTTTGACGAGCCTACATCGGCGCTCGACCCCGAGATGATCGGCGAGGTGCTGGATGTGATGGTGGAGTTGGCGGGCACCGGCATGACGATGGTTGTGGTCACGCACGAGATGGGCTTTGCCCGCAAGGTTGCGGACACGATGGTGTTCATGGAGGCGGGCCGGATCGTGGAGACCTCCCCGCCTGATACCTTCTTCACCGCGCCCAAGACCGACCGCGCGCGCCTCTTCCTTGACCAAATTCTGGAACACTGAGCAATGAGCGAGGCCCGTCCCCTGACCCTGCGCCGTGTGCTGAACACGCCCGCCGTTGCCATCGGGCTTTATGCCGCGATCATGGGCGTGATCATTTGGGGGTCCTACACTGGCGCGCAGCAGATGGGCTATAACTGGCAATGGTATCAGGTGCCCAAGTATTTCTACAGCTTTACCGAGGACGGCTTTGCGCCCGGCGAGATCCTCACGGGGCTTTGGGCAACGATAGTGCTGTCGCTCGTCTGTTTTGCGTTGGCTACGGTATTGGGGCTACTGGTGGCATTGCTGCGCCTGTCGGGGCTGGTGGCGGGGGTTGGCGTTGCCACGCTTTACCTTGAGTTGGTTCGCAACATCCCTCTGCTGGTCTTGCTCTATCTGCTTTACTACGTGCTCGGTCCCGTTTTCGGGCTGGACCGCTGGACGGCGGCGGTGCTGACACTGGGCGTGTTTCATTCGGCGCTTATCTCGGAAATCTTCCGCGCGGGCATCAACTCGGTTGCGTCGGGCCAGTGGGAGGCCGCTGCCGCCATAGGGATGAGCCGCGCACAGGCTTACCGCTATATCATCCTGCCGCAATCAATACGCTTCATGCTGCCGCCTCTGACGGGCGAGGGGGTGCATCTGATCAAATCCTCCGCCATCGTCAGTGTGATCGCTGTGGCTGAACTGACCACCGTGGGGCGCAACATCATCTCGGACACCTACATGAGCTTCGAGATCTGGTTCACCATTGCCGCCGTGTATCTGGCCCTCACCCTTATTCTGTCCTTCGGCGTCTCGGCGCTGGAGCACCGATTCAATACCGAAACCTGACCCAATCCCCAAGGAGATCTCTATGTCCACCAACCGCAGAAAAATCATGAGCAATGCGCTGGGCCTTGCGTTTGCCGCGCTTACCAGCACCGTATTTGCCACGGGTGCTATGGCTCAGAGTGCCACACAATCGCTCAGCTCTGAATCCGTGATCGAGACCATCAAGAGAGACGGCGTGATCCGCATCGGTCTGTCGATCTTCACCCCATGGTCCATGCGCGACAAAAACGGCGAACTGATCGGCTTTGAACTGGACGTAGGCCGTGCGCTGGCCGAGGATATGGGTGTGGACGTCGAGTTCGTGCCGACCGCATGGGATGGCATCATTCCGCAACTGGTTGCAGGCAACTTCGATGTGATTATCTCGGGTATGTCGATCACACCTGCGCGTAACCTGACGGTAAATTTCACGCAGCCTTATGCCTATTCCGGCCTGACCATTCTGGCAAACACCGCCATGACCGAAGGCTTCACCCTCGAGGATTACAACAGCCCCGACGTGACCTTTGCCGCGCGCCGTGGCGGCACGCCTGCCAGCACCATCACCCAGATGTTTCCCGAAGCAAAGCTGCTGCTGTTCGACGAAGACGGTGCCGCGACACAGGAAGTGCTGAATGGCAACGCACACGCCAATATGCAGGCCGAGCCGACGCCCTCGATCGAGGCGCGCCGTTATCCCGACACGCTTTCAGTGCCGTTTGACCAAACGTTCCTTGCCACCGGCGAAGGCTTTGCCCTGCGCAAGGGTGATCCGGACGCGCTCAACTTCTTCAACAACTGGATTGCCGTGCGTCAGGCCAACGGCTGGCTGAAAGAGCGCAACGATTACTGGTTCAAAGGCAACGACTGGGAAGACCAGGTCGATCAATAAGACTGCTCCGGCGTGCCCCGTTTCGTGAAAAGACTGCTCTGGCAGGACTGGCTCATCCTCACCGTTATGGTGGGGATGGGTGCCTATATTGCTGTTCAGATGCAGGGCACGCTGAACTATGAATGGCGCTGGGCGCTGATCCCCGACTACATCTTGCGCTACCGCGATGACCGGCAGGAATGGTTTGCCAATCTGCTGTTGCAGGGGCTGATCGCCACCATCCGCATCTGCATCTACTCGGGCATTCTGGCGCTGGTGTTCGGCACCATCTTGGGTATCGCGCGCTGTGCCGAGAACCTCACGGTGCGCCTTCTGGCCCGCACCTATCTGGAGTTGCTGCGCAACATTCCGCCCGTCGTCATCATCTTTATTTTCTTCTTTTTCCTCTCCCAACAACTCATTGACGCACTGAACCTCAATGCATGGGCGCGGGGTATTGCGCGCGGTGACAACGCGGGCGTGTGGGAGTTCTTCTTCGGTGACATGCGCCGCTTCCCCTCATTGGTGTCCGGCGTGCTGGTGCTGGCGATGTTCGAAGCCGCATTTGTGGGCGAGATCGTGCGCGCGGGCATCCAGTCCATCCCCAAGGGCCAGCGCGAAGCGGCCCGCGCCATCGGGATGAGCCCGTTTCAGGAGATGCGCTATGTCGTGCTGCCACAAGCAATGCGCAAGGTGGTCCCGCCTATGGCAAACCAGTTCATCAGCCTGATCAAGGACAGCTCCATCATTTCGCTGATCTCGGTACAGGAGCTGACCTATAAAACGGTCGAACTTGTTGCCTCCACCCGCCTGATCTTCGAGGCATGGCTGACCACGGCGGCTTTCTACTTTATTCTGTGCTTTGGACTGTCCATGCTTTTCCGACGGCTGGAAAGGGACTAGGCTGGTGGAAGGCAGTAAAAAAAGTGTTTCCAATCTAGCTATAGATGCCTATGTTAGCGCTAACTTCGAGCTTTGCCGACCAAATTAGATGAGGATGTAGCCGTGCCGTTGAACGAACAACTCGCCGAAATTACCGACCGTATCGTGGCGCGCAGTGCCGCAAGCCGCAACGCCTATCTGGCGCGCATGCAGGCTGCTCGGCGGCAGGGTCCGTCGCGGGGGCATCTGTCCTGCAGCGGGCAGGCCCACGCTTTTGCGGCTGCGGGGCCGGATCAGGCGACGCTGGCGTCGGGGCAGGGTGGCAATCTGGGGATTGTGACGGCTTACAATGACATGCTGTCGGCGCATCAGCCGTACGAGCGGTATCCGACCCTGATCCGCGACGCTGTGCGCGCAAGCGGTGGAACTGCACAGGTGGCGGGCGGCGTGCCAGCCATGTGTGACGGTGTCACACAGGGCGAAGCGGGGATGGAGCTGTCGCTCTTTTCGCGCGATGTAATCGCCATGGCCGCTGGTGTCGCCCTTAGCCATAATACATTTGACGCGGCTGTGTTTCTGGGGGTCTGCGACAAGATCGTGCCGGGCCTTGTGATCGGCGCGCAGGTGTTCGGACATCTGCCCGCTGTTTTCATTCCCGCGGGGCCCATGACCAGCGGTTTGCAGAACGAAGAGAAGGCGAAAGTGCGCCAGCAATTTGCCGAAGGCGAGGTGGGCCGCGATGCGCTGATGGCCGCCGAGATGGCAGCCTACCACGGCCCCGGCACCTGCACCTTCTACGGCACAGCCAACACCAACCAGATGTTGATGGAGTTCATGGGCCTACACTTGCCCGCGTCCAGTTTCATCAATCCCGGCGAGGAAATCCGCGATGCGCTGACGGTTTATGCGGCAAAACGCGCGCTGGAGATGAGTGATCTGGGCGATCACTATACTCCCGTCTGCGAAATCCTGACCGAGAAGGCTTTTGTGAACGGCATGGTTGGTCTGATGGCTACCGGTGGATCAACGAACCTGTTGATCCACCTGATCGCCATGGCGAGGGCGGGCGGGATTATCCTCGACTGGCAGGATTTCTCAGAGGTCTCCGACATCGTGCCCCTGCTGGCGCGGGTTTATCCCAACGGTCTGGCGGACGTGAACCATTTCCATGCGGCAGGCGGTCTGGGATATATGATTGGCGAGTTGCTGGGCGCGAGGCTGCTGCACCCCGACACCAAAACCGTCGCGGGCGATGGCTTGCAGCACTATACCCAAGAACCATTTATGCACAAAGGCGCGCTGGCATGGCGCGCTGGCACGACCGAAAGCCTCAATCCCGGCATCCTGCGCCCCGCATCGGAGCCTTTTGCAACGTCCGGCGGGCTCAAGCGGCTGGCGGGTAGCCTTGGCACCAGCGTGATCAAAATCTCTGCCGTCGCACCTGAGCACCATTTGATCGAAGCGCCCGTGCGGGTTTTCCATGACCAGAACGAGGTGAAGGCCGCGTTCAAGGCGGGCGAATTCAAAGGCGATGTGATTGTCGTCGTCCGGTTTCAGGGGCCAAAGGCCAACGGCATGCCCGAGTTGCATAGCCTGACGCCCATGTTGGGCATCCTGCAAGGGCGCGGGTATAAGGTGGCGCTGGTTACTGACGGGCGCATGTCGGGCGCGTCGGGCAAGGTGCCCGCCGCCATCCATGTCAGCCCCGAGGCGCTGGATGGTGGACCAATCGCCTATCTCAAGGACGGTGACGTGCTGCGCTTGGATGCAGGTGGGGGCACGCTGGAGATCCTCACCGAAGGCGTGCTGGACCGCGAGGCCGTTACCGCAGACATGAGCCACAATCATTTCGGCACGGGGCGCGAACTGTTCGCACCGTTCCGCAAAGCCGTCGGCTCTGCCGATACCGGCGCCACTGTTTTCGGGAGCTGACCCATGAAAAACGACACTGCCTATATCCGCGAACTCGCAGGCCTCGCGCCGATCATCCCGGTTCTGGTGGTCGACGATGTTGCACACGCCATCCCGTTGGCCGAAGCGCTGGTGCGCGGCGGTCTGCCGGTTCTTGAAGTCACCCTGCGCACCAAAGCCGCTTTGGAAGTGATCACTGCGATGGCCAGTGTTAAAGGCGCGCGTGTGGGGGCGGGTACGCTTGTCACAGTGCAGGACGTCGCCGCTGCGGTCGCTGCGGGATCAACGTTCGGCGTCACCCCCGGCTCGCCCGCGTTCCTGATCGACGCCTGTCTTGAGGCGGGTCTGCCCCTGCTGCCCGGTGCTGCCACCGCGACCGAGGCGATGACCCTGCAAGCGCGAGGGTTCGAAGTGCTGAAATTCTTCCCCGCCGAAGGGGCGGGCGGGATCAAGACGCTCAAGGGTCTGGGCGGCCCGCTGCCGGGGATATCCTTCTGCCCCACGGGCGGCGTCACGCCAGAGAATGCACCGGACTATCTGGCGTTGCCCAACGTCGTCTGCGCAGGCGGCAGCTGGATCGCGCCCTCCAGTCTGGTCAAGGCTGGCAAATGGGACGAGATCGAAGAACGCGCGCGCCACGCGGCGGCTCTGCCGCACTAGTCAGACGCAAGCTCGCAGAGCACGGCATAGGCTGTGGTGATGTCCGCCTCGGTGCAATCAAACTGCCCGATCTGGAACCGCACGACCATGTCACCGTTCACGCGGGTCTGCGTGATATAGATGCGACCGTCGTCATTGATCCGCTCGACAAAGGCGAACTGGCCCGCGTCATCCACGCCGGTCACGCGGAAGGTGAAGAGCGACAGAATGGGCTGTGTCACGATCTCGAACTGCGGATGCGCGTCTAGCCGTGCGGCCAGACTGTGTGCCCAGTTTACATGGTTGCGGATGCGCGAACGCAGACCCTCAAGCCCATAGCTGCGCAACAAAAACCACAGTTTGAGCGCACGGAAGCGGCGGCCCAGCGGAATGGTCCATTCGGAATAATTGGTCACCGCATCGCCGCCGGTGCGCAGATACTCCGGCTCGATCTTGAGCGTGTTTATCTGGTGTTGCGGATTGCGCAAAAACTGGACCGAGCAGTCGAACTGTGCGCCCAGCCATTTGTGCGGATTAAAAACGATGCTGTCGAAGCCCTCGACACCGCTCCAGAATTCATCACGGTATTCGGGGCAGATCATCGCTGCACCCGCCCACGCCGCATCCAGATGGGTATAAAGGCCTTCGGCCGTTGCAATCTTCAACACTGACCCTAGGCTGTCGGATGCACCCATGCCTGTCCCGCCGGTAATGGCAATGATGCCCGCTGGAATGTGGCCCGCCGCGCGGTCCGCCGCAATCTGTACGGCCAGTGCATCAGTATCCATCATCCGCGCAGGGCCACCTGTCCCGATCTTGACCAGATTGTCCTGCCCGATACCCGCAACCCAGCACGCGCGGTCAATCGAGGAGTGGACCTCTTCCGAGCAATAGATGCGCATGCGACCCAGTCCGGACAGGCCTTCCTTGTTGCCGCGCCAGCCGCTGGCGATCTCGCGCATGGTCAGCACGGCTGAAAGGGTTGCCGAAGAGGCGCTGTCCTGAATGACCCCCGCAAACCCCTCCGGCAGGCCCAGGGCCTGACGCAGCCAGTCCACCATCACGCCTTCCATCTCTGTGGCGGCGGGCGATGTCTGCCAGAGCATGCATTGTGCTGCCACCGTGGTGACCAGCATATCGGCCAGCATGGACGGAGGAGCGGCATTGGCGGGAAAATAGGCAAAGAAGCGCGGGTGCTGCCAATGGGTGATCCCGGGCATCACGATCCGCTCGAAATCGGCCATGATGGTCTCCATCGCCTCGCCAGCCTCGGGCGGGGCGGGGGGCAGGGCGGCAGCAATCTCGCCCTTGGCGGTCTGCGCGCGTACCGGGCGGGTGCGGATGTCCTTGTGATAGTCCGCCGCCCAACGCGAGATATGCGTGCCCCAGTGTTCGAATTCGTCCCAGTTCATCTTCATGTCCCGCTGCTGTGCGCCAATGGCGCGGTGGTAGACCTGAATTCAATCATGATTTGAGTGCACATGCACCCCTGTCGACGACTGGCCTATCCTGCGGCATCTATCGAGGATATACATGAAGGGTAGTGTCAATTGCTGCGCGATAGCGCATAGTGGTGAAATGACGACCGATGACATATCTCCCGAGGCCGCGACAGGGTTGCGCCGGACCAACCGCTCTCTCCCGATCGCCTTGCTGCGCGCACGCGAAACGGTGATGGGGCCGGTGCGTGAAATTCTGGCCGACAGCCCCGTAAATGAACAAAAATGGCGCGTGTTACGCGTGCTTGAGGAATCCGGCCCGCAGGATCAGAATTCCATAGCCAAGCAGGCCTGCCTGCTGTTGCCAAGCCTTACGCGGATACTGCGGGCGATGGAGGCCGACGGCTTGGTTTCGCGCCGCGAGGATCGCGAGGATCGCAGGCGGAGCATCGTCAGTATCGAAGCGCCGGGCCGTAGTATTCTGCGCGCGCACGGCGCACAGGCCGCGGCGCTGACTGATTCCCTGCGTGCGCAATACGGTGAGGACAAGCTGGAACAGCTACTCGACCTGCTGGAGGATTTGCAGGCGATCGAGATCGGACGCTAGGTCCCGCTGAGCCGCTGAAAACGGGCCTGTACTGAAAAAGCGTTGTATCAAAGCCGCAATCTTACATCGATCCGTTGGGGGCGCTGGTGAATGCTTGGTCCGAATCGGGCATTGACCCTATCCAGAAGACCGCTGTGGGGGCGGTAGAGACAGGAATATTCAATGGTTCGATACACCGCCCGCGCCCTGATTGCGTTTGCCCTTACCCTTTTGATGACCACACCGGCCGCGGAAGCTGGCGAGCGGCATAAGCTGGGCTATGGCCGTTTGATGACCAACGACTATTTCGGCGATGGCAAGGACCGCTGGCGCACAGGGTCATGGACCTCGTCGCGGGTGTGGGGTCCGGAATGGACCGGAAAGGCGCCCTCTGGTTTTGGCGAGCTCGTTGAACTACGCCTTTCCTCCGAGATTTTTGCGCCGGACAATCTGGAACGCCCCGCAGCAGGTGACCGCCGTTATGCGGGGGCGCTGTCACTGGGTGTGCATACGCACTTCGAGTGGAAGGGATTGGAAACAGCCCTTGGCGCGGATCTGGTTATGACGGGGTCGGGCACCGGTCTGGGTAGCTTCCAGCGCGCAGTGCACAAGGTGTTGGATGTACGGCGCCCGTCGCAACAAACCCTTGACAACCAGATCGGCGGAGGATTGCATCCGACATTCGTGGGTGAATTGGGCCGCGATCTGTCGCTGGCACCGCGCGTAAATCTGCGCCCGTTCGTCGAAGCACGGGCCGGGGCTGAAACACTGGTCAGGGCCGGGGTAGACATGACATTCGGCAGCTTGGGGCTGGGCGAGTTGCTGGCGCGTGAAAGCGTTACCGGCCAGCGCTACCGCGTGGTTGATGATGAGGCCAGCAGTGGTTTCTCGTTTCTGCTGGGCGCCGATATTGCCCATGTAAGCAGCAGCATCTACCTGCCAGAAGAGGATGGATATGTCCTGACCGATAGCCGTGACAGGCTACGTGCGGGGATCCACTGGCAGGGTCAGCAGGCTACGGCGTTTTACGGGCTGACCTATCTGGGCGAAGAGTTCGAGGCGCAGAAAGAAGGGCAGCTCGTGGGGTCGGTCCACATCGGGCTGAGTTTCTGACCGGGTCTATCCGCAACAGTTCTACACTGAACATAATTTTCTCTTTTCAGGTTGCTCCGGTTTTGTTAACGCTTGGTTAATAAAAAAATATCGAGGCAGGCGAGTTAGTAAATGGGAACGGGCTTTCTAGGCACGTTCGTGATTTCTTGGTCGCAAACAGAAATTGATGGTCTTGAGGCTGCACCAGTGCAATCCTTGAGTGTAGGTGCTGCTTGGGCGTGGCGGGGCGACGCTGTGCGCGTGGACGGACCATCGGATGTTTTGCGGCTGGATGAAGCGGACGGAACTGAAAATTTGCGCAAACGCGCAGCACGAATGGTCCACAGACTGGTGGGCACCGCGCTTGAGCGCGAGCCGGGAGTGCGAGCGTCGGATAAAAATGTGACGACGTCCCCGCTGATGGACAACAGTTTTGTCGTTACCGACGGTGGCAAAAGCTATAGTGTGACACTGATCGAGGTAGGCGGTGGTACGCAACCGCTGTTGATGTTCCTCAACGAGATGCCGCCGCGCAATTGCGATCTTTGGGTGGTGCATCATACGCTGGGCACCGCGCGCACCTGTGATCTCAGCCCTCAGCAGTCGGGCGTGATCTGTTTTACCCCCGGCACCCGCATCCAGACCGGCGATGGCACCTGCAACATCGAGGACCTGCGTGAGGGCGACCTGATCCAAACCAAGGACAACGGCCTCCAGCCCCTGCGCTGGATTGGTAAGCGGCGTATGTCGGGCGCGCGGCTGTTTGCGATGCCAAAACTGCGTCCGATCCGAATTGCGGGCAGTGCGTTGGGGATCAACAGGCCGGATGCTGATCTGCTGGTCTCGCCCGAACACCGTATGCTGGTAAGCGGTGCCGTTGCGCATAGTCTTTTCAACACCTCCGAAGTGCTGGTATCTGCTAAGGATCTCGTCAACGGGAAAACCGTCACCGTTGATATGCAGGTGCGGGAAGTAACGTATATCCACGTTCTGCTGGACCATCACCAGATTGTCTGGGCCAACGGGCTGGAGACCGAAAGCTTCCACCCCGCTTCAGCCGCGCTGGCGGCATTGGACGACCAGGACCGTTTGCGCCTGATGGCCAAATACCCCAAGCTTGAATATGATCCGCATACCTACGGCAGTTTTGCACGCCGGACCCTGTCGCCCTCAGAGGCAGCGATTTTGATGCACGCCGCCTGAGCTCAGCTGTCTTTACGGCTGGCGATCAGCGCCTTTATGATGGCTACGGCACTGTCACCGGCCCAGTCTGCATCCCCGCGCAGGCGGGCAATTTCGCGGCCTTCGGGATCAATCAGCACTGTGATTGGAAGACCGAAGATGCCCATCTGGCTGGCGAGCGCCTGCTTCGGGTCCTGATGGCGCGGCAGGTTGCTGATGCCGGTGTCCGCGAAGAACTTCTTGATGCCTTCGGGAGAGTTGCGGCCCGTCGCGATGGTCAGCACTTCGAAGTCTTCGCCGCCCAGATCGCTTTGCAGTTTTGATAAATGCGGCATTTCCGTGCGGCAGGGTGCGCACCATGTGGCCCAGAAATTCACCAATACATATTTACCTTTGTAATCCTCCAGCGTGGTGCGGCCAGCACCGTCCGCCAATTCGAACGGAGCGCTTGAGGTGGCCTTGGGCGCTTCGTGCACCGCCAGCTTTTTCATATCTCCCGCGATCAGCGGGGCGATGATATCCGCATCGGCGGCCAGCACGGGGTTTGCACCTGCGGCGAGGGCCGTATAAACGAAAGCGAACAAGAGTTTCTTCATGGGTCCCTCCGGGGGAATAGGCAAATGGCAAACGATACTTCCGACAAGACTTCGAACAAGATGTGGGGCGGCCGTTTCTCCGCTGGCCCAGACGCGATCATGGAAGCAATTAACGCTTCGATCAGCTTTGACAAGCGTATGGCAGCCCAGGATATTGCCGGGTCTCGTGCCCACGCCGCAATGCTGGCGGCCACGGGCATTATTAACGATAGCGATGCGGAGGCTATTCGGGAAGGCCTGCTCACGGTGTTGTCAGAAATCGAGGGCGGCACTTTCGAATATTCTGCGGCTCTGGAAGACATCCACATGAATGTGGAATCGCGCCTGAAAGAAGTGATTGGCGAGCCTGCGGGCCGCCTGCACACGGGCCGCTCGCGCAACGATCAGGTCGCGACCGATTTCAAACTTTGGGTGCGCGACCAGTTCGATGCGGCGGAAGAGGGGCTTTTGGCGCTGGTCCGCGCGCTTCTGACGCAGGCCGAGGCCGGTGCGGATTGGGTTATGCCCGGTTTTACTCACCTGCAAACGGCGCAGCCTGTAACGTGGGGCCATCACATGATGGCTTATGTCGAGATGTTCGGCCGCGATCTTGGCCGGATGCGCGATGCGCGCGCGCGGATGAATGAATGTCCTCTGGGTGCCGCAGCACTTGCGGGCACGTCGTTCCCGATTGACCGCGAGGCGACGGCGCAGGCGCTGGGCTTTGACCGCCCTTCCGCCAACAGCCTTGATGCGGTCAGCGACCGTGATTTTGCGCTGGAGTTTCTGGGCGCCGCAAGCATCTGCGCCATGCACCTGAGCCGCTTTGCTGAGGAGTTGGTGATCTGGTCTTCCGCGCAGTTCCGCTTTGTCAGTCTGTCGGACCGTTTCTCGACCGGCTCCAGCATTATGCCACAGAAGAAAAACCCCGATGCCGCCGAGCTGATCCGTGCCAAGATCGGGCGGATTTTCGGGGCAAACGTTGCCCTGATGATGGTGATGAAGGGGCTGCCGCTGGCCTATTCCAAGGACATGCAGGAAGACAAGGAGCAGGTCTTTGACGCAGCCGACAACCTGATGCTGGCACTGGCCGCGATGGAGGGTATGGTACGCGACATGACAGCGCGCCGCGATAACCTCGCCGCCGCAGCGGGCAGCGGCTTTTCCACGGCGACCGATCTGGCCGACTGGCTGGTACGCGTGCTGGGCCTGCCCTTCCGCGATGCGCATCACATCACCGGATCGTTGGTGGGCATGGCCGAAGCACAGGGTGTGGATCTGCCCGATCTGACGCTCGAGCAGATGCAATCCGCTCACGCAGGCATTACCGATGATGTTTTCACCGTGCTTGGGGTGGAAAATTCGGTAAACTCGCGCATGTCATATGGTGGGACCGCGCCCGCGCTGGTGCGCGCGCAGGTGGCCCGCTGGAAGGAAGTGGTGGGATGAAAAAACTGGTGGTCCTTGCGGCTATGTTGCTGGCAGCCTGTGGTGTGGACGGTGAGCCCGTGCAGCCTTCGGGGGGAGTGAATGTGTCCTTGTCGCCTTCGGGTACCTCGCTGGGTGCCAATCTGGGGCTGAGCAAGGGGCCGTTGACCGTCGGAGTGGGGCTGTGAGAACCCTGATTGTGTCGATGCTGCTGCTAACAGCCTGCGGCCCGCGTGAGGCGTCAGCCCCGCGCGAGGTTTCGCCGCGCCAGCAACCCACAGTGACAACGCCCGGCGTGACCCTGGGCGGCTATGTTAACGTCGGTGTTGTGAAGGATTTCTGATGTCTTTTTCGCGTATGATTTATCTGGCACTGGCCGTCTGGGGTGCAATCCATCCTATGTTTTACTTCATCCAGTGGTTTCAGCAAAACACCTGGGACATTATGGCCATGGTAGATGCATGGCACGCAAATGCCGCCAGCAGCGGGCTGGTCTGGGATCTGACGATCGCCGCGATTGCGCTGACCGTCTGGATCATCGTCGAGGTGGCGACCCGCCGCAATTGGGGGGCGCTGATTGCGATCCCTGCAACCTTCTGTATCGGGGTGAGCTGTGGCTTGCCGCTCTATCTCTTTCTGCGCACTGCGCCTGTCCGATAGGGCAGATTTGAGTTTAAAGGCACAATAAAGAATGGATCATTTCCTGTATCGTGACGGCGCGCTGTTTGCCGAGGATGTCCCCGTGGCCGAGATTGCTGCGGCGGTTGGCACGCCCTTTTACGTTTACTCCACAGCGACTTTGCTGCGCCATTTCCAGGCCTTTGACGAGGCATTGGAGGGGATGGACCATCTGGTGTGCTATGCGATGAAGGCCAATTCCAACCAAGCTGTTTTGCGCACACTAGCGCAGGCGGGGGCAGGCATGGATGTGGTGAGCGAAGGCGAATATCGCCGCGCTCGCGCGGCAGGCGTGCCGGGCGACAGGATTGTGTTCTCGGGCGTGGGTAAGACGGCACGCGAAATCCGCGTGGCGCTGGAAGGCGGGATCCGCCAGTTCAACGTCGAGAGCGAGCCGGAGATGGAAGTGCTTAACGCTGTAGCGCTGGAGCTGGGCAAGGTGGCGCCCATCACCGTGCGGGTGAACCCCGATGTCGACGCCAAGACCCACGCCAAGATCGCCACCGGAAAATCCGAAAACAAGTTCGGGATTCCGATTGCGCGGGCGCGCGAGGTCTATGCGATGGCGGCGGGTATGAAGGGGCTTCAGGTGATCGGCATCGACGTGCACATTGGATCACAGTTGACCGATCTGGCACCCTTCGAACAGGCCTATCTGAAGGTCGCCGAGCTGACTGAACAGTTGCGCGCTGATGGCCATACCATCACGCGGCTGGATCTGGGGGGTGGTTTGGGTATCCCGTATGAGACCAGCAATCAGGCACCACCGCTGCCGCGTGATTACGGGGCGATGGTTCAGCGGACGCTGGGCCATCTGGGCTGCGAGATCGAGATCGAGCCGGGCCGTCTGATTGCGGGCAACGCGGGCTTGATGGTGAGCCGTGTGATCTATGTCAAATCTGGCGAAGGCCGTGATTTCCTGATCCTTGACGGGGCGATGAACGATCTGATCCGTCCGGCTATGTATGATGCGCACCACGACATCATTCCGGTAGTGGAGCCTACTGTCGGCACCGAGAAACAGCCCTATGACATTGTGGGTCCGGTCTGCGAATCCGGTGATACCTTTGCCAAGCAGCGCGACATGGTGCCGCTGGCTGCAGATGATCTGGTAGCCTTCCGCAGTGCCGGTGCGTATGGCGCGGTAATGTCCAGCGAGTATAATTCGCGGGCACTTATCCCCGAAGTATTGGTGCACGGGGATCAATTTGCGGTTATCCGCCCACGTCCGACCTTTGACGAAATGATAAATCGCGATACCATCCCTGAATGGCTAAAGGCGCATCCCGCGACCTGACAGCCGCTGCGCGAGGTCGATATGGTTCAATTCACCCCCGATGATCTGAAGCAAACGCTGGATGGGTTGCGCCGTCCGGTGTGGTTGACACGCATGGGGATGATTGCCGAGGTCGTTGTGCGCAGCCTTTGGCCGCTGATGACCGTTGTTTTGCTGGCGCTGGCAGCGGCGATGATGGGACTGCACGAGATTTTGCCGGTCGAGGGGACCTGGGCCCTCGTTGGTCTCATGGCAGGGGCCGCGCTCTGGGCGCTGGTCTATGCGGTACGGTGGTGGTCGTGGCCCACGCGTGGCGATGCCATGGCGCGGCTGGATAGCAGTCTGCCAGGGCGACCGCTGACAGCACTTCTTGACGATCAAGCCATCGGCGGGGCTGATGATGCTTCTGCTGCCGTCTGGCGCGCGCACAAGCGGCGCATGGCGCAGCGCGCCGCAGCGGCGCAGCCGGTGCGAGCTGATCTGCGCGTCTCCTCGCGTGACCCTTATGCGCTGCGCTTTGTGGCGGTGCTGGCGTTCGGAATGGCGCTTCTGTTCGGCTCGGTCTGGCGACTGGGCACTGTGGCTGAAATGGCTGGGGGCGGCACGGCGACGTTGGCGTCGGGTCCGGTCTGGGAAGGCTGGGCAGAACCGCCACGCTATACCGGCAGGCCCACGTTCTACCTCAACGACCAATCTGAGGGCGCGTTGGAGTTGCCGATAGGAACACTGATCACCATGCGCCTGTATGGTGAGCCGGGCGCCTTGGGTGTGTCGGAGAGTGTATCGGGTGCGGAGACACAGGATACGCCTGACGCACCGCCCCGGATGGCGTTTGATTTCAAGGTCAACCGGAGTGGCAAGATTGCAATTGAGGGACCGGGCGCCCGAATGTGGGACGTGACTGTGCGCGCAGACGAGGCGCCGGAGATTGTGATCCTCGGTGCGCCCGAAGTAGCTGCTATGGGCGAAATGCGCCTGCCATTTGAAGCTAAGGATGACTACGGTGTAGAGGCGGGCGAGGCGCGGATCATGCTGGATCTGGCATCGGTTGACCGGCGCTACGGGTTGACTGTGTCCCCCGATGACCGGCCTGAAATCACTGTTCCTCTGCCAATGCCGATTGCAGGGAACCGTGCGGGTTTCGAGGAAAACCTGACAGATGATTTTTCGCAACATCCTTGGGCCAACCTGCCTGTGACCGTCTCGATGACCGTGCTGGACGCGGCAGAGCAGCAGGGACAGACTGCGCCGATGCAGATGATCCTTCCGGGCCGCCGCTTTTTTGATCCGACAGCTGCTGCTGTGATCGAGATGCGCCGCGATATCCTCTGGAGCAGCGAGAACGCCCGCCGGACCTCGCAGGTCTTGCGCGCGGTGAGCTACCTACCCGAGGATGCGTTTCGCTCTGAAACTACAGCGCTACGCCTGCGCAAGTTGATCGGGCGCATCGAGACCTATGCGCGCTTCGGTCTGGACGAGGAAAACCGCAACCAGCTGGCGCAGGACATGTGGGATCTGGCGCTGGAGTTGGAGGAGGGTGATCTGGAAGATGCCCGCGAGCGGATGCGTCGTGCCCAAGAGCGTCTGAACGAGGCGATGAAGAACGGCGCCTCGGATGAGGAGATCGCCGAGCTGATGCAGGAGTTGCGCCGCGCCACCGAGGACTTCATGCAGCAGTTGCAACGCGAGCAGGCCGAGCGTCAGGATGGCGAGCAGCAAGGCCAGCAGCAGCAGGGTGAGAGCATGCAGATGACGCAGGATGATCTGCAACGCATGATGGACCGGATTCAGGAACTGATGGAGCAGGGCCGCATGGCCGAAGCCGAGGAAGCCTTGCGCCAGTTGCAGGAGATGATGGAGAACATGCAGGTGACCCAAGGCCAGCCCGGACAGGGGGGGCAGTCACCTGGCGAGCAGGCCATGGAAGGGCTCGCAGAGACGCTGCGCGACCAGCAGGGGCTCAGCGATCAGGCGTTCCGTGATCTTCAGGAGCAGTTCAATCCCAACGCTCAAGCGGGTGAAAGTCAGGGTAACGAAGGCCGCAATGGTGGGCAGGGTCAAGGTGAAAGCCACGAGGGCCAGCAGGGCGAAGGCCAACAGGATCAGCAAAGCGGTGAGCAGGGCGGCGGGGAACAGCGCCCGGGTGAAGGGCAGGGGCAAGGGCAGGAACAAAGCCTTGCAGAGCGCCAGCAGCAGTTGCGTGATGAATTGCGCCGTCAGGAGGGCCGTATGCCCGGACAGGGCACGCCGGAAGGTGACGCTGCCCGTGACGCATTGGACCGTGCAGGGCGCGCCATGGACGATGCAGAGCAAAACCTGCGCGAAGGTGATTTGGCCGAGGCGATCGATAACCAGTCCCAAGCCATGGAGGCTCTACGCGAGGGCATGCGGTCCTTGGGAGAGGCGATGGCGGAGGACCAGCAAAACCAGCAGCCCGGACAGGGCACACAGGAAAGCAACCAGCGTGCCGGCAACCGCGATCCGCTGGGGCGCAGCCAAGGCACAAATGGAGCAACGGGTAGCGATGATGAGGCAAACCTGAACCCTGATGCCTATGGTCGTGCGCGCGAACTGCTGGACGAGATCCGTCGCCGCTCGGGTGAAGCAGAGCGTCCTGAGGTAGAACGGGATTATCTGAACCGCCTGTTGGACCGGTTCTGATCAAGCGGGCGACAGAGCGCGTTAGCTGTCGCCTGCGGCCATTTCATCGAGGGATTGCAGCAGCCCCTGCACTTTGCCGTCCAGCCAAACACGGCCTTGATCGACTGTGCCGACATAGCCGTTCAGCGGCCCTTCCAACGCAGGCACTGCCACCGCCAGACGGGGCGCCGCCACATAGAGCACTGCCAAAACAGCAAAAATCAGCAGCACGGTTAGAAATCCTGTGCGAAAGCCGCGCTTCTGGCGCTGGTGTGTGGGGGCTTCGATATCGGGACCGATGTCTGCGGCCCCTGCACTTGTGCGCGGGGAGCCCGAGCGCAAGGTAGAGTTGATTTCCTCGATATCGGGCAACAGATCCCGGCGCGATCCGGTGGCGGCGGTTGCGGTCGCATCGGGCGCCACCGGATCGCTGGCGCGCTGTTCGCTGCCCCGTAAACGGGCCATCCGCTCACGCGCTTCTCGCGCGCGCCGTTCTGCCTCGCCCTCCGAAGCGGGCTCTTCCATATCAAAGCCCAGATCCGGCTGGCTTTCCAAAGTGCTTGGTTGCGCGCTGCGCCGCGCGGCCTTTTCGGCCTCGGCTTCCTGTCGCAGGATATCCGCAACGGCAGGGTCCAGTTGTTTGCGCTCAGGCTTGGGTGGGGGGCTATGAGGGGGCGGC
>Ga0163215_100928_pt1 | contig 27622 bp, 21 predicted proteins | sample SynspAceP_FD_185934 | JGI IMG/M metagenome (GOLD analysis project Ga0163215, IMG submission 185934) | Saline lake microbial communities from Ace Lake in Antarctica - Synechococcus sp. Ace-P (Hybrid Assembly) | ecosystem: Environmental > Aquatic > Non-marine Saline and Alkaline > Saline | place...
CCACCAGAGATAATATCGCGCTGGCGAAAATAACTTTCAACATCTTGTGACAACAAGAAGGTATCTTTGCCTAAAGCACGCAAGGCATAAGGCCCCGTATTCCCCCCCAAACGCGCACCACATTTTTTAAGATAAGCCCACAAACCAATAATATCGTCACTTGGCCAGTCCGCCACAAACTTGGCAAAGCTGCTATGTTCACGCCTGACACTATCAATCATCAAGGCGTTTTCTCGTATTGTTTTGACTTTCGAGAAGTTACGTATTATTGCGGGATCTTGTGCTCTTGCTTCCAACATCTCGTCGGGCATCATCAATAACTTTTCGATGTCAAAGCCCCAAAAAAGCCGTTCAAAATCAGGCCATTTGTTGCGCACTACCCGCCATACAAAACCTGATTGAAAAACTTTTTTAGTAAATTCAGCTAAGAAGCGATCATCGCCAATCTTGGCTACTTCATTGTCACTAAGGGGTTGACTGAGAATAGTGGCAAGCCCTTTTGGCCCGCCCTTGCGCTCACACGCCCGTTGATAAATCGCCTGAAATTTCTCTAATTTTTGCATGGTGTTAATCTTTTATTTTTCAGGTTTATTCAATGCCCTGAGTTCACGACCTATAACATCCGTTACGGAGTCGTGAACCTCGGTGTTAACATGCCTAATCTTCGAGTTTTTGTCTTAACTTTTTTAGCTCGCAACTCGTCGCTCGAAACTCGAAGCTGCTTTTCAAGCGGCTATGCCCGAGTGACGCAATAGTGCATCCACTTCAGGCTCACGCCCCCTAAAGGCGACAAATAATTCCATCGGCTCTTTGCTGCCACCCATTTCGAGAATATGGGTTAAAAAGTCTCCACCTGTTTTGGCATTAAAAATACCTTCTTCTTCAAATCGACTAAAGGCATCTGAGGACAAGACTTCAGCCCACTTATAACTGTAATAACCCGCGGCATAACCACCAGCAAAAATATGACCGAAGCTGTTTTGAAAACGATTAAAGCTAGGCGGAACATTGACCGCGACTTCGCTTCGCACCTTGTCTAATACACCTTGCACTGGCGTTTGTTGTGCATCAACAAATTGCTCGTGCAAGTTAAAATCAAACAAGCTAAGTTCTAACTGACGCACCATCTGCATAGCAGATTGAAAATTACGAGCGGCTAACATGTTATCTAATAATACTTGGGGTAGCGGCTCTCCAGTTTCATAATGACCTGAAATAAAACTCAGCGCTTCAGGCTGCCAACACCAATTTTCTAAAAATTGACTGGGTAGCTCTACCGCATCCCACGCAACACCGCTTATGCCAGAAACACCGCTTACATCAATTTTAGTTAACATATGATGCACGCCGTGGCCAAATTCATGAAATAAGGTCACGACTTCGTCATGGGTAAATAAAGCAGGCTTATTCCCTATTGGGCCTGTAAAATTACAGACCAAATAAGCCACGGGTGTTTGCAAACTGCCATCGGCCTTAATACGACGGCTATGACAGACATCCATCCACGCCCCACCCCGTTTTTTGGCACGGGCATATAAATCCAGGTAAAAACTACCCCGCAATACACCTTGACTATCGGTAATCGAGAAATAACTCACATCGGGATGCCACGTATCGATATTTTGCTGTTCGGTGATGGTTAAACCGTATAAACGTGACACTACTTCGAACAAACCTTTAAGCACAGTCGGTTTTGGAAAGTAGGGACGAAGTTGTTCGTCAGATATTTTGTAGGTTTGCTCTTTCAATTTTTCTGCGTAGTAAGCAATATCCCAAGCTTGGAGTTCACTTTCAGCAAAATGCTCTTGTGCATAAGCGCGCAATTCCGCCATATCTTGCTGAGCTTGTGATTTTGAACGTTTCGCTAAATCATGCAAAAAGCCATTCACTTGTTCAGTAGAGTTAGCCATTTTACTGGCCAAAGAATAGTCAGCGTAATTAGCAAAATCGAGCAGCTTAGCCTCTTCCTGACGCAAACTGAGGGTTTCATTAATAATGTCAGTATTATCCCACTGTCCCGCATTCGGCCCTTGTTCTGAAGCCCGAGTGCAATAAGCGCGATACATTTCTTCACGTAAGTCACGACTATCGGCGTAAGTCATTACTGGTAAATAACTGGGAATATCTAAAGTAAACAACCAGCCGTCGAGCTCTTTGCTTTTTGCAGTTTGTGCTGCGCCAGCCAATGCTGACTCTGGCAAACCTGCTAATAAACCTTCATCAGTAATGTGCTTTTGCCAGCCCAATGTAGCGTCCATCAAATTGTTACTAAAGGTTGAACCTAAGTCCGATAAACGACTTTGGATTTGTGCATAACGTTCCTTTTTATCACCATCAAGTGCTACACCGGATAACTGAAAGTCACGAATCGCATGGTCAATTACTTTCCGCTGAGCCTGAGAAAGCGTTTTAAATTGTTCACTTTGCTGAATATGTACATAAGCATTATACAAATCACTGTTTTGCCCAACCCAGGTTGAAAACTCTGAGAGTGCAGGCAAACAGCCGTCGTGAGCTTCACGTAGTTCGTCGTTACTGACCACAGAATTCATGTGCGACACTGGCGACCAGAGCTTACTTAATTGATCTTCCACCTCTTCAATGGGCGCAACTAAGTTATCCCAAGTAAATTTTGATTGACTTAATAGCTCATTGATTTTGGCTTTGCACTTATCAATGGCTTGCAATATTGCAGGTTGAATATGTTCCGGTTTAATTTGTGAAAAAAGGGGTAAACCAGATAAATCTTGTAATGGATTGCTATTTTGTTCGGTCATAGTGGGCTCTTATTCAGTCCTAGTGGCTTAGAAATTGGGATAAAACAGGTAAAACTCAAGGTTTGTAACAAAATCAGTTTTAATACTTTTATTCCAAGCTAGATTAAAGCGATTAGCCTGATTGATTAAATACACTATTATTTTTGCCCCAAGACCATTATCTTGGACACAGATTTTTAGATCACTTGATAAGGTAGTTACAATGACAGAACAGGCAACAGACTTCGATTATATTTGTATTGGCGGCGGCAGTGGCGGTATTGCATCGGCTAATAGAGCATCGAGATATGGGCAACGGGTTGCTTTAATCGAAGCCAAAGCCATAGGTGGCACCTGTGTCAACGTAGGCTGCGTGCCCAAGAAAGCCATGTGGTACGGTGCACAAGTAGCCGAAGCCATTAATTTATATGCACCAGATTATGGTTTCGATGTCACCGTCAATAAGTTTGACTGGTCAAAACTGGTTGCCAGCCGCGAAGCCTATATAAAACGCATTCACGGCTCTTATGACCGAGTATTGGGCAACAACAAAATTACTGTTATCAAAGGTTTTGCCACTTTTGTAGATAAAAATACCGTCGAAGTAGACGGAAAGCACTACACAGCCAAACATATTCTGATTGCCACCGGTGGGCGGCCGAATATCGATAAAGTACCTGGTGCTGAATATGGTATTACGTCTGATGGATTTTTTGCCTTAGAAGAACAACCCAAACGTGTAGTCGTGGCGGGCGCAGGTTATATCGCAGTAGAGCTAGCTGGGGTATTACATAGTCTAGGCAGCGAAACTCATTTGGTGGTGCGTAAAAACTCCCCTTTGCGTAACTTCGACACTATGATCTCTGAAACTCTAGTTGAGATCATGAAAGAAGAAGGACCGACACTGCATACCCACAAAGTCATTCAAGAAATAGTTAAAAATGATGATGCCAGCCTTACCGTTATCCTGTCTGATGGCGAGCGCATCGAGACCGACTGTTTTATTTGGGCCATTGGTCGCAGTCCGGCCAACGATAAAATTGGTTTAGATAAAATTGGGGTGGAGCTCGATGATAAGGGTTATGTCAAAGTCGATAAGTTCCAAAATACCAGCGTAGCCGGCGTCTATGCTGTGGGCGATAATATTGGCAAAATCGAACTAACACCGGTTGCAGTAAAAGCGGGGCGTTTATTATCTGAGCGACTGTTTAACAATAAACCCGACGCCCACATGGATTACGAATTAATTCCCACAGTAGTATTTAGTCATCCGCCAATTGGTACTATCGGACTCACTGAGTTAGAAGCTATCGAAAAATATGGTGAAGACGATATTGAAGTGTTTAACTCTAGTTTTGCCGCTATGTACACAGCTGTGACCTCTCATCGTCAAATCACTAAAATGAAGCTAGTGTGTGCGGGTAAAGAGAAAAAAGTAGTCGGTTTACACGGTATCGGTTTTGCCATGGATGAAATCATTCAAGGCTTTGGAGTGGCAATGAAGATGGGTGCAACTAAAGCAGACTTTGATGCCTGTGTGGCAATCCATCCGACGTCTTCTGAAGAGTTCGTCACTATGTAGGCAAGGCAACTTAATCCAAAAAAGGGCAGAATTTTCTGCCCTTTTTTATAAGCACTTTATTTTTATACCAATTAGTCGCTACCACGCAATGAGTGGATTACTGGTTGATTGATATACTGTCGCAGTGGCCAGTAGCACGCGAAAAGTGCCAAACATATGATTAACGAACTGCTCAGTAAAAACATTGCACCCAATTCAATTGCAATATAGTCATTTAACTCATTCTTAAATCCGACATATAACTCCACAATAATCAGCACACTTGTCGCTATGCCGAGCACGACAACTTTGATGTTATCTTTGATCACCAATCCGATTAATTGTTTGCGCTTTGCTCCCAAAGCTAAACGCGTACCCAACTCAAATCGGCGCATTTGCGTGGCATAACTGAGTATGCCGTACAAACCAATAGCTGCCAGTAAAAACGACACGAGTGCCAATACGCCACTGGTAATCGCTGTAGTATATTGACTAAACAGACGCTGATTACGACGTTCATTTAGGGTCGTTAAACTAAATAAACTGTAATTAGCACTCAAGCCTTGCAATGCGGCTACAATATTTTCGCGCGTCAGTGTTTGTCCTGCTTTCAACTTCACCAAGAACATATTTCTCGTTACTGAAGAGGGAAAATAAAAACGTGCGGGTATATCGGTTTCGCCCGGCACTTTTATCCCCTTCACTACACCAACGATGGTGGCGCCATTGTCAAACTTTAGCCCGACAGCATCGCCGTTGGGCGCTAACTGATGAGCAAAAACATCATTCACAATCATCACATTGTTATTATCTTGAAAATCGTTTTCTGAGAAATAATTGCCTTGCAACAAGGGCTGTTTAATCAGTTGAAAATAGTTGTAATCCACATCTTTGGCTTTAAGCGAATAACGCTCATCGCCTCCAGAACGCGTCAAAGCTAAGGTTGGAAACATCATTGGCGCCATTGATTGACTCACGAGTTCGACTTGCGGCATTGAACTTAAGTTATTACGAAACTCAATGATATTAGCGCGCAATACAGCCTCTTCGGTGTCGGCACGATGGGGCACTGATAATACCGCAAACGAGATATCTTCAGTGTTGAATCCCGAGGGTTCAGTAATCGAGTATAGAGCCTCTTTGAATAACACCAAATTAATGAATACTAAGGCTGAGACCAAGGCTATTTGACAAAAAATCAAACCCTGACGCATGCGCTTTGATACTTGAATACCCAGCCCTTTACCACTGCTTTGCAATGATTGACTCAGCGCATGATAATTAATCAAGGCTTTGCCCAAGTAAGCAAATAATAAGGCCATGGCAATCATTAATGTGAAGGCTGTGATCAACGTTATTGGATGAACCGCTAACTCGTCCACTCTAGGTAAATAACTATGCAAAAAACGTTTCATCAACATGAAACCCAGTGAAGCAACATAAATGGCAACAAAGCTCGCTAAAGCCATGATCACAAAAGCTTCGGCAAAGAGTGATTGGAATAGATGACGCTTAGTGGCCCCTAAGGCCGCATAAATTGCCAAATTACGATGACGAGTAGCGATACGAGAGATAAACAAGTTGGCAATGTTAACCCCTGCAATCAACACCAAACCAACAACACCGGCAATCAACAAGAAAATCGTGGTTTTACTATCAGCCAAAATCACCGACTGCAATGAGTGCAATTTCAATGCAATACTCCAACCTTTAAAAAACCGGTGTCCTGCTACTTCATTTTGCCAATTATCACTGACCAAAGCACTGAGTCCCTGCTCAATTTTCTTGGCACTTTTATCGGCAGGTAATTTACCTAAAAATAATAAAGCGCCATCATCATTGCCCCATTTGAGGCGTTGTTCAGCACTGACAGAATTAAAATCCCAGGGCAAAAATACTTGGGAGGTAAGGCCCACCTCAATCAACTGCGGTTCAATGAAGTCTTGGCTTAATACCCCAATAATACGATAACTACGCTCACCAAATTGCATGCTTTTTGACAATACATCTGCACTTTGTGCAAACTGCTGTTGCCATGTCGCAAAGCTAATGACCGCCACAGGCTGGTAAGTATTCAACGCTTCAGTTTGCTCAAACATTCTTCCCAATGCCATTTTCGCGCCCAACAATTCAAACCAACTTGGCGTAATAAAAGCAATCGATAAAGTGGGTTGTGAGGCGCTATTAACTAACACATCAGCATCGTAGTACATTAATGCACTGTCGCTAAAAACATCCTGTTTCTCAAACAAATGCATTAAGTTAGGGTAAGTAAACGCATGGCCATCAATCTGCTGATTATTATCTACCAACTGATGTTCTAAAGTATAAAGGCTATCCTGTTGTGGGTAGGGTAAAGGCTCAATTAATAATAAATAAGCTAAGGTAAGAACACTTAACAAGGCCCCAATAGACAAGCCCAAGGTCGTGACCACAGTTACTAAAAAACCAGGCTTGGCCATCAAACTAACCCAAGCCTGCTTTATGAAATATCGAGTCTGGTTAATATCTACCATCATTTACTCTCTTGCACATAATAAAAAAACACCTAAGCCATAAGCTGAATCAAAAAACCCGAATAAACGCTTTAATGAAGGCAAGCTAATCGTCGCCACAGCAAAGGTAAACAGGGTGCACAAATCGAGTTTAAAGCATCATTTTTTCTTGGCTTTAGTTTTTGTATAAACAACATGTCTCCATCAATATGCAGATTATTGGAGACTAATCGATGCTCAACCTTATAAAGGTAATTCTCTTGTGGATAAGAGACAGGCTTCACCAGCAACAAATAAGCGAAGGTCAATACACACAACAAAGCGCTTAAAGTCAGTGCAAATATTGCCACTATTTTGACAAAGAAGCTGGGCTTAGCTTTTTGGCTAAACCACGCTTCCTTATTTTGATACTGAACCTGATTGAGGGTCATAATTAACTAATCACTGCCACGCAATGAATGAATGGCTGGTTGATTAATAAACTGTCGTAAAGGCCAATAACAAGCGAATAACGACAGTAAACTGATAATCGCCACCGTAAAGATAAATACCGCCAGTAAATCTAGCCCAAGATAGGCTGCGATTACGTCTTGGTAGCCAATATAAATGAGCAGCATCACTACCACGCTAAACGCGATACCTAAGGCTATAACCCAAGCATTATCTTTAACAATCAAGCCAACCAGTTGTTTGCGTTTGGCGCCAATTGCCATGCGTGTGCCCAATTCAAAACGACGCATTTGGGTGCCGTAACTGAGTATTCCATACAGACCAATACTGGCTAGAAATAGCGTAATTAAGGCTAATACAGCGGTGGTAATAGCAGTGGCATATTGGGTAAACAAGCGTTTTTGTTTAATCTTCTGCAGTACTTCTAAACTAAACAAGGCATACAGACTACTGACTGAATTGATAGCTGACACCACTTCTTCGCGAGTAATAGTTTGACCCGACTTTAATCTTAAGGTCATTTGTGTGGTACTTAGGCCAGCAGGGGTATAAACCCGCATTGGAATTGTAGATTCTTCTGGCATAGTTACACCTTTGACCACACCGATAATCGTAAACGGTTCGCGATCTCCCCCAGGAGAAATCTGTAATCCAATAGCACTGCCAGTCGGGCTCAATCGCTTGGCAAATACGTCATTAACGATCATTACCCTATTGCGGTCTTTAACGTCAGCGGCGCTAAAATAATCGCCTTCAAGTAAGGCCTGGCCCATCATAGAAAAATAATTGTCACTGACACCTGTGCTTTCAGGCGTGTAATTTTCATTAGCGGCAATCGCTGTTAAGGCCCATAGGCCAAATCCACTTAGCACTGAGCCAGATTGAGAAATTTCCTCTACCTGCGGTAACTCAAGCAGTTTCTTTTTAAGTTCAGTCATAACAGGCGCGACTTCTTCTGCTGGTGGAAATGTGGAGGCAGATACTGACAAGCTTATTTGTGTCATATTTTCAACACTGAAGCCTGTAGGTTTGGTGATGGTGTCTACTGCCTCTCTGAATAAACCGATATTGGCAAAAACTAACAGCGTGGCAATCGCCACCTGGCTAACAATGAGTGCCTGTCTAAATCGTTTAGAAACCTGCACGCCAGTGCCTTTACCACTGGATTGCAAAATAGAATTTAGCGCCCGATAATTGATCATCTTGCTGCTCAAGAACGCGAATAATACAGAAAATACTAGAGCAAAAAATAATGCTGCAATAAAGGTAACAAGATTAAGACTGAGTTCATTAACCCTCGGCAGGACTGCCGCTAGTTGGCTTTGCATTACATAGAAACCGCAAGCCGCTATAGCTAACGCTAACACGATAGACATAAACATTAACAAACCAGACTCAGCTAGCAGCGCTTTGAAAAGGTGAGATTTTTTAGCGCCCAAGGCTGCATATATGGCCAATTGTCGCTGTTGCTCGGCTGTGCGTGACATAAATAAATTGGCGATATTTGCAAAGGCAATTAATACCAAACCCAAAACACCCGCTAATAATAGATAGACCGTATTTTGACTTTCCCCCAAGATAACACTCTGCAATGATTGCATCTTCATATTGATTGACCAGCCAGCAAAAAATGGTATGGCTGACACATTTTCGACCCATATATCATGTACTAATGGCGTAATAATTTGCTCTACTTGGATTGCCGAGAGAGTGGGTTTTATTTTTCCAACAAAGGTTAGAGAGCCACTAATATTACCCCAGCGTTCTTTCATGCGAACATCCAAGTTATAATCCCATGGAAACCAAATATGTGTGGTCATGCCCGTGGCTTTAATTTGTGGCTCTACAAATTTTTTGGCCAACACCCCTATCACCCGATAACTCACACCACTAAATGATACCTTGGTATCCAGAATATCTGGACGACCTGCAAATTCCTGTTGCCAGGTTTGATAGGTTAATATTGCCACAGGATTAAAGGTATCTAAGGCCTCTGTTGCTTCAAACATTCTGCCCAATTGCATGGAAGCACCGAGCATTTCAAACCACTCAGGAGTGGCATAGCCGGTATTTAAAGTGGGTTGATTAGGCAAAGAGGTTAATACATCTTGTCCATAATTAATGATTGCCGCCTGCTCAAATACCTCCTGGCTTTTATACAGATTAAGAAGGCCTGGATAAGTAAAAGCCTCGGCGTTGGTTTCGCCGGTTTTGTCACCGATGGCATGTGCCACATTATAGAGTCTGTCTTGTTCAGGGTAAGGCAGGGGTTGCAAAATCAGTAGATATGCAAGGGTTAAAATACACAACAAGGCCCCTAAAGTTGTGCCCATTGTCGTTACGACAGTAGCGACAAATGCGGGCTTAAGCTTAAGGCTTACCCAAGCCTGCTTTTGTTGAAAAATAAACTGGTTCATCAGCTTTGACCTATGCAGTTGCTAAACGGGGTGTAGTTAAGATCGCACCATCAAGTAATCTAAGTTGGGTTTTTGCCATATCGGCATAACGCGGATCGTGAGTCACCATACAAATCGTGGTGCCATTGTCGTTAAGCTTTTCCAATACATCCATGACCTGATCGCCACTTTTTGAATCAAGGTTACCGGTCGGCTCATCCACTAGTAAAATTGCGGGTTTGGCCACTAGGGCACGTGCGATAGCGATACGTTGTTGTTGACCACCTGAAAGCTGATTAGGTTTGTGGCTGCTACGGTGGCTCATACCCACTAGTTCTAAACATTCAGCGACACGAGTTGCAATCTCTTTATCACTGGGTACTTTGGTTTTATAGCGCAAGGGTAAGGCCACGTTATCAAACACAGATAACTCATCGATTAAGTTAAATGACTGGAAAATAAAACCAATTTTACTGTTTCTAATTTCTGCAGCTTGGTCGAGCGACAAGTCTGTGACATTGACCCCTTCAATTTCATATTCGCCACCGCTGGGCATATCGAGTAAACCTAAAATAGACAATAGCGTAGACTTGCCACAACCCGATGGACCAGAGATAGACACATAGTCTCCAGCCTTAATAGTAATATTGATATTTTGTAATGCGTGGGTCTCTAATTCATCCGTTTCAAACACTTTAGAGATGTTGTTCATTTTAATTTTAATGTCGCTCATAAGGTATTCCTTTGATTTATTCTTAGTTAATTGAAAGGGATTGACTGGTCGATTGGAGATTCGACAAATCTGAAATAATGAATTTTTCGCCGGCAACGGCGCCTGAAATAATTTGCATATATTGTCCTGCTTGCACGCCAAAACGCAGCTCTTGTAAACTGGCATTTTGTTCAGTGTCCATGCGATATAAGGCAACAGCACTATCAGCTTTGGCGCCTGCAGGGCGTTTGATGTAAGTCACATTTTTTAAGGTATCTGCGATGATGACGCCATCAACACTTAATTGTGGCCTAGCGCTGGCTGGCAATGACGCGGGCAGAGCAATTTCGATTTCAACCGTGTTGTTATCTACAATAGGCTCGATTCGGCTGACGCGGCCTTCAATTTTGTCTCGGCGAGTATCGATAATCGCAGACTTGCCAATACTGACTAACTGAGCTTGACTTTGTGGTACACGAATTAAGGCAATTAAGTCAGTCACACTGCCAATTAGCGCCACTTCTTGTCCGGGTGAAAGACTTTGTCCCAGTTCTACTGATAGTCGTTGTAATACGCCATCAAATCCCGCTCGTATGGTTAGTTTTTCCAGTCGTGATTGGGCAATATTGAGTCGACCTTGTTGTTGTTTGACTCGCTCAAGTTCGATATTGACGGATTCTTCATGTACCAAGGTAAGTTGTTCGTTACGTTGTTTAAGAATAGCGATACGTTGCCTATATTGCTTTTCATCTAACACGGTTTGTTGAAAAGTAAGCTGAGAAACAATACCCATTGCAACCAGTTTTTCTTCAGCAATACGTTTCAGCTCCGCAGTTTCAAAACGCGCTGTGATTTCAGCTAAACTAGCCGATTCCGTTAGCGTTTCCCGTTGGTTATTGAGCTTTAATTGACGTAAATTTGCCTGTGCCTGAATCAGCTCTTGTTCGGCATTTTCAACTTGTTGATCTAATTCTGGGTTTTCTAAGCGCACAATAACGCTATTCGCTTTTACCTGTGCACCGGGTTTTAATACGATTTCTTTAACTGTGGCAGATGAGAGGGTAGTAATGAGCTGCTGTTTATTAGAAATTAAACTGCCATAACCTTCTATAACGACCTCTAATTCCCCCTGTTGCACGCTCTCAATTAATAAGCTTGAGCGCTCTACAGATAGCGCACCCCCACTTTTTAGCGCCCACAATATCAACAGCAAAATCGATACACCTAAGCCTATAGCTAATACTTTAGGTGAACGCCAAGCCAAAGCTGAATTCTTTTTTGTTTTTACCACATCCATTAACGACTCCGATTTAAAATATTTGGCGTTGCAAACAACACTCACTTTCTGTGTGTTACAAGAGTCGTGCCAAACGTTAAAATTGTTTATTTACAGATACTTAGATTGATTCAAAGAATAAATATTAGAGGGCGAGTCCGATATCGGACCAAAGCAGTCCGGAAATGCAATGAGTGAAACATAATCAAAGCATCACTAACTTGGCTTTTAGAACGTGGTTAGGCTAGTTAATTATGGTTTAGCGGTAAAAGCAGGGTAGCAGTCATGCCAGGTTGGTTAATATTATTAGTTAGCTCAATACTGCCACCATGTTGCTCAATAATATTACGACAAAAAGTCAAACCAATGCCCTGTCCTTGTTGTTTAGTGGTAAACAAAGGCACAAATAAATTATCGGTATTTGCAAAACCATGACCATCATCCACCAAGGAGATAAGTGACTTTTGTTTAAGCTCACTAACGCGAATTTTTACAGTTTGCGCTTCTGCTTCAAAAGCATTTTTAATTAAATTAATTAAAACTTGTTCAATAAAAGTAGCATCTGCCCAAATTGTTGGACTTTCAACACTGCACTCCAAGTTATAACCATTAAATAAGGCCTTTAAGCGTTGAGAAAACAAGTGACAATCGACATTTTGTAACTGTAAATTGAGTTGCTGAGAGAGCGACGAGTAACGATTTACAAAATCTTGTAGGTGATGACAACGTTCAGATATCAGCGACAAAGCTTGTTTTTCACGGGACGATTCAAATTTACTAGCCAGGCTTTCAGCCAAGGATGAAACTGGCGTCAAGGAATTGCGTATTTCATGGCTCATCACCCGAATAATTTGTTGCCAAGCATTTAACTGACTCGCTCTGATAGCTGAGTCTATATTAGTAAATACCAGCAATTGATGGCGCTCACCACTGTCGATAAATTCACTTTGACTGACATGCCACTGGCCTTCTTTGTCAGGTAATTTCCATCCACCATCAACATATTTTAAGCCCAATAATGTCGGAGAAGCTAAGCGAAACATTTGCCACGGTTGTTCGTATAACACCGAAAAAGCTGAATTTGCATAGGTCAACTTTTGTTTTTGGTTGAAAACCATCATAGGAGTATCGAGCTGATCGATGAGTTGATAAAGCAGCAAAGCATGTTGATCATATTGTGATTTATGCGACTGCATTTTGGCACTTAGTAGCGTTAATTCATTATGAAATTCGGCGGTTACACCTTGACTGAATTCAGACTTAGCGTATTGATTATAATCTTCTACTTTAACCGCTTCGATATGTAATAAGGCGCGTTCAAACGAGGTAAGAATGCGGGCTTTAAAGCGAAATATGCCTATTAATAACGCTAGGCCAATAATGACCATGGTTAATCCAATGTTCCAAGCCTGCCAGTTGTTTTGCATAAGCAGTGTGAATAACGCCAGCATTAACAAAGCACTAAACAGGGCAAGTACCTGAACGATGTAAGCGCCTAATGAGCTACTTTTGAAGGTCGGCATATTTTTCTAAGCGTCGATAAAGCGACGACTTGGTTATGCCCAATAATCCGGCGGCCTTGGGAATATGTTGATCAACTTTATTTAAAGCTTGCGTAATTAAGCGGCGTTCGGCTTCTTCTAAGGTGAGCATGGGTAGTTGCTCGTCATCGCTGGGTTTAGTTTTTAGCCCATTGATATTCAGATCACAGGCAGAAAGTTCAGTACTTCTGCAAAGCAATACCGCCCTTTCCATTACATGGCTCAACTCACGGATATTGCCCGGCCAGTGATAGTCTTGCAAATCGGCAGCGGCATCTGCCCTTAGGCTAATAGGTGTTTTACGGTATTTTTTACAATATATATCAATAAAGTGTTCTGCCAAGGCTACGATATCGGCTTGACGTTCTTTGAGAGAAGGTACTCTCAATTCAATAGTATTAACCCGATAATAAAGATCTTCGCGAAATAACTCCTTAGCAATCAATTCTTTAAAATTACCGTTACTGGCACAAATTAAACGAATTTGGGTGAATTGGGTTTTACTTGAGCCCAAGACTTCGTATTCACCACTTTCTAGTACACGCAACAACTTGGCTTGTTGTGATAAGGGGATATTAGCAATTTCATCTAAAAATAGACTACCGTTTTTGGCCAATTCAAAACGCCCTACTCGATTAGACTTTGCATCTGTAAACGCACCTTTGGTATGGCCAAACATTTCACTTTCGAACAAAGTCTCTGATATAGCCCCCATGTTGACCGCAATAAGAGGCCCCTGTGCATAGTTTGATTGAGCATGAATATAAGTGGCTAATTGACTTTTCCCGGTACCATTATCACCGGTTAACAGCAGCGTAACGTCGGTATTGGCCACACTATCAATTTGTGACATCAATTCATGCATACACGGAGATCGCCACTGATAAGCCTCTTGTGGTGCTTGAACATTATCTAAACGTTGCTGTAACTTTTGATTTTGTTTTTTTAAACCGGTCACGGTAAGTTGCTGTGCGATAACCTGTAATAGTCGCTGATTTTTCCAGGGCTTCTCAATAAAATCACCGGCGCCAAGTTGCATTGCCTTAACCGCAAGTTCAACATTAGACCACGCTGTCATTGCTATAGCTGGAATACCCAAGTCAGCTTTCGCCAACCAAGCTAAAAATCCCAAACCCTCTTCGCCAGACGTGGTATCCCTTGAGTAGTTCATGTCCAATAGAATGACATCAACGTGATTTTGTTTGATCAACTCTTTGGCCATGATAGGGCTTTCAGCTTCTAAGATATGATATTGATTATCTTCTAGGACAAAACGGGCACTCATGCGCACATCAGCACGGTCGTCTACCACCAGCACGGTTTGCTTGTTATGAGTTTGCATAGTTGTGCATATCCCGTATAAACGCGTTGTCTTAATTACTCTGAACCGAATCATACAGATAACATGGATATTTGATAATGCAAATAATGAAGAATTAGACTAAGTAAGCTTAACTCGAGTTAAGTATCGAGTAATAGACGTTAATGTGTTGCACCACGTTATAGTGCTGGTTGACTTTTTAGCACATCACATTCAAAGTTATTTTCTTGCTTCGAGCATATACAAGCAACAGGCTAAAAAGGATAGTGAATGCCGCAACGTGAAGTGATGAGTCAACTGGTCTAAGACCACAAAATATTGAACAAGCGATTTTTGTCTGTAAAATTTATTCTGCTCAGACTGCTCGAGCTGATTTTTCAGCAAATTGTTGGTTTGGTGCTTTAGCACAGACATGTGCTGTGATATTTTTTGTGTAACAACCTCACTTTCTAAATAATTTGCTTGAATACACGTCACACATAGTGGCTGGCATTTATTATAAATGCAGGCTTATAAGCGACAAATAAGACGGACTCATACAGTAATAGAATCTTTCACCGCGACTTTTGCCCATAAGTGTGAGCAGTTTTTAACAAAGGCTTGGTGTATCGGATGGGCTTGGTACTCACTTTGTCCGGCTAAATCATCAAAAAACATTAATTCTGATACCTGAAAACTGTTGTCTACTACATCACGACTTTCTGTTGATGCAGGTAAACCAATATGCAAGGTTTTGACCGTAGGTACCTGTCTTAATGTTTGTAAACCTGCGATTAATTGCTCACGGTCAGCCACAGAATCTGGATTTTTTAACCAAAAATAAGCCGTATGTATGACCTGTGTTTTTGTTGTCATGATTTCTTGTCCTGTTGCAGATGCTGCCAAACAAACGGCACCACTGGCGGCGATAAACTGTCTTCTTGTTAAGTTACCCATTATGATCTCTGCTTGGCTTTTTTACGATGAATGCAGTCTAGCAAAGACACATCTGCTTGCTAAGTATTAAAGTTAATTTGCTCTTTACTCAAATACGCATTTTAATCGCCAAACACAACGAGTAAACAATAAAGACAAACTTGGCGGATTAGGCGGGTGGTGATACAGTTTAAGTTAAATAACAAAGGGTAATCAGGACATAAAAAGCGCTATGGATAAGCCCTCATCTTCTGCTAATCAACAACTTGCGTTATTTCTCGATTCGCTCAGCACACAAATTGCTGGGGCGCACAAACGTGAAGAGTTACGCGCCATACTGCTTAAGGTTAGTGCCTTTGGTCGACCGCTACGCTATGACAACCGGGCCTATTGGATAAGTTTATCAGCCGCATTATTAACTGCTGCATTAGCACTACTAAGCCTGTATTTTTATCCTAATAATGTTGCTGCGCCTTGGTTTGCGGCGGCAGCTGTGTTGACCAGTTTAGTGTTCGCAACGCTAATCTATGTTCGACGTAATAAGATCAATGGTTTGTCAGATGCGCTTTATCAGCGTGATGTGTATTTAGATAATGCGTGGCAAAGCGAGCCCTATCATGGCAAAAGTTTGGCCGCACAATTAGGCCAACAATTCAGCGAGTTTAGACGGGGCAATCACTTACGTGAAATTTCGTGGTTGGTGAAGGGTGAATATCAAGGTTCCGAACATCACTTTGAGTATCACGCTTATAATTTTCACTACGTTGACCGCCGGCAAGTGACCACGACTGATTCAAAAGGAAGGGTCCGAACCCGCACCGTCTATGATCATCATTATCGTTTCGGACTTTATCTACCTTTTGAGTTTGTGCGCGATATTGCCATTTCCAGCAGTTGGTTTGGTGGTTTCTTTAGTGGTAGTTACAAACCCGCTTCAGTAGAGTTTAATCGTAAGTTTAAAGTCAAAGCTCATAACGAGTTAGCTGCAGCCAAATTTTTAAAACCTGCTGTTGTAGTAGAAATTGAAGATCTGGGAAAAGAATTATCGGAGTTGAATCTTGAATTTTCTTCTTCTGGGCAATTGTGTATCTCTTATGCACAGAATATTTGTAGCTGGCAGCGCCAATATGGCTTAGACAATCCAGATCAATTTTTACGTGAAATTGAGGGCGACCAAACACTCACTCGACTTCACAATACATTAAAGCGCATTCATACTCTGATGCGCTTTAGTGACAATAACTTTTAAGCAAAAGGATAGTTTATGGACAGTAGCATGGTGTTTCTGATTGTGTTTGGTGTGGTTATTTTAGCCGTCGTATTAATTTATAATGGCATTATAAGCCGTGCGAATGCAGCGCAACGTGCTTGGGCCAATGTTATCACCCAAGAAAGACAAAAAAACAAAATCATTCCACACTTACAAACGGTAACCGAGCAATATCAGCAGTTTGAGTCTGGTGTACAAGAAAAAATAACCGCTTTGCGCAGTGCACTTGGTGGCTTGAGTAGTGACAAGATGGACACCAACCAACTAGCCGAAGTAGAGACGGCCACCCGTAATCTCGTCCAAGGTATGCACATTGCGGTTGAAAGTTATCCCGAACTCAAAGCCAACGAGATGTTCGGCAAGCTAATGCGTGAAATTGCTGAACAACAAGAAAATATCGGTGCAGCTATTCGAATTTTTAATCAAAACGTTGAAGCATTTAATAACGGCATTGAAATATTCCCTAACTCGATAGTAAACAGCTTGCTCAACAAAAAGAGCAAATTGAATACTTTTAACGACACCGAAGCTGAAGCAGGTTTTGACTATAAGCCTAATTTTTAGACAGTATGGCGCCTTAGGGTACTTTAGTAGCCAGTGCGAAGGTCGCAAATTTTTGATTAGGCCCTTAAACACTATGCCTGGCGCTGATATAGTGAGTACCCCTTTGCCAGCTCGTCTAACTGGGCGAGCCAGCTAATTTCTGCTCTTTGCGCTTATACAAGCACGTCGAATTGCTTTGCTCTGATTAACAATCATAGATCATTTAAAATTTGCAGAATCCTTCAAGCACGCAATGATGTGATCTTGTCCACCGAATAATGCCGCGGCATTCGCTCCTTCAGAATAGACATTGCCTTGAGGTAGACCGTCGCTGCCGACACTGAAGGAATGTTGATCGACGCTTTTATTAGCAGAATCGGCAAACATAATGTACCAAACCTCCTTATCTATATTGCCTTTTGCCCTAATATCACCGTCGCCCTTATCCTGATAAGGATGGAATATGGATGCTTGCTCGGGATGGCGTTGTCCATTGGCCGTCTTCTGATATGCGGGGGCTGGCCGCAACTCTCCAAACGCCAGCATTTGATGCAGTGCTATAGAGCCCTCTCCGAATTTGCCCTGAGGCCCCTTATCCGCAACAATCGCAAAGCTACCTCGCGGCCCGGTTAGTGCCTCTTGTTTGATCCCCAGTTCGCCTGGTGAGTATATGTAGGCATAGTCACCCAGTGAAATCTGTTTGTGCTGCCATTGCCCTGGAATAACAATGAAGGGGATCTCCTCGGAATCGATATAGCGTTTGCTCACATCCCCAGTACGATTGGCTAACGATGTAGTGGAAACAAAATACTGCAATTCACCTGCGGGGGAAGGGACAGAAATAAGTGGAGCTACAGCGCTCGCATGACCACCACCAACCACCTTTCCCGAGCACCCGTCTATTCCGGATTTACCTCCTTCGACATGAAATCCGAATATACACAATTCGGGCCCCTGGTCCGAAAAGTGGAGCTCATTATTGCTCACTTTGCCAAGTTCAATGGCACTCGTGGTTAAAGAGCCGCAGGGTTTACGCGTAATCCACTCAGACCCTTCGCGCGCGGTAAGTCCGTCACACAGGTAGGAAATTCCATGGTTCTGTAATTCATATGCTCTGCGCGCGCCATCCGCATTAACACGCATATCCTGCCGGACAATGACTGCACTGCCTTCATTGGTTGTGTAGGTATAAGTGGGGTATGCCTTACCCTCATGTATTCCATCTTTTGCTCGTTCGATATTGCCGCAGGATAAAGGTGAACTAATCGATGAATTTGCATACATCAAAAGAATCGAGATAAGAAGGGCTTGGTGCGACATATATATAAACTCCTGTAGGTATACAGATTTAGTTAACCACAATAAACTGAGCATGAAGGTGTAACAGGGTCGTTTCTAATTCCGAAAAATGATCAGCTGATTTCAATCGCAACACCTTTTAATCTAAAAAAATCATTCTCTGGTAAATTTGAGATTACCTCCCCCCTGCTTGAGTTGAAAAGTGGAATAATTCACTGTTTCACCGTCGACACCAAAGAGCATTATTATGCCTGCTGGCTCAAAACGAAACTCAGAGCTTGAATATGGGGTAAGGTTAAAGGGCTTTTGCCCAGTGGCTTGTGCGGTGAGCTGACCGTTAGCCATTTTAACCGTGATTTTGAGCGGTATTTCTTGAGATGCAAACACCCCTTCATAGTTGACTAAGTCTTTTACCGACAGCTCAATCGCTTTTTGGCTAAAATCAGGAATATTAAATGGTAGGCCATAGTAAATGCTCAAAATGGCAATACTAATATCGTTCATGCCATAGTTCATGCCATTAGAAGTCAAAGCAAACGCTACATCTTCACCTTCAAAATAGCCAGCTATAGAACTAAACCCATCGATGCCACCATTGTGCCCATAGGCTTTTTTATCGTTGAAAGGGAATTGGAACAGACCACGACCAAAACCGTCATTTAGCTCCTTCATTTTCAACAACGAATCAGCAGAGACGAGCTTGCCTGTCATAAGACTAAACAGAAATTTTGCTACCTCGGTGGGCGTCGATATTATAGCCCCTGCACCATGAGGAATACTCATATCAGTAACGGTGGCCGGGGCCCATCCAGTTGCAGCAAATGTGTAAGATTTGGCCTGATTATTCTTTACATTGATTGGCCCGCCATAAACAGTTTTATTAAGATTCAACTTAACAGCGACGCGTTTTTGCAGTTGATTGGCGTAGGAGTCGTTTGTAATGTCTTCTAGGATAAACCCCAGCAGAACATAGCCACTGTTTGAGTAATTGGCACGACTGTTTGGTTTGAAGTCGCTGGCCAAATTCTCGATTAAACTTACCATCTCAGCTTTAGTTTTAGGCTCAGTCATATACTGACTGTATTCAGGAGTATTGGTGAAATTATGGATCCCGCTTCTGTGACTTAACAGCATAGAAATCGTGATTTTTTTGGCATTTTTTACTTTTGGATAGTACTTGGCCAGCTTGGTATCTAAGGAGAGCTTGCCCTCGTCAATAAGCTGAAAAATCATAGTGGACGTAAATACTTTGCTTATAGAGCCGATGCGATACTGCGTGTCTTTATTCGCTTTTTGCTGATGCTCAGTATCTGCGAAGCCAATTGATTTTTGGTAAATAGGCTCTCCGTTTTTGATCACCGCCAAACTAAACATGGCCTTTTCATGCGCTTCGATGCTCTCCAGATATTGATCGAGTTTGGCTTTCTCAAAGCTCTGAGCGGAAACACTGCTTACCCAAATAAAGAGAATGAGGCTAAAACTTTTTTTCATGATGCTATCCTTACAATATGAAAGAGTATTAACAGAGTATAGATGAGGCCTAAGCTAGGCAATGTTTTGTTACTTTAACTTACCCTAGCCCCAAGAGAATTATTGCGAAAGTTCAGTAACTCTCAGTATTTAATAAACAAATTAGGCAAACAGTTTTGCTTTGTATTGCCTGCTTCATAAATAGAAGAGTTGCAAGCGTGCTTAAAGTGAACTTGGCCTTTTGGCACTTTGCCGCTATTTGTGAATAAGCACTCAAAATCACATTGTTCGAATTTTTGCCTGTCGTTTACTCGTGCAAGTTGGCCCCTGCTTAGCTAGGCACCCATTTATCCGTAAGTAGCTTGTAAGTATTCGATAATTTTTGCTGACTCAAACAATGCCACACCTTGATTGGGGTCGATTAGGTAAGGAATGGCCATGCGCCCCGCTTTCTCCTGCAATTCCTTACGATTTTTCAGCTTACTTTCAGGCACAATATTGAACAACTCTCTAACAGGGGGCAGCAACCACTCACCCAACTCAGTTCGTCCGCAACTTCGCAGCACATAGGGGATTTCTAACTCACACAGGTATTCGCGCACAGGTCGAGCATAGGGACTGGACTCGAAGCTGTATAATTCGAGTAACTTTTCTGGTGGATGTGAAGCTACTTTTTTGAGCCCCAGCCCCGGACGCGCAACACTTGCCAGCATAGATCCTACTTTGTGAAAGGCCCCGAACTGCCATTTCAAAGGCAGGCTTTTTTGCCCGTAAGTAGCAAACAAGTACGTGACAATATCTAGCGACTCATACATGGCGATACCAGTATTGGTATCGACCAAATAGGGGAACTGCGCTTTGCCGCCAAGCTCAATCACTTCTGAACGGTAACGTTCTCCGCCCTTTGGGCAGGGATAGATTTCGGCATCCAGATCAAGTTCGGTAAGTGCTTCTCTAACTAAACGACAGTAAGGGCACCCCTCTATATCATAGAGTTTAAGAGACAATTCAGGCTTAACAACTGCCGCATGACTACTGATGCCTATACCTGAGCGCACCACTGTTGCGAACAAGGATGAAGCAATATTTAAAGGACCTAAATTTAATTTTTTCAAAGTAGTCATTCCGATTAGTAGGGTATGGGTCAGCCAACTCAACTTTGATTTGCAGTATAACAGTGAGATATTTTCTATTTCTAACTCTTGGCTGATTGTCAGTTAACATCACTTTAGTGCTCGCCATCTAAATCAAGGCCCCAGCAAAAATATATTCTATGTCATAGCGTCTTTCTACTGTATTTTAGATTGCGTTAAAATCCTAACTTTTGTGGCTTTTTTAATATGAATACAAGGAGAGAAAATGTTTTTTAATTGGTTTTCTCAACGTGACGAAACTAAATTTCTAGTTGAAATTAATTTACAAACACCACGGCAATTATTTAATACTCTCGATCCATCGCCTTTCCATGAAAAAGATTTAGACAGTGCGGCTGAGCGTTACATTATTGATTCAGCAGACGAGCTTGCTCTACATAAACCTCTACATTTACTTATACACTTACCTGAAAATACTATTACTCATGAAACGGCCAAGCATTTCCAAGATGCGATTCAACGCTATTTTACTTTTAGAGCGTCAGAAGCAGACCTTCATTTACGGCGGTGTTTTCGTGACGGACGAATTGCCTTATTGGTCGGTTTTTCGTTTTTACTGAGTTGTCTGATGATAAGAGAACTGTTGCTGACTTATGGCGAAGGCTTTTTATATGACTTTTTAGCAGAAGGTTTTTTGATAACTGGGTGGGTCGCCCTCTGGCACCCATTAGATATCTTTTTATATCAATGGTGGCCTTTACTCAGGCGGTACCGTCTTTTAGATAAAATAAGTCAATTAAGTGTAGAAGTAACTCCGTCTTCATCACAAACGTTTTACTCGGAAAACTCTAGTAACTCAAACTTGAGCTAACATTTAAAGCCTAAAGATTTTGACCTCATCAGATAGTCAGTATCGTGCCAATGGCCGTCATGAAGTTAATATTTTTCAGCCGGATTAGATAACACAAAAAAATTGGAACCACGAAGTACACAGAGTCCATAGAGGGAAATCAGATAAAAAGGACAGTTATTATTGAGGTAAATAGCCAGAGACGACTGGCTCTAATTGCCAATACCCGTCATGGGGTTAATCTTTTAGGTCGAAGTAGATAAAAGAACAAATTGAACCACTGAGGACACAGAGTTCACAGAGGAAAATCAGTTAAAAAATACAGTTATTATTAGAGTAAAGAGCTAGAGCTGACTTGCTCTAATGTGCCAAGAGCGGTCATTCAACTTTGGACAAATCAACGTCACTGACCCTATTGATTGGTTTTGGCAGCCACTAGACTTAAGCTTAAAGGAAGTTTTTATAGCTAATTGTTTTTATTAAGTTTAATCTAAATAAAATTCATAAATTGAATCAACTATTGTGAATTTCATTATCTAAATAAATAGCAACATATTATGATTAAAAAGACATGGTAGTTTAATGAAAATAGCTTTATTAAGTGACATTCATGCGGTAACCGATGATGACGACTCTGATAGTAACAGCTTAAGAATGGGTTCTGATAGGATGTCAGAAACTCATCCATTTGAGGCTTTAAGCGAATTATTTAGAAAAGAGAGCTTAAAAGTCGATTTACTAATGTGTGCTGGAGATCTAGGTACCAAATCAGACCCTAAGACGATTGAGTTTACCTGGAATGAATTAAATAAAATTAAAAATGAGTTTAAAATTCCTAATCTTATTGCAACTCCAGGTAATCACGATCACGATTCAAGAAGTAAATATAGTGAATATGACCCTAGAGGTTTTTTACAAACTTTAAATCCAATTTTTCCTTGTGATTTTGGTGACCAAAATTCACATTTTTGGGCATGGAATATAGATATTACATCTGTTGATTGCGCCAACATATTAGTCTTAAACTCTTCAGCTCACCATGGAATCAGTCAGGAATTTTTGCATGGTAGAGTAACAGAAATAACAATAAATAAAGCTCTAGAAAAAGTTCGTAAAGTAGATTCCAAACCAATAAATATTCTATTATGCCACCATCATATTCAAAAACAGGAAGACATTAATATATCTGAATATGATGCAATGCACGGCGGAGAAAAGCTGATACGACAGTTAACTAGTGCCCATAACTATGACTGGATGATAATTCATGGGCATAAGCATTATCCGAAAATATCTTATGCGTCAAATGAAACGGGACAGTCAATACCAATATTTTCTGCAGGAAGCTTTTCTGGAGATATTAGAGGTAATTTAGGTAGTAGGGTGGCAAATCAGTTTTATCTTATAGATTTTGAAGTTGAAAATTTTGAAAAATTTGGGCTTGTAGGTCAAATTTCTGCTTGGGATTGGGCATATGGTAGAGGATGGGTCAAAGCTTCTAATAATTCAGGAATTCCACATAAAACGGGTTTCGGATATCAATTTCAAATAAGAACTGTTTTAAGGGACCTAAAAAAACTAAAAGAGAATAGTTACCAATCAGAAGATTTATTACTAGAAATTCCTTATCTTAAATTTATTACTTACACTGGCTTGAATCAAATAAAAAAAGCAAGTGAAGAGGCAAAACTATTCGAATTTGATATTGTCTCGGGAACGATAAAAACCATTTCAAAGATCGTGGAAAATTAAAATGAATTCAAGCGCAATTTTTGAAAGTTTTAATGCGAAAAACTTAAGGCCAGAACAAGTAGCTAAAACATTTATAACTAGTATTAATTTTAAAAAAATTGCTAAACGTCGTCATTCAGTCATTATTGGCCCTAGAGGTAGCGGTAAGACTTCAATGTTGAAAATGCTTCAAGTTGAAGCGTTAGACTCTTGGAATAATGAAGAAAGCCATGAGTATAAAAGAGATATTGACTTTCATGGCGCATTTATCGCTACAGATCGGGTTTTTAAGGAGCAAGTAGAATCATTACAATTTGATAATTTTTCTGATGATGTTAAAGAGCTTTTTGCAATATCAATCTTTACAACTCACGTATTTAAAAGTTTAGCGCAAGCATTCCAATTTACGACTAAAAATAATACTGAAAATGACACTTATGATTTTATTGAAGCTATATCATTAATTTGGAGTTTGAATTTAAAATCTTATAGTTTTTCATCATTAATGACTGCTTTACATGTAAGAAAGTCACTAATTCCTGCATTAGCAAATAAATTGAGATTTTTTGATTCAGCTGACATATCGAAAATAATTATTAAGGATGAAAATAGTTTTTTACATCTTGATATGATTCAAGCTGTAAGTGCTGCTGTTGATTTATATGAACAATTCTTTCCTAATGGTTTAACAAATTGGGCGCTTCTTTTTGATGAGCTCGAATTAGCACCTAAATGCGTAGTCCAAAGGTTGATTGATGCGTTACGAGGGACAAACGACAAGATAATATTGAAGTTATCAGTTGCTCCATACAGCCCAGAAATATCAATTGTAAAAGATATTTTTTCAGCGGCAGTAGGACAAGATTATGATCAGGTGGTTTTATGGAACTCGAAAAAGTTAGAATCAAACAGACAGTTTACAATAGACCTTGTTAAATCAATGTTGGCAGAGCGAGGCATCGCCTTAGAAGAATTAGATTTCATATTTAAAAATCCAGTATTGAAACTGAGAAATGCACTTTTTTCCGAACTGTTCCGTCAGGATCCTAGCTTTAGAGTTTATATTAGACAAAAAAATATCGACATTGATAACTTAGAATCTATTACAGGTAATGATAGGCGTGAACTTTTGGGGAAGATAGCTCATATAGTTCGAATTCGCCTCGCTGCAATGAATTTTAACGGAGGTAGTACAAGTAAGATATCTTTAAGAAAACTACACGATTACTATGCTGGTAAAGATATGTTATTTGATTTATTGGAAGGTAACCCACGATTGATCATTGGGGTTCTAAGTCCTTTATTGGATGAATATCAAAGTACGGGGAAAAGGGTATCTGTTCAACGTCAGTTGGATGAAGTCAATGTTGCGATAAATAAATTTATGCTATTCCTGAAATCGATACCCATTTATCAAGAGGGTACTAAATTTAGAGGGATTGGGGTAAATACTATAATAAATGAAATTGGCGATAAATTTGCCACAGAGGTTTTGTCAACTGAGTTTAATGAGAATCCAGTAGGTTCATTTACCGTAGATAAGAATATCCCTCCAGCTTTGAAATCAATTTTAGGTGCAGCTCTAAATTCAGGGGCGTTAGTTCATCTTCACGGACTCGATAGTGATGTATTTCTTGGTGACCTCGAAGGCCATAAATTTCGATTGTCGTTTTTATTGGTTCCGAAATTTAATCTTCCGGTTAATGTAATGGCTTCATCAAATTTAAGCAGCCTAATCAAAGGAAACGATAATAAAGGTGGAAAGAATTTTGAGTTTAAATTTTCAGATGTATAGCAGCAATTCAATTTTAGTTGTTAGTCCTAATGAGAAAACTGATATTTTATCAGATTGTTTTGACTTACCAATATTCGCTTTAGGTTATGAGAGTCGTTGTACCTATTTTTTTGAAAAATCTACAGTAAATCAACAGACAGCAATTGTACTTGAGTTACCAATTCAGGATGAAGATTTACATCTTAAAAATAAAAAGATTTATACGGATAAAAATGTAACGCCCTTCAATTTTAGACCTGAAGAATTACTGTGTTTTTTAAGAGAAAGAATACACTCTTTAAAAAAGAATCAAGTTACTATACTTTTAGACATATCTAGCTTTCCTAGGCTGTACATTGCGCAAATTTTACATTCTTTTTATTTAATAACATCATCTGATATTCAAATTGATATTACCATCTGCTACACCCCAGCGGTCTATTTTCCTCCGAAAGAAGATGGTCCAATAGTGAGTGCTGGTCCGGTTTTAAGGGAACTTGCAGGATGGCCGGACGATCCCAACCTTCCAATAGGCTGTGTAATAGGTCTAGGACATGAAGATGGAAAAGCTTTAGGTATAATTGAATATATTGAGCCAAATAAAGTCTGGTGCTTAACACCAATTGGGAAAGATAAGCGCTATTTACAATCGGTAGGTAAAGCCAGCGAAGGTCTAAAAAATCTTGATTCTGTTGTAAGTATTTCTTACCTTATTTCAAAACCTTATAAAACATATAAAGAACTCAACTCTTTAATATCTTCATTGGTCGAATCTAATAGAATGGTTTTGGTACCTTTTGGTCCTAAAATTATCTTTGCAATTTCTACGATTGTTACATTGCAGCATTTACCTAATTTGTCATTATGGCGTGTAAGCTCCGAGTCAAACTCCGCTCTTGTTGATAGTGAAGCTTCTGGGGAAAATTGTTATATCGATGTGTCATTCAGGTCAAGGGATTGTGACCCGCTGGTTATTTGAGAATTACAGGCCATCCACGATAATGAAATTTTTGGTTAAACCTAATCAAAACAATCGCTTGTAAATTTTTTATTCGATTGAAATGTCGGGTGATGGCTAGTAAACAAGGGGTGGATATTCTTCACAACTGCCCGACTAAACTAATTTGACAACAATCTCATGCCCACTGACACTGCTTTTCTGTCAAATGTAACAGTTTCAGAACATCCAGCAGTCTTACTAATTGCTGCAATAAGGAACTATCGGGGTCAGAACAAAGTTAAATTATTCGTGATGAAACCTGCGGGGTTAAGGTTTGCTGAAACGTATTATTTGTTACCAAATTTACCGTTCAACCCGTTAAGTTATTTGGTCCGCTTTGGGTCGAAATTTGACCTAATCCCAGACTATCAGACAATTTCCAATATGTCTGCAATTCGCTCAAAGCCGTCTGTCGTCTCAGTGCCATTTATAGTCATTCAGGGATTAAATTCTCTCTGTAAATTTCAGCGTTTCTGACCTCACTGCTCCTCTGTTTGCACGTCGGTCATAATTTGTTATCGCCACTACATCAGTTCACCTAACCATGGGAACGCGCACCAACCGAGCCAGCAAAAGAGCAACACCCTAAATACCAGAGATTTATTGATACTTGGTTTTCTATTATTTGCAATGAATGTCGCAATAAGTGAAAAGATGAAAATACCGTTAAACAAATACATAAATAGGGTGTGATGTAAGCCCTGATATTGAACGCCATAATCGTAAGAGACAAACAAAAATATTACTGATAACGAAACCAGCAAAGCACTAATACCTGTAAGTAAACGACTGATTTTTAAATTTTCGTATGCTGTTGAACGTGTACTCAGCAAGAAAAAAAGTGCGTTGGGTAAAGACGCTAATAACAACAATAATGGACCTGGTAAGGCTAGTGCATAAAGCATGAATACCGGAATAACTACGGTAAATGAATAGGGGGAGTTAATTTGGGGATATCCAGCAGTCATAGTAAGTGCGCCTGAGACAAGAACAACAAGAAATCCTAGATAGATTTTTAATTTAATGCTCATGTAATCCTAATTGGGTATGACGCCCAGTTAACAAATAATCTGCGGGATCAGAGACACCTATTTAAGCAGATAGAGATATCGGTGTATGTCCCTTCATCTCTCATGTACGACTTTCAGGATTTGTCGAAATCTGATTT
>Ga0163215_100929_pt1 | contig 27541 bp, 7 predicted proteins | sample SynspAceP_FD_185934 | JGI IMG/M metagenome (GOLD analysis project Ga0163215, IMG submission 185934) | Saline lake microbial communities from Ace Lake in Antarctica - Synechococcus sp. Ace-P (Hybrid Assembly) | ecosystem: Environmental > Aquatic > Non-marine Saline and Alkaline > Saline | place...
GCAATAACCGCTGCAGAACCACAACTCATTGTCCAACCAAGCGTTCCATGACCTGTATTCAAATACAAACCATCAATACCACTCGCGCCAACAACCGGTGTGCCATCTGGTGTCATCGGACGCAATCCAGTCCAATACTCAGCTTCTGAGAGATCACAGCCTTTACCAAATAAATCACTTACAACATGACTAATCGTCTCTGTTCTGGATTTAGGCAGGTCCAAATTATATCCAGTGAGTTCAGCGGTTCCCGCAGCACGAATGCGATCACCAAGACGCGTTACCGCCACCTTATAAGTTTCATCCATCACGGTCGAAATTGGCGCATAAGCAGTGTCTAAAATAGGCACTGTTAAGGAGTACCCTTTCACTGGATAAACAGGAATATCGATATCACACGCTTTAAGCAACTCTTTTGAATAACTACCCAAACAAACAACAACGCTATCAAACGTTTGTAGTCCTTGCTCTGTAATAACGCCATTCAATTTATTCGCTTGGGTACTCAATGACTTAACATCCGAATTAAACTGAAAGGTAACTCCCATTTCTTCACACGTCTCTTTAAGCGACTGACAGAACAAATAGCAATCCCCTGTTTCATCTCCCGTTAGTCTAAGGCCACCTTTAAATTTATCGATAACACTTCGAAGACCAGGCTCAACCTGAGCAATTTGCTCCGGCGTTAATACTTCATGAGGAACACCCAATGCCTTTAATACTTTTATATCTTTTTCTGCCGCATCAACCTGCTCTTCTTTTCGAAAAAGCTGCAACGTTCCACCTTGCCCATCCTGATACTGAATTCCAATGTCTTTTCTTAAGGAGATAAATTGATCGCGACTGTATTCTGCTAATGCCATCATTCTGGATTTATTTACACTGTATGCATCGTTATTACACTGCCCCAGCATTTTTACCATCCAGCTTATTTTTTTGATTTCTGGCTCAGCACTCACCCTTAATGGCGCATGTTTTTGCATCAACCATTTAATGGCTTTTAGAGGGATACCTGGCGCAGCCCAAGGAGCCGAATACCCTGGAGAAATCTGCCCAGCATTCGCAAAGCTGGTCTCTAAGGCTACGCCAGGCTGACGATCAATGACCGTTACCTGAAAACCTTTTTTAACCAAATAATACGCAGTAGTGAGGCCAACGACACCAGCGCCAAGCACGCAAACTTTCATAGAAACACTCCAAATAAGAACAAAGTCATATAAACCATAATCACACAAGATTTGTAGTTTTATCACCTTATTTTAAGCACAAATAAAGAATAAAAATCTAAATATAATCAAAATACAAGTCGAATAAGATAATTTAGAAAAGATGGTATTAGCCTGATAAAATACCCACATCACAAAGACACGAAGAACAAACGCATGAAAGAACAAAAAACATCAGTACTTGACCAAGCCCTGTCACTGTTAAGCCATAGAGAGCACAGCACAAAAGAACTGGCCACTAAATTAAAAGCAAAAGGGAACACGGAAAATGAAATCAGTACGACCATTACACACCTTCAAGACATAAATTATCTCAATGATCGACGCTTCACTGAAGTTTTTATCAGAAGCAGAATAAACAAACCGCTTGGGGTGAACAGAATACTACAAGAGCTTGTTCAAAAAGGCATTGATAGGGTTGAAGCAAAAGAGGCTATTACAAATGCAAATACCGACTGGTTCGAATTAGCGAAGAAACTAAAAGAAAGAAAATTTGGAGAAGACGCTAGTACAGACTTCAAAGAAAAAGCCAAACAGTCACGCTACCTACAATATCGTGGTTTTGACTTTGATCAAATAAAATACGCCATATCCTCATCAGATGAATACTAAAAACGAGCATGTTGAAACAGACGACCAAGCCGTCTTAAAAACACAGAGCATGTGCAGAGAGTAGCCTTACAATCCGTTCTCTTTAGCCATCAATGCCGCCAGATAGCGCTCCTCCATTTCTACATAGTTTTTCTGAACAGACTCAATTTTTCCATCCAATTCATCTATCTTACTCTGCAGTTTAGTGAACTCTTCCGATTGAACTTGCCCATCGTACAAATCAACTTCTAGACGCTTTCGCTCAGCCTCCAATTCATTATTAATCTCGTGAAGATTTTCAATTTCCTCTAAGTCTTTGCTAATCAAAACATCCATTTTTAGGTTTTCATCGCTTGCGCCTTCCACAACCGAATCGGGATGAAGCAGCTTATGTTCAAGGCTTTCACGCAAGTCCTGCGCCTTCTCCAAATCCATTTCCAGCATTTCTACATAAAGCTCAGACTCATTCACCATTAAACGCAAAGAACTCAGTTTTGAGGCCTGTTCACTAGCAAAAACATCGGACTCTTCAGTAAATGAATCTTGATGAAGCAAGTCTTCCATTTTTTTCATGGTATTGCGCTCTTCATCAAAAACACCATATATATCCATTCCTTGAGCAAGGTTTGCGTCTTGCTTTTCAAGTTGATCTTTTTTCTGTCTCAATGCTTCATCACGCTTAACAACATCAATATTTAAGTTATATTTAATAGCCTGTAAGCTTTCCAATTTTCCTTCTAAGCGCTTAACGACTCGGCCACTTTCTAATAGCGATTTTTCCAGCCTGACGATATAAATATCATAGGCGCCAATGTGCTTTCCATCGCCTTCATGGTCCAACTTAGCCTTACGAACATGCTCTTTTAAATCCGCAATGATGGTTTTTTGATCAGCCGCTAATTGCTTAAGATCTGCCACTTTATCGTCCAACTCAGAACGAACAGAATGCAAGAAAACAGACTCATCAGCATCACTCAAAAATGCCTCTAGAGCATCAACGTAAAGCGCGTTATCACCCTCTTCCTTAACGTCAGCTAAGTGAAGTTTCAGCCGCTCTGCAAACTCACACATACTTGCCATTTCGGCTCTAAGCAAGGCAAGAGCTTTATCCAACTCTCCTTCTTTAGCCAGTTGCTCTTGAAGTTTTTCGAACTGTAAGTTTAATTCAGATGTGATACTTACCTCGGCAAACACTTTTTCACCCGTTCTTTGAATAACTTTATTCAGTTCTCGCAGTAAAGTTTGATTCACTTTTAGCGACTTCAAAAGCTCATCAACTTCCTGAGCACGATCAATTTTATCCAAAATACCTTTAAATGCTTCCAAGAGCGCTAACACCTCCGAATTAGGTACCGACTGCTCAATAACATGTATTTCGACATCCAAAAAGATTGCCCAACAAGACAAGGCAGCACGCCCCTGAAAGTCAGACTTAGGTAAGTCTTCAAGAAGCTGGGCGCAGATGCTTCGCTGCTGCTCCAGCAAAATCAACCACTGTTTTTTTTCTTCCGCTGATGCCTCTTTCAGATCGTTTTTTACTTTCTTCCGTTTACTAGATTTATCTGCAGCAATATCATTAGCTCCAGAAACTGACTTTTTTAGCGACAAATACCGCCACAAAACAAATATAAATATCACTAAAAGAAGCATACTTGATGCAATAAGTCCCCACTGCCAAATCAACATATTTTCAAAATCCCGTTTGATATAAAAAAACTGAGTGACTACCACGCTTCAGCAAAGTCTCTAAAAATAAACAATAATAGAAGGATATATCTCAAGAAACCATCAAACCTACATTTTAAAACGCATTTACTACAAAAAACAAAAAACAAAAAAAAGCAGGTATAAGACCTGCTTTTCAAAGAACTACGTTTTTCGCAAACGATACGTATTGTTTTAGAAGTCAAGCGGCTCTTCAGCTACTTCTTCTACAGCGGCGGTTTTAGCGTCTACCTTGTCTTCGAGTTTGGTTTTCTTAGGCTATAAACCTTCACCCATTCTCGCTTCAATCTCTTTCGCTATATCAGGATCATCTGCTAAATTCTGTACTGCATTGGCTCTATCCTAGTCAGTTTTATTTTTCATTTTTTACGCGTGCCTCGCTACTGATTACTCCTTCACCTTACCCAAGGTGATCCAATACTGCGAATACCAAAATAATTTGATAGCCCTAAGCTCAAGTCCAAATTTTAAATTTTAAAAATTTAGGCTTCAGTTTAATTCCTTAGTGCGTATTGAAAATAAAAAAGGCGTCAATCATATTGACGCCCATAAAGTTAACCTTTTCTTTTTTTTCTAGGTTTTGTTACTTGATTCTCATCTGATTCTTTCTTTAATTTACGTTTTTCTTTTATCGATAACACTGGTTTCTTCATTTCATTTTTAGACATATCATCCCTCACAATCAACAATAGATTAATCATATATTTTCTGGAAAATAAAAAATTACTAAAAAAATAAAACCATATCACCTCTTGATTTAATTAAAATCGATAGACTCACATATAAAAAGTAGTCATATAAAAAATTAAATAAAACAGACACATAAATTATAAAATAGCTAAAATCTATCTATGAATAAATATAAATATAATTTATGATGCTTTTAGTTGGAATTTAAAAATTCAGACGAGCGTAAAAATACGCTCTATTAAGAGGGGAAAATAAGGGTAAAGCTCCCTAGAAATAAAATATAATAAAGTATTGATGCAAATTTTTTCATAGCTTCAATATAGCAACTTAAATAATAAGTTCAAGCTTATATAAATATATTTCAAAAAAATAAAAAAGGAGTCTACGAGAAAGCCGTAACTATTAAACTTGGTTTTCTAAAAAATCTAATAACAAGTGATCTGGCCGTTTTATCACTTCATTACCACCAATAAGGTGATAGCGCCTTTAAAAACGGTTTTAAGTGATTTAACCAAAAATATCAAAAACTTGGCAATGTAGTTTTCTCTTGCCAATGCGCTTCTAGTTGATCAGATGATACGAGCAGAAAGGAGGGAATCCGTTAAAAAGCAGTTAAATAAGCTTATTTTTTGCTAAACGTTTGATGAAACGACCAAGTTGATGCCTTATTAAAAAGTCTAAGGCGAATACCTCAACCTGGTCGTAGATACCTTAATTTAAACCGCTGCAGTTAATACTGGATGTAAAGCGTAACTACTTTCGGTTGAGCCACTTCCAGAGTTTCTATCACTATCAAAAGTAGCCATTGCTCCCGTTAGTTTTGCCAACCTAAGATTATCAACGTAAACGTTATGAGCAGGGGCGATAGTGGGATCGTCATCACTATCACTTGGATTACTGATTTCCAAACGCAATGCCTGTCCATTTGCTTCTGGACTCTCAATACCATCGATATCAATAGTTAGAGTACTCCATTCTCCGAATCCTAATTTAGTAATATCCACATGAGACAGATATACCTGACCCACAATGTATGACCCTGCCCAAAGCTTGACACTAAGGTCTGAGGAGTACCCATATCGACTGTTCGAGATATCCAACTTAAGCTGATAATCTGCCATCGCATCAAACTTTTCAGTCAAGGTCTGGCTGAGAACTCCACCATTATCAATTTGCATTAGATTTTTGCCCTCAGAAGCCCCCCCAAAAATCCGATAGCTATTTTCATCGTTCAAGGAACCCGTATTGAATCCCGATAAATGCCAGCCAGGCACATCGTCTTCTAACAAATCGCTTGACCTCAACACCTTCTCCTCAAATGAAGCATTAGCAATAATAACCTCACGACGATTACCCGGCTCTGCAATGACAACCCATAATCGGTTCACTTCCTGTTCAACCGTCGTTCCGCTAGAGGCTGTGACTGAACTGAAGTCAAAGGTCTGCTTACCAGACATATACGTTACCAGTTCACCCACATCACGACTGCTCAATTCGTAACCTTTTAATCGCAATTTTTCAATTTTATAAACATCGGACAAAAAGTAATTGGTGATGCACAGACTACTCTCTGCCGCCGAGCCTATCTCTGGACTTTCTCCACCCAGCAAAATATTTAAGTCATTACCATCCTGTTGGAACCAAATTTTATCGAGTGACAGATGATCACCAACAAAGCGTATTTCATCCTTGCCACCGATTTCCGTAATGCTATCGTGTCCCTCACCCAAACCAATCACATAAACATCATCGCCGTGGCCGCCAGATAGCTGGTCATTTCCAATACCACCGTCTAGTGTGTCTTTACCATGGCTACCGATTAGTTGATCGTTACCTGCAAATCCCGCGAGATAGTTAACGTCTGTCGCAATATCCGTATCGGCTAATGCGGCATAAAGTTTGTCACTCTGCTCACTACCTAGCAGGTAATCAGAACCCGCCCCACCATCCAATTTTCCAGCACCTCGCAGTACATCCTCACCAGTGCCGCCTTGTAAATAATTGCCATACAGATTATTTACTTCAAACTCATAATCTACCAGTAAATCATTACCGGCCTGCCCTTTGAGATTATCTGAACCCTCTCCACCAAACAGGGAATCATCACCATCGCCACCGTCCAGATCATCATCTCCGCCTGCGCCCATTAACCTATCATCCCCGGCATCGCCAAATAAAAGATCACGACCACTACCACTGAGAATTTCATCGTCGCCTTTCCCCCCTCGAAAAGTCTCTATCGCATCGGCAGCCGAGTCGTCTATATCAACGATGACATCATGACCATCTAATCCATCAATGTCTCTTCGCTGAGTACTGGTAAGACGAATAACATCACTGTCCTCGGTGATCTCAATTACTTCCTGATGAACGATCGCCGCAGACTCTGGAGGGGGGACGCTACCAGTCGGTTTTTGATGAGGTTGGATACCCGCTGTTAACGCTTGCGTGCCAAAACTCACCTCTTTGAGCCAAAGAGAATCAACATAAGTACCAGACAACCCCAATAGACGATATTTGTTATAAGGTAATCCATTGGTATTTAAGGTTATTTCATGAGTGCTTTCTGCGCTGCCAGGAGCCCAGTAAAACGTTGATGAGACATCAATCCAGTGATTATTTTTATCTTGCACCTGCACCTTAAAACACATACTGTTGCCAGCGTTACCGCCTTCACTAATTAAAGACAACGTGGTAACCGCTATTTTTTCTGTTAAAGCAAATTCAATCCAACTGCTACCATTTAGGGTTAAGTCAGATTTATCCGTCGCCCAAGCGGTCGATTCACGATTATGATTAAAACCATCAACTAGGTTAGCTGGATTTGACCTGCCAGACCAAGATAAAGATTCCCCCAATGACTCTCCGCCAATTAAGTCTCTGCTCCACAATCTACGAGCTGCTTCAGTGTCCAATAAATCGCCTTCCAACAAGTTATTATCGACGTCAATAAAGTCTCTGCGAGCAAAGTAATGATAGTTCTCATTGGTGTTTGTAAAATCACTGCTGACCGAGACACTAATCAAATCACTTCGGTTTCCTTCCCTATATTGATCATGAGTCGCGTTACCGTTTTTAATTACAGATGCCGTCACACCAGCCTCAAGATACTTTTTAATCAAGGCTGGATCTTTAATTCCCATACGGAAGAAGCTTTCAATTTTACTATGTTGACTTAAGCTCTGAGGCCCCATAACAGCAGCCAGTTCGGATGCAGCTGCATCATGGTAGCCTGCAATAATCATGGCTTTCTTGATGACCTCTTGGCTCGCACTTGTCGTTGTTTCACTAATTAATCCTTTCACCATCGTCACATCAGTTGCAGCAACGCCAACGGCCAAGTATTGCTGGGCACTGAATATATCCAGTTGATTGCCAATCACTGCTAACAAAAATTCAGGATCAGCCCCCTGCTGACGCAGTAAGTTAACATAGGCTACATCCAGATTATTTGTCTGAATATGCTCCCTAGCAAGAGAAGCATCTGTAGCATAAATCTCCTCAATAAAGCGCTCTATCACCACAGGATCAAGTAAGCCACGATTCATATAGCTGATAGCAGCTTCAATTTGGGTATAAGAAGTCAACCCATGAGTATCTACTAGTTGATCGATCACTTCTGGCGTCAAATTTGGAATACCAGACACAGTTAATAATTTTTTAGCAATTTCTGGCGTTAAACCCGAAGATGATATTGAGAATCCGGGCTGAATACTTTCACTGTATGACATCAGTGCATCAGCGTCTCCTAGGTACAAGATCCCACTATCTAAGTATAATTTCTGGGGGGTTGGACCGTTTCGCCCCAATTCATAAGACTCTTTGAAATTGTGCAGATTCGAACCATAAGCAAGTAGCCCATGTTGATCATGCCAAATTTTAATATCGCCATTACTTGGATCAACTCCGACCAGTAATTCTCCCGTTAAGGTCTTCAATGAATTCCCCTTACCGTAACCTACGAGGCTTAACTCGAAATGATGAGGACCATTACCATTTGTATCTACAATGAATTTTCCATCCTGTGTCAAAGTAATCTTGAAGCCATGAGCAGTATTGCCATTCATTTGATTTACAAGAATTTTAAAATTCCAAGGCTTTTTTTCGATGGTGAGGTGAACCGCAAAGTCATCATAGTAACCATGGTTAGCATCAGGGTATGATTGCCCACCCGATTGATCCCGAGTGGCTTCTGAGAGGTAATTACCTTTACGTTGTGCAACAATCTTCCTTGCTTCGTCCGCCGTAATCCCTGCGTTGGCATAACGCACAATCAATTCACGCTCGACACCCGCACCCAATAAACTTTCGTACAGTCTATTATTTTCTGGTAATACGACTTCATCTGAATAGATGCCGGGATTACTAGGGGTACTATCTCCTCCCCATACAAAGCCAGAAATAGCTTTTGGCCAGACATAGTAATTCTTCAAATAGATCTGCTCGGAACCATCAGCAGACGTCAACTTCAGATCGTTGCCTAATACTTCTTTGGTATAGGTACTGATGTCGCTACTGATTTCAATAAAGGACTCTGCGTGCATTCCAGGTGGAATGTCGATGACGTGTCGCTTATCATTGTTAAACAACTTGACTCTTTGATGTTCATCAGTATCCAGCTCGTAGTAATACGCTTCATCAGAAATGACGGCAGGCAAAGCATAAACAAAACTGACCTCACTGCCATTATTCGTTTCTATTTTTAGATGGCGGGCTTCTGCATCCAAATTATAGTTTTTTAGTACTACCTTGGCATTCTTGTAGCTCAATACCACATCGTGCCCTTTAGATGATAGGATTAAATCCTTCACATCTGGTACACCAAAAAAGCGTAATGTGTCGTACTTACCGTCCTGAGCGTAGTTGTCAATAACATAAGTCTCTCCGCTCGACAAATCCACTTGATACAGATCATTACCATTGCCACCGGCCATAGATTTGGCACTGTTAACATTAAAGATATCATCGTTATAAGTTCCAAAATGTCCCGCCAGTTGACCTTGAATGATCTCCACGGCTACCAATTGACCATTGATTTTCAACGGCACGCTGTTACTGACATTATTCAGTTCAGAAAAGTAGGCTTCAATACGCAAATGCTGAAACGATTGAAGGCCGTTTTCTGCATTCTCACTATGGGCATCATAAGCAAGCAGATCATCACCGACACGCAGATATTTCGTATTATTCAAGACAATTAATAATGAGGCGGCGTCAGCCACCGTACTGACATAGCGTTTTTTGCTCACCGTACTTTGCAAGTCCACTAAATCGCCGCGACTGACTCGTTGTTCACTTAACAAGCTATCTGTGGCAGCTTCAACCTCAGCTGAACCTTGGGCGAAGTGTTCTTCAGTGATACTACCGCTGCCAGATTCAGGTAAATTCAGAATACTAAAAACAGCATTGTCACCACTCTTGCTGTTGGCATAAACCTGTATCTGATTTTTTTGAGTCAAAAAGTGGGTTAATTCCAATTTTATTGTTTTATCACCTTGCTGATGCTCCAAAAACAAGGATGTACCTACATAACGGTATTGAATATCTGTCGCCAAAACATCCAGATTCAACGTCATAATCCGCTGAGTTCTAGGCGCAATCACAAAATGCCCGCTGCCTTCTCTAAAGCGGTAGTTTGTCACTGCCTGATCGCCATACAGATACTCAGGTTTTATATCAGCGTTACTGACTGTTTGAGCGCTAATCACCAGATTTTTATAATCATTATCCGTCGACAATTTAGCTTTCAAATCATAATTGCCCAAGTCACCATCATTACGAACATAATAATCAAACGCGACATAACCACTTGTGCTGGCGGTAAAACTACCTGTTGTATGTCTGTACCAACTACGATCGCTCAATACGACTTGATTATCGATTAACAGGTAAACATCGTCATCTACCATTTCTTGAAACTGATAAATCTCGCCTGCTTCTAAATAAATAAGTCCTTCATAATGTCGCATTTCGTTTACCGGCAAATTGCCATTCAACTGCGTAGCGTCATAGACAGATAACGCAGCATGGTTGTCAGACCAGGCTTTCAGGCCGGCTGCTGCAGTCACGCTTGTTCCTGTGTAAACAGATTCACTCAAATTTGCGATAGTTAGCGCGGTGACACGCCCTTGGTTTGATTTGTCGTTAAAGACAAAAGATTTAGAAATGCGGTCCATACTAAGAGGATATAGACGATTACCGACAGCATCGTGTTCAGCAGGTAAATTAAGCGAAAAAACACTGCCTGATTTATCTTTAAATTGCAGGATTTTGTTGCTACTGACATTGTAAAACGTAATCTCATCACCATTAATACCCGATATCGTTAATTTTGAACCTAATTTATCCACCATGACTTGGTCATAGTGGTAAGGCAGCTCAATCATAGCCACCTGTACGCCATCCAATTGTTCGAAATGAACGTCCGTGCTGCTACCAGCTTTCCACAAGAAGGCATCGTTACTGGTACTGTGGATTTTAACACCGTTGTTCAAAACATAAACATTGTCACCCTCACCACCATACACTTCGGCATAATCACCGTGCTGAGTACTGATATCAAAGAAGTTATCTTCATCCCCACCTCGGATTACAGAACCCTTTTTGGCGTTGACAATAGAAATGTTTTCAATATTATTAATCGTTAACGTTTTATACTGATTAATAAGCATTCCTGTTTCCACATCATAATGCTTGGAATCAACCAGTTCCGCTCTGTTGTTACTTGTATCAACGTTAACCAACAGGCCGCCCGCGTCCCAGATCAATGTATCCGTGCCTGCACCACCATCAATCACCTTCACCTTAGCATTCGTTGTCAAGTTAAAAGCGTCTTGTTTGTTGCCACCGGTAATACGGTTCAACTCGGTGGCATCGTCCAGATTAAATAAGTTCTTACGATCCGCATCCCCCGTAATATCTGAATTCGGATTTGCTCCTAATTCTGCCCAGACGGTACTACCATGGCTGATAATATCTGAACTAATTTGCTCTAAATTCGTGTAACTGACTCTTTGTTGTAATAAGTGATCCCACTCACCAAAAGATTGAATAATGCCGTATTCAACTGTGTAATCACGATTGCGGACATTCAAATACTTATGACCATTTTTGGCAAAAAGATCGGACAAGAAACGTTTTGTTTCTGCCCAATTATCTAGCAAGCTATCTTCCATTGCGTTAGCCGCTTCTGAACCTTCTTTGCGTGCTTTCGCTCGTTTCAAACCCTCAGTTTCAACACCGATCCAAGCAGCAAAGAACTGGTGAACCTTATCTCCGACATTGTCGAAATATTCATCATACTCAGCAACTTGCATGGCCCCCTGCACGATGCCAGTAATCAAAAATGCAGCGGCCGCAATCGCAACACCAATAGGACCGGCCGCTGAGGCAATGACAGCCAACGCAGAACCTGCTGCTGCAGCCGCAGCAACAGTTGTGCCAACCACTGCAGCTGAAACTGATGCCGCTATAGACACGCCTGTCAGTGCAACACTAGCCGCTAAAGTAACAGATGTAATCACAGTATTAGCCACTAACGATTTGTATTCGTAACTACCAGTATCTCCACCATTATTCCAGAAATCCTTCCATTGCAAGCCAATGGCCGCTAGAGAAATCGGTGCAAGCACCAGATCCAGCACTCCTGCTTTCACGCTTTTACCTATGGTTCCTAAGGCGTGCCCAGCTGTTTTAAATGCTTGGCTGATCCCCTTACTTAACACCGTTGGCAAGGCGACCCCTCCGACCATCTCGGTCAATGTCAGTGCTTTACTTTGAACTGTCATTTCGGACCAGTCAGAAATGACAGAACGAAGGGCGTTTAACGTTTCAAAGACATTAAACGCATTGCCGCCAGTATCCACTGCTTTGCTCAGTTTAGAGGGGCGTACGTTACTCTTCAGCGACTGACCTAATTGTCTCAAACTCAAATCATCCTGATTTTGCAATGTTCGATAAATGCCCTCAAGAAGAGTCGGATCCACTTTCAGCATGCCCGAAATCATACGTAAACGATCCGTATTAGTACCCGTGCTTATGATATTGCTGACTGTGGCTATATCAAGTGGCTCAGAGCGGCCATAAACTAATATTCCTTTGTCTTGCAGATAACGCTGAGCCTCCTCACGGCTCCATTGCGCCATATTAACCACATCATCGGCACCATCTAGTCCACGCACAGCCTTTCGCAAAGAGTCGGTGGCCGCTATTTCAAGCAACTGACTATCGGTCATTTGCGGATATTGAGCCCGTAAATTAGTGAAATCTGAGGCAGAGAAATCCGTTAGACGCTCCGACAAAGCCGCTAATTCAATCACCTTTTGTGTGTCTGTATTAGTCAAATCAAAGCGCTGCTGTAATGTTGCTGCTAATTGATTTTGTTTGTGCACTTTAACGGTTGCTGTAAGTGCATTACTGAAATCACTACTCACAACCAAGCTATCGGAGATATGACTGTCAATGAGATTGGCAATGTCTTTTGCGAGGTCGCCGTATTCAGGTTTATTATCAAGCACGAATGCATCGTTACCTTGCAAGAAAACAGATTCAATATCACCACCCTCTTGAGACAGGCGCTTCTTGAAAAGCGTCGCTAAGGCCGCTTTGTCCTGATCCGAGGCGTCCCCGGAAAAAAATTGCTCAATTCCGTCCCGATCAAACCTTAAACGAAACATTCCGGCATTTCCGGCATCAGTAAGAGACGTTAAGGTTGTCGTGGAAATATGACCGCCATCTATCAATACATTCGCATCGTAAAGTGCCGCAGCAGAAAGTGTTAAACCATCGACGGTCACATTGCCGAGTGCTGTCATGCGGCTGCTCTCGGTCTGGAAATTATCCGTCATAACCAATGCATTCAAATTTTGGAAAGATTCAAGCTGAGCCGCTTTTGCCGACAATAATTCGCTTACTTGGAAACCCACACTGTCGAGTTGATAATACTGAGACAAGGTTTGGCCCAATATTGTGCTTTTTTGACTCAGTACTGATTGGATGGTTTGTTTAAGCAGATCTGGCGAGCTGGCTTCCAAGCGACCAATGTTCGGGTCATAGAAGAAATATTTAACCTGACCATTGATCGTTTTCTTCGCGACCTGTAAAGCGTGGTTGCCAGTATTGAGCACCAGGTATTGATCGCCACTGGCGGAGGCAAGGTTCGCAAAAACAGTGTCCAAACTCTGTTGGCCACGCGCCACCAATGCATCCGCCGCACCCGTGCTTGGCAAGTTGTCTATCAGCAAACGAAAGTCAGTATTTTGCGTAAATTCCGTCGTAGAAATATCATTATGTTGGTTTGCCGAATCGGAGATAGCAGCACTGACAATCAGTGCATTTAAAAATGATTCACCGGTTTGAGCATCCGTTCCCTGAGACAACATATAGAGATAACCATAGCCAATCCCGGCACAGCGTCCATTTACCTCGCCTTCGCCAACACCTAAATAAAGCGATTGTGGAACATGGCGAAGTTGAATGTCAGCACCGGTATTACGTGCAGTATTAATAATGTTCGTTGTTGCGACGGATGTTTCACGGGTCATGATTTGCCAATCAATGACTTTCTCAACCAAATCCGCACCATTGCTGGTAATACCTAGTTCAACAGAGACGTCCCCACGTGATGCTTGACTAATAACATGTTTAAAATCAGCAAATTTCTCATCATCCAATGCTAAAGCATACACTTTCTGAAAATCAAAATCTTCACCATTCTCTGTTGGAAAAAACTCACTTAATACATATTTTTGAGCCGAATTCAGATCATTGTATTCCAAGCGTTTATCCTTGAGAGCCTCAAGAATGCCAACTATATAGCTGCCTTGATAACCAGACTGCTTCGGTAACGTTACCTGCTGTGAGGACAAAAAACCCGAGCCAGGGGTTGCAACTACAGACGCGGCGGCCAAGCTCGACAACGCCTGACTATCAAAAGTACCTTCTTGCAAAAAATAGGGTCCAGAGTTCCCAATTGCCATTGCCTCCAAAACAGAAAGACCTTCCTTCTGCACGATTTTCTTCAGTACTGAGTGGGGGACTTCCACCACTTTAGTTATCTGGTTGTTAGCATCCTTGACCGAGTAATAGATTTGGCCGTTATGCATCTCAACCATATCAGAGGTAGCATCGCTATATAGGGTCCAAATGTCAGAGGCTATTAAGTCATGCAGTGCCAATTGATAAGCATCAGACAATTGTTGAAACTGTTCGACTGTTTCCGTTGACGCATTCGTACTCAGCTCACTTATCAATATTACAAATTCTGACTCCTTAAACTTCAATTGGCCTTGACCATCAACATCGAACATCAACTTGATTCGTTCAACAAAATTTAATTCACCTATACCATTATTTCCTTCAAGCGCTGCTTTAAATTTGTCATCAGTATCTGACCAATGTTTAATAAATCCACTGACATCGAATTTGGAACGATAGCTGTCTAAAATGATGTTTTTGGCGGTTTGTTGTGCTGATGCGACAGTTTGGCCTAATGCCATTTGATCTAACGGATTCCCGAGGCCTGACAACATGGCTTCACCACCGGATCGAACCACGCCTTTGAAGTCTCTTAATTGTTTGTTAAATTCCGATTTATTATCTACCAGACGGTCACCTGAATAGGTAAACGTGGGAGTTCCAGCGGGTCGGGTTGAATCTGGTACTGCAGCCAAAGCATGAAGCTTCGCTATGGCACCATCAACATCAGTCACATCATAAGATTGATTAACCAATCCTTTAATAGCATTAATTAACAGCGTTTTTTCTGTGCCATTTATGTGACCAAAGCGGGTATTGATGATGTCCAATAAAACGCTTACTTTTCGATCGATACCTGCTTGAACATCCGTATCTGTAGCACTGAGCTTGTCTGCCCTTGCTAACATGTGAATACTGTTTTCTAGGTCTGAAACCAAGGGGGCATCTGAATAAAATACTTTTATACTGGCAGTTGTCTTTTCCAATGCTAACGATGCATCACTATTGAATTTTAGAATCAAAGCATCTAAACCACCACTAGTAGTATAGGCGTGCTTCTCCGTAACAGAGAAAGAGGCAATTCGAAAATTATTTGAATCTTGCGCTATTTGGTTAACAAAAACCTGATAATTTCCGTCATTACTGGTGTAGCTCTTTAGCTTAGTAATACCTTCTTGAGTCAACTCCAAAGAAATAGAGATGGGTTGTTGGGTTTTGACCCAAAATGAAGAACCTAGGTTAGTATTCATGGCATTAACTTCGGCTTTCAACTCAGGGTGTTTTTTAATAAACGTTTTCATGGCATCACGAAATTTCTTTTTATCGCTAATAACAAGGAAGTCTGAGTATTGGTTTAACTCCATCAATTGCGACGCATCGACTCCCTCCCTATTGGATAATTGCGACAGTTTTTCCTTAATATTCCCTCTATTTTTCGAAGTGGTGAAACTCGACAATTTAATCAACTGCTCTTTTATTGCAGGCAAAGCGTCTAATAGCGCCTTTACTTTTGGTTGATCAAACAACTTACTCGTTTTTTGAACATCAATAGACCAGGTCACTTTGTTGACACCACTCTCCCCGATTTCAAGTTTGTAGCCATCTTTCGGCAGAGTATTGCTTTCCATCCGATCCCAGTTTTTTGAAAACCTGTAATTTACACCGGTAACGGTTCGACCCAAATCACCTCGGCCATTGGCGGTATTTTGCGTAGAAGTCGATGGATTATTATCATGATCAAAAGCAGGATCAGAATCATAGTCACGTAATGCAACCCCCGCTGATACCGATAATGGGGTGAAACTTATTCCTAAGCTGCTCAAAAATCCTCGTTTAGTCACAAACTCCTGACTCATCGCCTGACCATCACTATAGATGAGCCGAGTGTCCTGATTGGCCTTAAAAATATTGGCGTTGATGCCCAAAGTGGCAATGCTTATGGATGCAGAGCCACGAGCTTGACGATAAACTGAATCCGTTCCCGTACTGGCCCCTAACCCTATACCTGCCCCAGCGGTACCAGAAAAATCGATCGAGTGGTTCTTGTTTATACCACTGTAGGCACTGCCCTGTTTAGAAATATCCAGCAGTTCGTAAGGATCCATTGTTCCGTTTAGTAGTTTTTCTAATGTCGATTGAATCGTGCCTTTATCATCTTTATCTATGCTTAAAGTCACCTTTTCTGTATGGGTCGCGCCAAATTTATACGCCAGCGTACCACTGGCACCGGCACTGACACTCACCCCTCCACTCACCCCTACGGTAGCAATCCCTGCACCAGCACCAACAGAACCACTAATGGAAGGCGTCACGTCCACCGAGCGATCAAAGGCAATTTCGATGTCTACACCATTGGCGGTCTTCTTAATGACAAGCTTGTATTTATTACCTCCTCCAGCCGAGACTTTCCCAGAGAGACCTGCGAATCCAAAATCAAACGGTGCTGCCGGTGTAAAGCCTTTTGCATGTGACCAACCGGCACCTAGCTCCGCCCCCAACTTCCATCCGGCATCTAGGGACAGCACCTCCCCGTCCTTCATACCATTAATAAGCTGCACATAACGCGTTGCAACATGATCTTTAACAGCTCCTTGTCGGGTCAACGCACGAGTTAGTTTAGATTGATCGTTCTGCAACCCTCCCAATAAATAGTCAATGCTTTTAAAGTAAAGGTCAGCTTTATCGAGGCTGTTAAAATTGCCTTTTTGTAATTTGCTAATAGCAGCGTTTTTTTGAGCTGTCGTTATCGCTTCAAGACTATAGCCTAATGTCTCTTTGACGCTATCAAGCTCAATACCGCTTTCAAACAGCGCTTGCGCTAAAGCGGTTGCATCCCGCGCCTGGTCCAGCATAGCGGTGTCATTTACCAATTTACCCAGCAATGCGCTTGCATCACCACTGCCGGGTGGTAGATAGACCCCTGCGTCTAATAGAAACTTTAATTGGGTCGTTACGCTGTCGTTGCTGCCAAAAGCAGACTTACGATATCCATATAGTCGATAAACAGCATTATCGTTACTGTTCACCCTATTTTGATGAAACAATGAGTTAAATTCTTTATACGCTTTGGTTTTTGTCCAATTAGGATTGTTTATACCATTTGGTAGGTCCAACTCGATTAACGTTCGTATACGCTTAATAATAGCGATGTGATCCGTGTCCATAGTGGCTTTAAACGCCAGAAATTTATTTTTTATATCTGTTTGTATCTGAGATTCTAACAATGCGGAGGGGCGACTCAATAAGACGAGGAAAGCAGTTTTTATTTCCTGTTTGGCTTGATTGATATCGTCGTGATGACCCGATCTAGCATTAGTAGAGTGATAGCGAAAATGAGCCGCACTCCAGTTATTGAATTTCGTCAAAATGTTGTTTGTGTTACCCTTAGCGGGAAAGTCTTGACTGAGTGCACTAGTAAGGTGATTATTTTTCAGTTTACGACCAAATAGACTGTCAGCAGGAGTGTTAGCCCCAAAAAAAAGCACCTGATATTCATGTTTGAACCGACTAAAATTTAACTGATCAAACACAACATCGAAATCGCGTGTAGTGCTGTCTTGGTAGGTTTGGGTCCAAAGATTATCAGAACCTCGTTTATAGAGCTTACCATCGGCCGTTTTGCCGACCACTGAGCCATCGATTAGTGTTTTCAACATTTGAAATTCACTGATATTTTGCTCAACGTCTGGCGTTACTAGTTGCCATGTGGAGCCTGCTCGAGAACTTTTCTCAAACACATTGCCCTGATCACTAATCATCCATAGCGAGCCGTCTACGGCAACCGCCATACTTCGGGTGCCATTTGCACGACTGTTAGGCGATGTTTGCTCACTGGCTGTTGTGGCTTCCATCCAACGAGATTGTTCAAAAAAGTATTTTTTTCCGTCCGTGGTTTTTACAAACGCACTCCCACTTTCAAGCAAACCAAAACCATCTGCCTTCTCTATTTTCCCGACATCGACCCAGTCAAATGGGCCCGTCACCGAATCCGAATAAAACAATCTCTTATTATTATCCAACAGCCACACCCGCCCTGAATCATCCCGGGCGGTATGCATGACAACCTCAACTTCAGCGGGAAATTCAATCTCATTTGGATTGACATCGGGAGTATCTTCGTCCCTTACCGAAATCAATGAAATTGTGCCGTATTGCTCGTCCTTTATATCAAGCTTTTGGTACTTGCTGTCTTGATCTAAAAAGTACACGGAACCAGAAGCTGATACGGTAAAGTCGCGAACGCCTTCCCCTAGAAATACGGCCTTAGCCACATAAAATTCATGATTTCCTCGCGCTGACGCTGTTACTCCCGTTGTCGCCTCAAAGCCGAGATCATTTAGCTGGGCGAGAAAGCCGTCCTCCTTAAGAGCATACAACTTGCCATCAGCACCCAATTTTAGTTTACGAGTACCATTGGTATTGGTTGAAATCCAGTTCGAAGATTGCTGGTCGTACATATAAACCGTGCCGTCATAAAGCGTAAAACGACGCCCTACTTCCGTCACAATCAAACCGTAGTCGTCAATGCCTGTTACCGAATTAAAACCACGAAAAGAAGCATCGATTAGCGAAGTGGTTATGCTTGAGGCCGGATCGTACTTCTGATATTGGTATTGATTATTGATCATGCCATTTAGAGTAACAATGTCATTATTTGGTGAGATCAAAACACGTTCAACGCCACTCACATCATTTACCACATGGCCACTACTCGCTTGTTGATCGCTACCTGACTCTGTCGGAACATCAAAACGTACTAACTTGCCATTAGAGGTAGCAGCAAATACGGTGTCATCTTTCACCACAAAAGAGGTTAGTTTTCCTTCAATGCTTGCAATATTGCTGGTACTTAGGCTGCCGTTCAAACGGCCTTGAAAGTGTAATCTACCATCAGCAGCCAGCACGTAAACCACACCATTAATAGCTTGTGCATCTACGGCAAAAGTATCTACTAAATTGAACTGTTGAAACTTAGTACTGCCATCTTTTTCTAGTATTAATACTGAGTCGCTACCGTCTATTGCGATCGCAGTACCGTCTGCATTTCTCTTAAGGTTACTAAGATTGCTGTGTTCGGTAGGCCGCCAATCTTGAGAAGCACTTTTATGGTATAAAATCCCATCTTTCAATAGATAATGGTCATCGGTCGACACTGATACTTTACCGCTGACCAAATCGAGACTATTAGTTTGAATCTGCTGACTAACATCCACAGTAGACGTACGGCCAATTTCAATGCCATTTTTATTTAAAGCAATAAAGCTGGCTTTACCTTGTGCATCAATGACCAGCCGACCGTATTTCAAGTCAGTAATACCAGACAGATCCAGTATTGGCTCAGCTGACTTATACATAGCAGATAAGTTATTGTTACTGGAATACACATGTAAGTAGCCGCTTTTATCCAAAGCAAAGGCACTGCCGTTTGAATCTGTGTGGATAGCAATATAGTTAGCGTTAGTACCGTTAAAAAAATCAAACATAGCATTGGATGCTGTCACATCCAAGTTGCCGTCGGCATCAAAAGCGGTAACCTCTAAGGTGCCGAATTTGGTTAACCCCCACACTAATTTAGAGTTCTCACCACCATTAACAATTTTCACATCACGTAGTTTTACGCTGGTACGAACCGTACTTGCATCACCATGTGAAGATACAAAGCGGAACTTATTCTCATCCACTTTATAGGAAACAAATGTACCATCATTGGCAACTTCGATATAACTTGAGCTATGTTGATAAGACAATTCGATTTTTTCATTGTTGGTACGAGCAAAAATCAACTGACTTTTTTTCGGAGGAAGATTTGATTTACCTATTTGAGCAGAAAACTGTGGAGAGCCTTGATTTAATTCAATATACAATGCGTGAATATTACTTTTTATAGCATTGAAATCTGACGCTGAAAAAGCATTATTCAAAAAAGTTCTTAATGCGTTAGCGGTACTCATGTCATTCTGATAAGACTGAGTTTCTGCATTATAGACTTGTACTGAAATATTGGCTGGATAATCAGACCAGTCTACTTTAAATATTTCACCATCACTGTTCGTTATAGTACGAATATAATTTGTCATAGCTTTATCTCCAATAGGTTGAGTTTTTTATTTTTGTTTTTAAAGCATTACTTTTTTCACTCAGTCACAGCAACTAAATAGACCTATCTATTCAGTCGCTGTAATATAAAACGGATGAACTAAATAATTTTTTAAACATTAAGTAGCGGCTTGCAAAGCCCATAATTTTGCATATAGACCGTCTTGCTCTAGTAGTTCTTCGTGATTGCCCTGTTCGACGACCTGCCCTCGGTCAAGTACTAAAATACGGTCGGCATTACGTATCGTATTCAATCTGTGAGCAATACTGATAACCGTACGGCCTTCGGTAATAGCATCAATATTGGACATCACTGCGGCTTCCGATTCGTAATCCAGAGCACTCGTCGCTTCGTCCAACAAAAGAATTCTGGGGGCCGTCAGTAACGCTCTGGCCAATGCAATACGCTGACGTTGGCCACCAGATAGTTGCCCTCCTTTCTCACCAACTTGAGTGCTGTATCCTTGTGGTAACTCCTCAATAAAGGTATCTGCACCCACCAATTTAGCGGCATTAGCCACCTCGACATCAGTCGCTTGCGGCTTACATAAACGAATATTGTCAGCAACCGTACCTGCAAACAGCAAACTTTCTTGCAAGACCACTCTCATATTTCGTCGTAACGCCACAGGATCAGCAATCGCCAGATCAACACCATCGACCAATACACGGCCTAGCTGAGGTACATAAAGTCTCTGCAACAACCGTGTTAATGTTGACTTACCTGATCCTGATGGACCGGTAATGCCAATAAATTCGCCTGGTTTAATCTCCAAATTAAGATTACGCAGCACCTCCTGATCATCCTCCTGATAGCGAAAGCGTACCCCTTGGAATGAAACAGCGCCTTCCATCTTTGATACAGATGCAATACCTGTACTTCCTCCTTCACTCTCTTCTTCAAGGATGTCTCCGATACGGCGTAAGGAGATTAACGTATGCTGAAAATCCTGCCACACCTGTGCCAATCTCAAAATAGGTTGCGTCACATGACCGGATAACATATTAAAAGCCACCAACCCGCCAGGAGTGAGTTGGCCGTCCATCACCAATGTGACGCCCCACCAAAGAAGCACCGCAGATGCAATTTTTTGAATTAACCCAATCCCTTGTCCCGCCCAAATACCCACAACTTTGGCGCGAAAACTTGCTCGTACAAAGCCAGCTAATTTTTTCTCCCATTCGTTCAAAACACTCGATTCGGTTGCAGTGGTCTTAATCGTTTCGATGCCGGTCACGGCCTCATTTAAAAATGCTGTATTATCGGCGCTAAGTTCATATTCTTGGGTAACCCTTGAACGCAGCATCGGACCAATGAGAATCCAAAATAGAAAATAAAGTACCAACGAACTAAGTACTAGCCAGGTCAGCATAGGTGCGTAAAGAAACATCACAGCCACAAAAAGACCAATAAAAGCCATATCCATCACCATAGTCAGTGCTGATCCCGTCAAGAATTGACGAATTTGGTTCATCTCTTTGACTCTGGCAATAATCTGTCCGGTTTGTCGTTGCTGAAAATAGTTAAGTGGTAATCCAATAAGGTGCTGGTAAAGTCTGCTTGATAATTCAGAGTTGACCTTGCTGGCTAAGTTAGCAAACAACCAACTGCGCAAGAAACCGTAGATGGGTTCAAACACTGCCAATACCAGTAATGCAACCCCCAATACTTGAAGACTCGACAGGCTTCGGCTATCCAATACCCTGTCAATGACATTCGCAAACAACATTGGGGTTACCAATGCAATCAGTTGCAACATTAGTGATACCAATAACACACTGCGAAACTGAGACGCATGCTTACGGACAGATGGAATAAACCAACTGAAACCGGTTTTTTTCTTGCTATCCGATACTTTTTCGAGTGCTAGTAGCACCGCTTCACCTTGCCAATGCTTGCTGAAAACACTTACTGGATAACAGCGACTACCACCTATAGAGTGATAGAGCATCACGCCTTCATCACTAATTTCTTCAAGCACAGACCAACTGCCACCAGTAACCACTAATAACGGTAGTGGTAGAGCCTGCAATCGATCGACTTTAGTTTTTATGGAACGCGCTCGTAAACCTATCCAGCGAGCACAGCGACAAAGATCCTGACCATTTATATCCCCTTCGTAACGGCCCAATTGATGACTCAATTGATCAGGTTCTACGGTCAAGTTGAAATGGCGGGCAGCATGAGTCAACGCTTCTATGGCAGAAGTTGAAGTTGAAGTTGAAGTTGAAGTTGAAGTTGAAGTTGAAGGTTCATTTACATGCAGTGATGAATTAAGATCGAGATCATTAACGGCCATAATTAACGCTCTCTCATTGCTTCAGATTGGTACTGCTGCAACGGACTTAATAAATAATCAATCACACGCCTATCGCTAGTGCGAATTTCTCCTACTAGACTCATCCCTGCTTGCAGAGGAACAGCCGCGTTTTCCACTATTATGCTATTGCTAGCAAGTTTTATCCTTGCTGTAAAAACCATACCTAGTTGCTCATCTTCAATAGCATCCCGTGAAACATGTATAACCTCCCCAGGAATTGTGCCATAACGCGTAAACGGAAAAGCATCCACTTTAAGTGCCACTTGTTGTTTCTCGTGTACAAAACCAATATCTTTATTGAGTACTTTCACTTCTGCTTCAAGCTGCATCTTCGCAGGTACTATCACCATTAATTGTTGTGCTGATTGCACCACGCCACCCAAAGTATGTACGGCCAATTGCTGTACAACTCCGTCAACGGGTGCAACCAGATTCATCAGACGTCGTTTTTCCTTTGCTATCACCAGCTGCTGAGTTAATCCCCCTATTTCAGCCAGCACTTCGTTTAACCGATCATTATATTTGCGTTTAGTTTCTGCTAAATAACTACGTCTTTGTCCCTTTAGTTCATTGTATTGCATCTGCAAGACCTTCAATTCTGCGTGCTGCTGAGTGAGCACTCTTTCTGACTCCAACTCTTCTTTAATCTGCTCCAGTAGTTCCAATTTTGGATAATAATTTTGTTCAGCAAGAGCTCGCTGAATCTCAAGTCGCTCATTAATATTTGTCGAAAGCTTTTGTAATGCTTCGATCTGCCACTTACCGGCATTGACTTTTGCTAGGTTTGTATCCATTTGAGCATCTAAATTCGCCAGATTAGCTTGTACCTCTTGCCATTCACTAATCAAATGTTCATGTGTCAAAGCGATGTTCGAAGCAGAAAAATCAGATATTACTTTAAAATTTTCAAGCGGATTATCGGTTAATAGCGCTTGCAGACGAGCCTCTCGTAACCGTTGGTAATCAAGTCGCTGTTTTAGTTCTTGTACTGAAGCTGTCGCACCAACTGGATTTAGGCTGATCAACGCATCTCCGGCACTGACCATTTGACCATCACGGACATTAATCGCTGTAATCTCTCCAGACTCTAAGGATTGAATTATTTTTGAATGACTGGAAACAATCAGTCTCCCTTGTGTAGTGGCATGAATATCCAAACGTCCAATGAATGACCATATGATGACAACCAACAGTAATGTCGTGAGCGCTACCGCTGTCCGTCGTGCCCATGGTGAGGGGGGTCGTTCAACAATTTCCAAGTAACCTGGCTGAAACTCATACTCTTCATTGGAACGTTGTAACGTTTTCTGCTCTTGACGTTCTTGTTGCATAGCCTGGCGTACTGTATTGAGATATTTTCTTAACATCAGACAGTTTCCTTACGTAATTCTTTTTGTAACTGCCACAAGCGAGAGTAACAACCTTCCCCTTTAACCAGTTGATCATGCTTACCTGACTCAGTGATTCTCCCTTTCTCCATGACAATAATGCGATCACAGTTACGCACAGTCGATAATCTGTGAGCGATGGTGATAACCGTTCTACCACGAGAAATATCGTCCATATTATCAAGTATGAGAGCTTGCGATTCGTCGTCCAGCGCGCTGGTCGCTTCATCAAAGATTAGGATTTTAGGGTTGGCCATTAGCGCTCTAACAATCGCAATACGTTGTCGCTGTCCACCGGATAATGAGCTGCCACCTTCTGCTAAAATCGTGTCATAACCTCGAGGAAGTTGCAGAATAAACTCATGAGCACCGGCTAACTTTGCAGCACTAATGATTTCACCCAAAGAAACAGTAGGGTCTTTTATCGCAATATTGTGACGAACACTTCGATTGAACAAATAGCTTTCTTGTAGCACCACACCAATTTGTCTACGCAGATAGTTTGGGTCTAAGCTTTGTAATGACATTCCATCAATTTGAATGTCTCCGCTATCAGGAATATAAAGTTTTTGAATTAACTTTGTCAGTGTAGATTTACCCGAGCCAGAAGGTCCGACAATACCAATCATCTCGCCAGGGTGTATTTTCAGATCGAGTTCTTGTATGACAGGAGAGTGGTCAGGCTGGTAGCTGAATACCAATTGTTTAAACTGTAACTGGCCAACGAGTGGCTTGTCAGGAACCATACTGCCAAGCGATTGCTCAACAGGTATGTTCAGCATATCTGCGAGTTTATCAACAGCAACACGTGCCCGAACAAATTGTTGCCAAAGCTCAATAAGTTTAGCGATTGGTTGACTGACATGGGACGCCATCATATTAAACGCAATCAATTGACCTATAGTCAGCTCTAGTTCCATGACTTGGTTGGAGCCGACCCAGATAATACTGACGCTGGTTACTTTTTGTAGAAGAATAACCCCGTGATTAACGAGACTGTTAAGTGTTTGAGTCTTAAAGCTCGCGACCACCATATCCGCTGTTTGTGATTCCCAGCGACGCTGCATACGAGGCTCTACCGCCAAGCTTTTAATGGTTTCTGCGCCACTCACCGTTTCATTAAGAAATGACGTATTCATCGCCTCAGTTTGGAACTGACGTTCAATGCTTGCCTGTAAGGGAGAGGTACTATAGCGGGCTAATAAAAAGTAGAACGGCAATGACGCAAGTACCAAATAGGTAAGAATGGGAGACAGCCAAAACATGACAACAAAGAAAACCAGGGTGAATATGACATCGACACAAAGAGTTAACATAGAGCCGGTTAGAAAATCACGAATACTATCAAGTTCTTGAATGCGAGTTATGATCGCTCCTACTTGGCGATGCTTGAAGTAGAGTAGCGGTAAGCCCAACATGTGACGAAATAACTTAATACCCAGATTAATATCGATTCGATTTGAAGTATGAGCAAATAGATAATCACGTAACCCTTTCAGTACAATTTCAAATATACCAACAACTAATAATATAAATACCAAGACATCCAATGTTGATAGTGCGCGATGTACCATCACTTTATCCATGACTAGCTGAAAGAACAACGGCGTGGCTAATGCTAGTACCTGTAGCATCAATGAGAACAGTAATACCTCACCAATCAGTTTGCGATGACGAATAAATTCAGGGATAAACCATGAAATATCAAAACGCTGTTTAACATCTTGTAATGAGACGACCTCACCGCTCCATTGCGCTTTTAGAGTATCATGCGTCAATATTTCGGGTGTCATAGAGTCAGGTCTTTGTATTAATGCCTGCTCATCTGTAACTCGTGCTAAAATGACAAAGTCGCCTCCTTTTTGAAGATAGGCTATCGGCAACATTTGCGACGTTATGTCATTATAATTTAAACACTCCAAACGAAAAATACAGTTATTTGCTTTTCCATATTGTTTAACCAGATTTTTTAATGTTGATTCCCCAATAAACTCCGGCTTTTGTTTTAACTGCTTTACGCCCGCTAACTGTAAAAGTAAATCACAACAAGCTAATACTGAATGAACATCTTCACTGCCTTTATCAGGATCAACCATGTTATCTCCACTACATAATTTAAAGCTGGATTTCAACTTAAATACGGTTACTTATTACAGTGGAAAACATTAATATCAGAATACAATAAACAATCCTAATGTTTTTCTTAATAAGCAATAGTATTTATAATCTACCGCTATGCTTATAAAAAACATTTACGTTCATAATCAACAATAACACTTATAACTAAAAGTCATATACATAATCAAAAGTCATTTTTATAATGAAAAATATGAATGAAACTTTGAATCTTATCATGCTATATAAACTCACCTTTTCCGACAGCGAGTTCAACAACAAACGTCATAAAACACGCAAAGAAATTCTCCTTTCTCGCATGGATGAGTTGATACCTTGAAATTAATTAGAAGCGCTTACTGAATCGCATTGCCTAAAGTCTGGTAACGAAAGAAGAGTGTTTTATCTTGTTGCTTTTTACCAAGCACAATAGGTTTTTTGACAATACACTCTAGAAAAAATAAACAGCCAATCCGAACTGAATATATAGGGACGGGGATCCTAGCGAAGGTAGAACATCCTTTTAAAATCATTAGATTTAAGTTTTGGTAAGCTATTAATCGAGACTTGGTCAAGAGTCTCTGTAAAGTTGTATTATTGCGCCTCCATAAACGCATTTAGAGTCGACCATATAATACGAGTAGAAAGGAATTAATTCGTAAAAAAACCACTAAACTAGATTAAATCATCTTAATTTTTAGTAGGAATTGATAAAACAACCTAATTAGTTGTTATTTTAGAACAGTTAAATAAAATAAAGACCTTAACTCAATTTTATCGTAGGTCCCCTAACACACAAAAAAAGGCTTAATAAAGTACACAACCATAGTAAATACACCTTAAGAAACCATCAAACCTACATTAAAAATGCATTTATCACAAAAACAAAAAAAAGCAGGTACAAGACCTGCTTTTTTAAAGAACTAATTTTTTTAAAGTCAAAGGCTTCGTTTTAGAAGTCGAGTGATTCTTCAGCCGCTTCTTCTACATCAGCGCTTTTAGCGTCAACCTTGCCTTCGGGTTTGGTTTTCTTAGGCAATAGATCTTCACGTACTTTCGCTTCAATCTCTTTCGCCATGTCTGGATTGTCCGATAAGTATTGTGCGGCGTTAGCTTTACCCTGGCCAATTTTATTACCAGCATAAGCGTACCAAGCACCGGCTTTATCGACAAAGCCTTGCTTAACACCTAAGTCGATAATTTCACCCATACGGTAAATACCTGCACCGTAGTGAATTTGGAATTCAGCTTGCTTAAATGGCGGTGCAATTTTGTTTTTCACCACTTTCACGCGCGTCTCGTTACCGATCACTTCCTCACCTTGCTTAACCGATCCAATACGACGAATATCCAAACGAACAGAAGAATAGAATTTAAGCGCATTACCACCGGTGGTGGTTTCGGGTGAACCAAA
>Ga0163215_100930_pt1 | contig 27321 bp, 28 predicted proteins | sample SynspAceP_FD_185934 | JGI IMG/M metagenome (GOLD analysis project Ga0163215, IMG submission 185934) | Saline lake microbial communities from Ace Lake in Antarctica - Synechococcus sp. Ace-P (Hybrid Assembly) | ecosystem: Environmental > Aquatic > Non-marine Saline and Alkaline > Saline | place...
AGTGAAGCTGACACCACATCATCGAGCCTAAGCCCTAGTGGCGCGATATACAGACGTTGATCCATCGAAATAGACCAAACCGCCCACATATCTCTTCAGATATTTAATTTTCAAATAACGTAGAAGAAGGGGAGGTCTAAGACCACAAACCACTCTTCAAATTTCTTTCCGAACTCTGCGCAATGAACCGTCTCCGCTTCAATCCGTATCGTCCGGAATTAGGCTTCTAGTTTTATAATCCAGAGTCCACAACCCCCTTTTTCAAAATAATCCAGTACCTTTCGGTTTTTCGTCAATCTGCTGGATTTTAACCGTTATAGATACTGCGAAACAGGCAGCCTGACGTACCACTTATCACGCTATTATCAGGGCGAAAGTGCCGAATGAGACGTCTCACGCCTGCCCACCCCACAACGCGCACCAGTCATGGAACAGCAGCGATGCGACAGTCTGTGTGGCCTATTCGGATGCTACCTGCTCCGGCGACGATCCATTGTTACTTCTGGTTTTCACTCACGCGGCAAGGTCCAGCCACATATAACCGCTTTGAGGCATTATACCGTGCGCGCGAACGGTAATATTATCCTGTCGCGGTTTGTGATTCTCACCTGCCTACGGGTGGCAACAGGCAATCCGATGTTTATCAGAACGGGCGCGCGACATCTGCTCTTGCTGCCTTTCCCGCTCATGCAATGCACTGTCTGGTTGCCGCTAACATAGCGGGACTTATATCGGCCCATGTTATCCTCTACCAGCCCTTCTACTGTGACCGCTTCACCCACATCGGCAGTCACCCAGCCGGACCCGATATACACCTCGATCACGCCGGTACTGTCACGCAAATTGAATGCGTCCGTGTCGGTGATGCGGTCAACGGTGCCTTATACAGTAACCATGCTACACATCTGCAATAGGCGTGATCGTCTGGGCAAGAACAGGCGTGGCAAGAGCAAGAACTGCCGCGCAAGTAAAAAGAGTGTTTTTCATAAGAACGACCCTTCAAGGGTCGGCTGTTTCGGTTTCGGTACGTGCAAGTTGGTACACACCTCCTGACAGGAGCCTAATTCCAATCGTTAGCGTGCTGTCAGAAACCACACGCTATAGGGGATCACATGATGAAATACGCGGCATTCCTGTTTGCCTTTTCGCTTTGTCTATCTGCTCCTGTGGATGCGGATGCAGACCAGTACCGCGCGCGGGCTGCCTTGGAAGCCGGAGAAATTCTGTCGCTGGCGCACATCCTTGATGCCGTCGCCACCCGCGAGGATGGCCGCAGTGTCGAAATAGACGTCGATGCAGCAACAGGTACAATCCTGGAACTTGAAGAGTACGAGCACAGATATGCGGGTGCTGGCTGTAGAAGATGACCCGAAAATTGCCCGCGATCTGGCGCGGTCCCTGTCCGCTGCGGGCTTTCACGTTGAGGTATACAGCGATGACAAAGAGGCGTGGTTTCGCGGTGATACCAAAGACTATGACCTGATCGTACTGGACCTTGGCCTCCCGAGGTTGGACGGGCTGTCGGTGCTTGAAGGCTGGCGCGCAAACGGGCGTGGCATGCCGGTATGGGTGCTGACCACGCGGGGAGCGTGTCGAGGGGTTCAAGGCGGGCGCCGATGACTACTTGCCCAAACCCTTCCGGATGGAGGAACCGGTTGACCGCGCCCGCGCCCTTGGGCGGCGCGCGGCAGGTAATGGCAGTGCACGGGTCGCGTCGGGTGCGCTGACGCTGGGACAGCAACCGGATGAGCGTATCCGTGCGCGGTGTTCCTGCCGATCTGACCGCACTCGAATACAGGCTGTTATCCTATCTGGTGCATCACCACGACAAGGTCGTGGCCCCTGTCGATCTGCTGGAGCATCTGTATGGCGATGATGATGCGCGCAAGACAAACGCGCTGGAGGCCGTGATCACCCGACTGCGACGCAAGCTAGGGTCGGGTCTGGCATCATCACCACACGGCGCGGGTTCGGCTATGATATAATACTACCTCATGAGCTTGCGTCTGCGTCTTGTCGTTGCTGGCGCGCTGGCGATTATCCTTGCACTGGGTCTGGCTGCTGCCGGTATGGCCGCCTTTTTTTGTGCTCATGTGGAACGTCGGACAGAGGTGGAGCTGTCCGCGCAGCCGGATCAGATCCTTGCAGGGCTGGATCTGCGCGACGGTAAGGTGGTGATGGCAATACCGCCTGCCGGTTCCCGCTTTGCCCATCCCTATTCGGTGCACTACTGGCAGGTCGTTTTGCCCGATACACGCTCAGGGCGCGCGCGTTTTGGGATACCACGCTTGAGTTGCCTGATGCGCAGGCAGTTGAGGGATAGATTTGGTCACATCGGATCGCAGGCCCGGACGGCCAACAGCTGCTGGCGGTGGGGCGTGCTGTGGTCCTGCCTGCGCGGACAGCAGGCGACCGCTCTGATTGCCACCGATAGGGCGCATATCATTGCCGCGCAGCGTGGTTTTGCCGCCGATCTTATGCCCTATATACTGGCTCTTGCAGGTGTCCTGATCGCGGCGGGGCGAGTCCAGATTACCGTTGGCCTACAGCCTTTAGCGCTGTTGCGCAGCCGCGTAACCGGACTGCGCGCACAACCCGACAACCGCATGAGCGCAGACTGGCCCGCCAACTGGCCCGCCAACTGGCCCGCCAACTGGCCCGCCAACTGGCCCGTCAAAGTCCGGATGTTTGCCGCCGAACTGGACAGCCTGCTGGCCCTGCGCGCTACCGATCTGGAGTGGGCGCAGATGCGCGCGGGCGATCTGGCGCAAGAACTGAAAACCCCGCTTCAGGCCCTGATGGCCCAGGCCACCTGTCTGCATGATACCGGCGCACGGGTGAACTGGGCCGTGAAGATACCCGACACTCTCATCACCATACCGCTGGACCAAAGCGATCTGGCAGAGGCGCTGGGTGCCGTCATCCAGAACGCGGTACGCCATGTAAAATCCGCAGTCCGGATCTGCCTGCGCGTCACTGCCACAGGCCCCTGCCTGTGTGTTGACCTGCACTTTCCTACCCCCCCCCGCAAAGGTTTGAAACAGAGCTTGTGCGCGCAAACATGATGCCAAAACCGGTGAAATTTCATTGCACGACTGCCGGATCTGATAATTGATGCGATCAATACCAATTCAGGAACCGGCAAACCCTATATGCCTGCCCTCGTTCATCGACGATGGATTGCGCGTGCTGATGCGCATGGCAATAAACTGACCAAACCCGACCCGGATACATCCCGCCTATACCGAAACGTTGATCATGCTCAGTCACGTCATAGCGACCCAGTTTGCAACTGTAGCACAGGCCCGCGACTACTGGAAACCAGCAGGATCGAATGCACCGCAAGCATCCTCCGGGACAGATACCCTTTCACAGCCTGTTACCTGACGCACGCCGGTCTTCACGCAGCGCCCGCATATCGCGGAGCGCGCTTGATATGACACTGCGGCCACCGTGCCTGTGCCTTATTGCCCACGGGCCAAAATCTGGCGGGCATGAAAATCACTGTCGCTCTCGCCCGCTTCGGGTCCGCACCCGAGCTGCCGCGCAAGGTCGAAAAAACCGCGCGCGGACTGCTTGTCTGATCCACGGCTGACGGCGCGCGCTGCGATAAACGCACGGCCCGCTGCCACATCCTCGCGCATTGTATCCTCCAGCGCCCGTGTGATCCGCGCCACAGATCCGGGTGCCCAATAGCCCAACGCACGGGCCAACGCGCCATATGTAATAAACGGCGCGCCCAGTGGCAGCCCCTGAAGATGCGCACGCACAAGGTCTACCAGACCAGCGTCTTTGACCGCACCCGCAGGAATCAGCCGCGGCGGTGGAATTTCGCGCGCACTGCCATCGGTGGACACTTCGGCAGCCCATGCACGCGTTGCACTGCGAAACACAATCCGCGAGGTGCCCGCATCCATGCCCACGCCTGCCTCCGTCACATTGGTCACGGCGCCACTCTCCATTCCGTCCAGCAGCGCCTCCACACTCAGGCCCAGACGTGGCGCCAGATAGTCGGGATCAATGGCAATTTCCTCACCGTTCCAGTCGATCACATGGGCGGCACCGGCCTGTTAAACGCAGGAGCCGTCCCGCCCTCGCGCGCATAAAACGGGTTATCGCCCTCCGCATGATCGGTCACATCCACGATCTGGCGAATTTCAGGCAAGGCAGAGCGCAACATCCGCTCGACCCCGTCACGCAGGGTGGCGGCGGATGCGGCGCAGCCTTGACACCCACCCGACATGCGCAAAAAGACTGTACCATCCACTACACGCTCCGCCCCGATATGGCCGCCATGTGCGGCAACCGAAGGGTTCACCTGATTGTCCAGCAACTCCTCTACAGCCCTTAAAAGGGCCGTGTCGGGGTCGGTATGTTTGGGCGCGCCCAGCGGGGTATCAGTGCCGTCCAATGCACTGCGGATGGCAGTGGCGATAGCGGGTTTCAGCACGTCCCAAGCCGCAAGACTGTCCTTGCGCACCCAAATCGCGGCGGCAGACACCTCGACATGGCGCACACCTTCGACAGCAAACAGCGCCTGCGACAAGGGCGCACCGGCGTCCGGCCCGTCAAAGCGCACCGGCGGTCCCGCCTGCACAATCGCCTCCATCACAAAGCCCATGATATCGGGATCACTGGCCGAGGATTGCGCAATGATCCGCCGCTTCATCTGCGCGTCAGACATCTTCTACCTCCGCGCCCTGCATCGCGTGCAGCTGTTTGAACGTATAAATCCCCGTGTCGTGCCCGTCGCCAAAGGCGAACCCCAGCGCATAGTTTCCCACACTCCAGATGCGCGTGACGGCAATGTCCAGCTGCACGGTGGCAGGGTCCAGCACGCGCGCACCCGTCACCTCGTCACGACATTTGGCGCAACGGCAGGCAATGCGCAGATCACGTGGCGACAGGCGCTGCGTGCGGCCATCGCCCCAGCCCAGGACCAGTCCGCCCGCATCATATTCCAGCGCAAACAGCTGTTCGGGCAGGCCATTCGCTCCGGTAACATTGGCGGGTCTGCCGGTGCCATCGGTTAGCGTCCATGCAAAGGGCGTCGCAAGACCAGCGACCCCTGCCCCGTCCCCGACGATCATCGAGGCGATCTTGCGGTAGGCCATTGCGGCAGGACTGTCCGGTGCGGACACAACCAGCGGCGTGCCATTGTCACCCGAATCCACCACACTCGGGTCCAGCGGCACTTTGCCCAGAAACGGCACGCCAATCTCCTGCGCGATCGCCTCGCCACCGCCATCATGGAAAATATGCGTGACAGTGCTGCACGACGGGCAGGTAAAGCCGCTCATGTTCTCGACCACGCCAAGGATCGGCACCTTGACCTGCTCCATCATGCGCAGTCCGCGCCGCGCGATTTTCAGGCTGACGTCCTGCGGTGTGCTGACAACCACAGCCCCCGACAATGGAAAGGCCTGCGCCAGCGTCAACTGGATATCGCCCGTACCGGGCGGCAGATCCAGCAACAGCACATCCAGCTGGCCCCAATCGACCTGCTTGACGAACATCTGCAAATATTTCGTCACCATAGGACCGCGCAAAATCGCAGGCTCGTCATCGGCACTCAGCATCGCCATCGAGATCACCTTGACCCCGTGCGCCTGCGAGGGGATCACCATACCATTCGGCGCCATCTGGGGTTTGGCCGCAGTCGAAATGCCCAGCATGCCGGGGATGGAAGGCCCGTAGATATCCGCATCCACAATCCCCACCCGCAGGCCGGTCTGCGCCATCGCAACCGCGATATTGGTTGTGACGGTGGATTTTCCCACGCCGCCCTTGCCGCTGCTGATCGCGATCATGCGTGGGGCGGTGGCTGTATCTGTCATGTCAGTTTCCTTGTGAAGGTGGAGCCTGTCCGCGCGCAATAGCTGCCGCACAGGGTATCAAAATCATCGACTTCAATCGTGGCGGCCATACAAGCGCAAAATCCGGCGGTTTCCGACGTGGAGAAATGACGGCAATCCCCGCAGGTGCCAAAAGCGGGCGTGTTTTTCAAACCGGCAAGCGCAGAGGACAAACCGGACAGCGTGCCCGCAAATGCCGCACAGTCTGCCGCGTCCAAGGCGGCCAGCAGCCTGCGAAGATCCCCTGAAGGATCGTGTTTCAACATCGCGAGGCCTGCGCGCGTCAGATCAAACCGGACACTGCGTCCGTCGGTGCGGGACTTGTGACGCGCCAGCAATCCGCGCGCTTCCAGCGTCTTGATAATCTGCGAAGCTGTGCCGCGCGTGGTCACCTGAAAGCTGGCAAAAGCCGAAGGCTTGCGCGTGGCGGCATTGGCACGCGCAAAAAACCGCAGGCAGGTCCATTGTGCAGGGGTCAGGCCCGCCTGCCCTTCCTCGGCCCTGCACACGCGCCCGATGTGCACCAGCAGTTCTGCGATATGGTCGATATTTTGGGTCTTTGACGTCATTCTCTTTTGGTAGCGATTCAATACTACCTCCGCAAGGTTACTGTTTCAGCTGGTGTAAAAGACCTCACAAAACGGGCAAAAGTCCCGAACCAGCTTGCAGTTGTTTGAACTCCAGCGTGGAAATAACGCCCGGATACACCTCGTCAGGGCCACATACAAATCGCAGCACATTGCCAATGCGGCAGAGGCAGAGGTTGAGGGCGCAGCGGTTCACGCCCGGCGATAGGATCGTTTCGGACGGACTGCGGATAGGAACGCGGCGGGCCCGTAAGGCTTGGGTCTTTTATATACGGCTCCGAAGTGAGCTGGCTCTGTCGATAGTGGCAAGCCCGCCGCTTAGGGTGTTTTGCGCGACAGATACGATTGCCGAAGCCAAAGCTGCGCCGCCGCTGATCTTTGATGGCGCTCACCCCGTTGTCTAAGGGAGGACTAAGGACAATCATTGCCGACCAGTTTGGGCGATATGAGGCTGGATGCACACCTGCTCTGACGGCATCAACCCACACAGCAGATATCGCGGCAGATGTTCCGGGGGCCAAGGGCGCGTGCCATGATGTGCGCAATAACTGCTTGAACCCCGATGATACTGCCGCTCAGTCCGGCCCTTTATTGTGCGGGACACCATGTAGCACGCTATAAAAAGGAGCTGCACAAGAGCGCGCCGGATCTGGTTCGGTGTAAGGCGCATTAACCGGGCGGGGGCATTGCCAGCATGTCCACGATGGTGCGGTAGTTGGTCAGATAGGCTTCGCGGGTATAGCGGTTCAGGCCATTACCCGTTTCCAGCTGATAGCGGTGGGGCTGGCGTAGGACACGTCGCATTGCACCCGCAATTGCAGGGATATCGCCCCGCAGCACCAGTTCACCGTTTCTGCCGCTGTCGATCATCTCACGGGGGCCGTAGTTGACATCATAGGTGATGACTGGACATCCGTTTGACAGCGCCTCCAGAATCGACAAGCCGAAGCCTTCGGTTGTTGTCGGATAGACAGATGCAATTGCACTCTGGAAAATCGCCAAAGGTTCTGTTGTGTAACCCGCCAGATGCACACGCTGGCCACACTTCAATTCTGCGATCTGCGCCTCCAGCTGCTGCTGGCCAGAGCCTGAGCCATAGATCAGATAGTCGACACCCGGAAATTCATCCATCACCTCGCAAAAGGCTTCGATACATTCATGGATCGGCTTGCCTGTCAGCTCCAGTCGCGAAACGGTCACAAGATGTTTACGCGCTTGCGCCGTTGAAGCGCCATGCTCGCAAAAATGCGGGATCACGTGGAGCGCGGCAGAGGGTGTGAGGTCTGCCTCTATCTGGGCTTTATGGACATTGGTCGAGGTAATGATCGCCTCGCCCTTGAAGTTCTCGATCAGGAATTTCGAGCGCGGCACGATTTCCCCGTTTGGGCCACGGTGATCTGCGTGCAGAAACAATGCGCGTTTGCCTTTCGTCACCGGAGCCAGATAGGCAGACGTAACGCCGTCAAAAAACACAACCGAATTTTCCCAGTCAATTCTTTCAAACAGATTTTGGACAAAAATACGCTCCATCCTGCAAATAGTGCCGGAAATGAGATTCTTGCCGATGACAAATTTGCCGTCTTTTGTCTTGGTCCAGCGAACCGGAAGGCCTGCGGCAAAGTCTGTCGTCTCGACCGTGCCGCAAGTTTTACGCACGACAAGTTGGTGAAGCGATCCGTTGATCAGGCTATAGTTCAGGTCCCCCCCCTGCGAGGGCACAGTGCGTTTGATGACGGCACCGATCGGGGTCTGTTTGATCCTGTCGGTCATCACCTGCTTGCCCCCCAGCGCATAGAAGGTTTGGTTGCCTTTCGTGTCCGTCCGGTCAAACTCCGGAAACCCTGCAAAAGGCGCGATACCGGCGTTCACAGCGGCATTTTTGCAGGCTTCGGGAACTGTCACGCAACGGACGCCCGGCGCTATAGTACCATCGGCTTGAAGGGCCGCAAATTTAATTTTCTGATTTGGATTATGGTCAAGGTTCAAAAGGACCGCGTCGATGCCCGCCATCTCGGACAGCGCGTTCATACGCCTCAGGATCGCTCTCACCTTGCCACCGCCGCCAAGGCCGATCCGCTCAAATATACTGAAAACCCTGATCAATCTTTTCCCCGCCCCACCCTAGCTTTCAGCCGGATCTATCCGGCACTCCGACGGTGTGCCGCAATGCTACGCCGGTGTGCAAAACCATAGACCAGCCTGACACGTTCGCCCACAGCTGTAATCTGGCGTCAGGGACGTGCGGCAGATTGCGACAGCGCCCCCGCCTGCGCCATTTTGCTGACCAGAGTTGCATAGCGCGACCCGGCATCCTCCTTCAAAAAAGCAAACCACTTCGCCAAAATCACTTCCGTCGCGTCCGCGCCGATGGGGATATGGCTGTTTTTGATATGGGGCATCGAGATGCTGATCGGCTCGGAATCGTGGCCGTCAATCTTGATCGAGATGTATCCCATACCGGAATTGTCTACGATCGCCGGAAATCTCTTGTGCAGCGCATTATGGCCAAAAGAGAATATCGTCCGCTCTGCGTGCACGCGAACGGCAGTTCCCATACTGTTGAAAGGCAAATGCGCCTGATAGACAACCATTTGATGGTCGGCCTGATAGTTGGTGATCACAAGCCCGTTCGCGCGCGAATAGCTGATCGGGATACGGTCCCCCAGCCTGACCATAAAGCCGCGCAATTCCTGAATATAGTCAGACGACAGACAATCATCGTCGTCAATCCGGAAGTTGACCAGCGGCCTGCCTGCCAATGCGTTCAGCGCAGATATGCGGGGCCACAGGGCGGCATGCACGGTCAATTCGGACGAAACCAGCACTTCAAGGTTAGGATCACCCGCACAAACGTCGCGCAGACGGTCAAGATAAACTTTAGGCATGATATCAGAGGTCAAAATCAGGCAGATGAAGTTTTTGTCAGTCTGGGATTTCAGCGAAGGCAGCAAAAAGTTTTCGAACAAAAAGAACCTGAGTGCCATCCGGGCGGGCGCGTAAAGGCGTGCGGCGGACCAGCTGCGCATCGCCTCGATCTGCTCCGGTGTTGTGGCCGCGCGCGACGTCCGCCAATCGCCTTTCCCACAAAATGAAAATCGGCATACCCCGATGGCAGGCTCAAGCAGCGGGATCATCGCACCGCACCCGAACCCGTACATAATTCGTCCCCGCACTGCGTTGTCTGGCGGTTCAAAAAAATCATAAATACACTCTGTCGTGTGGTGTGCGGAATTTCAGGCAGATTTTTTCGTAAGCGTATCCGGCAAGGAAGTACAGCCGCCTCGTTCAGACCCGCGCTGGTCCAGGGTGCATATTTTTTAGAACTGGACATTATCTTTGGGCAGTCCGATGGTATCAGGATCGCCAGTTTACAAGAACTGGCGTAAAATATCGTTTACGGACTGTCTTCAAGTGTCGTGAACCCACGCTGTTTAAAAGGGAATATTATGAAACTGTCACGTCGTACTTTTCTGGGAAGCGTCGCTGCGGCGCCGTTGCTTCAACTGACCGCCCTGCCCGGCTTTGCCGCAGAGCGTGTGTTCTTTGGAATCGCAACCGGCGGCACGGGCGGCACATATTATCCGCTGGGCGGAATGCTGGCGCAGCTGATTTCCAACACTGCTGAAATTCCCGACACCAAACTGTCGGCCACCGCCGAGACCGGCAACGCATCGGTTGCAAACGCCCAGTTGCTGGGCCGCGGCGAGATTGAATCGGCCTTTGTGGCTGCCGATATTCTGGATGCTGCGTTCAAGGGTGTGAACCAGTTTGACGGCGCCGCTGCCGACAACATCCGGGCCATCGGCGCGCTCTATCCCGAGACTGTGCAGCTGGTTGTGCGCGCTGATTCGGGCATCGAGAAGTTCGAAGACCTCAAGGGCAAGACGATCTCTTCCGGCTCTCCGGGGTCGGGCCAGTGGCAGCTGCTGGGTGATCTTTTGGTGGCCTACGGTATGGCACGGGAAGATGTCTCAGAAGACTTCTCCTCGTTCTCGCAGTCCGTGGACAAGATCAAAGATGGCAACCTTGACGCCTCCCTGATCACGGCGGGCTCGCCCACATCCTCGCTCACCGATCTGGCGAACGGTCATGACATCCGCATCATCCCGCTGAACGGCCCCGCAATTGTGAAATTGCAGGAAACCCAGCCCTACTACGCCAACGCAGTTCTGGCCGGCGGCACCTATAAGGGCCAGGACAACGATGTCGAGACGCTGGCAGTCCGCGCGATCTGGGCCACCCATGCAGGTGTCTCCGACGAGGTGATCTATGCGGTGACCAAGGCACTCTACGAGAACACCGAGACGCTGGGCAACGTGCACCCCAAGGGCAAGGAAATCTCGCTCGACAAGGCGCTGGAGAGTGTGTCCGTGCCGCTGCATCCGGGCGCCGAGAAGTACTATACGGAAAAAGGCATCAAGTGATGTCTGCATATGGCACCATTGGTGTCCTCGGGGTGGCCGTTTTGGCCATCCTATCCCTGCCCGCTTATGCTGCCCCGTCGCTGTGCCTGAAAACGCATCCAGAAAACGTGGCGGTCGGTGTATATCCGCTTGATCCCGAGGGTCGGTTTTCGCTGGGGTTCATCCATTCTGTCTCCCGTACTCCTGTTGTGGATACCTACCGGATCGATACCGGCGGGATCATCCAGACATCCGAGATTTTTCTTGCACATGGTGCCGGCCTGCCTTCAGGCGCGGACGAGCTTGACGCAACCGGATGGCGCCACGAGAACGGGCAGTTCATCCTTGATCTGGACCGGTCCATCGGCACCATGATCGTGCGCATACAGTCCGAGTATAAAAACACCCTGCACATCGCAGACCAGTCCATCACGCTTGCATCCTTTGGCCATTCTGCCTTACGGATCGCGCCCTGTGACCCACCGCACCCGGAGTAAACAATGTCGAACACCTCACACACCGCCGCCCCGGACGACCGCGAATTGTCTGCGGATGAAATAGAAGCACTGGTGCGCGAGTACGACTCCGAATCCAATTTCCGCAATCTGACAGGAGTGGTGGCACGGCTGGTCACGGTCGCCTGTGTCGCGCTGTCGATCTTTCATGTCTATACCGCCGGTTTCGGCCTGCTGAACGAGGTGACGCACCGCACCATCCACCTGACATTTGTCATGGGTCTGGTGTTTCTGGTGTTCCCCCGCCGCCGTGCGGACCCGACGCGCCGTCTGTGGATAGACAGTGCGATTTTCGGCACCTTCTATCTATACATCATTTACGATCTGGTGAGCGCGCTGGAGCCTTCCACGCTGAACTACGCGTTCGGTGCGGCGATGGTTGGTCTGACGTTGCTGACGCTGCCGATCAAGGGGCGCGGTATCGAGGGTGGCAGGATCGCCCTGCGCGACTGGTTGTTTGCCGCATTAGGCGCCGGATTTTCACTCTATCTGGTGGTGTTTTTCCGCGATGTGTTCATCACCAATGTCGGATCACCACGCCCGCAGGAATATATGATGGGCCTTATCGCCATCATCATGACGCTGGAGGCGACACGCCGCACGATGGGGCCGACGCTGGCCTTTATCGGGCTGTTCTGCATCCTATATGCCATGGTCGGACCGTATATGCCCGGTATCATGGGGCATCGTGGCTATAACATCCTGCGCATTATCAACCACCTCTATGTCGGGACCGAGGGCATTTACGGCGTCGCGGTCGGCGTGGTTGCGACCTATGTTTTCCACTTCGTCCTGTTCGGTATCCTTGCCCAGATGAGCGGACTGGGCCAGCTGTTCATCGATCTGGCTACCATTGTGGCGGGCCGGTACTCGGGCGGCAGTGCCAAGGTGTCGGTGGTCTCCTCCGGCTTCTTCGGGATGATCTCCGGCTCGCCCATCGCCAACACGGTCACAACGGGGGCGTTCACCATTCCGCTGATGAAGAAATCCGGATTTACTCCACGGTTTGCTGGCGCCATCGAGGCATCGGCGTCCTGTGGCGGGCAGGTCACCCCGCCGATCATGGGCGCCTCCGCTTTTGTGATGACCGAAATGCTGGGCGTGCCCTATAACGAGATCATCCTGATCGCGATTATCCCCGCCGCCTTCCACTATCTGGCGATCATGCTGATGGTCCACCTGGAGGCCAAGCGACTGGGTCTCTCGGGCCTGTCTGCCGACAAGATCCCGCAGTTCAAGGCCGTCCTGAGCAAAGCATGGCACCTGTTCATCCCGCTGGCTGTCATGGTGACGCTGCTGCTGATGCAATACACGCCGTTTCTGGCCGCCTTCTGGGGCATTCTGCTGACGATTGCCTTTTCTTATGTGCCGATGGTGATGCACGCGTTTGGCAATACCTCGATGGATCTGGGCACGGTACTGACACCGCCCCGCCTTGTGCGCGGATTTGAAGATGGCGCGAAATTCGCGCTGGCCATTGGTGCGGCCTGTGCCTGTGTGGGCTTCTTGCTGGGCATCACCACGCTGACCGGACTGGGCTTTAAATTCTCGGCTGCGGTGGTGGAACTGGCCTATGATCTGGCCGGCTTTATGACTGCGATCGACTTCACCGGCCTGCTGAACGAAAAGAGCATGGCGCTGTTTTTCGGTCTCGTGTTTGTTGCCATTGCCTGCATCATCATGGGGGCGGGCATCCCGACTACGCCGACCTACATCATCCTCGCCTCCATCGCAGCGCCTGCGCTGCTGGAGTTCGATGTGCCGCTGATCGCAACACACTTCTTTGTGTTCTACTTCGGCGTTCTGGCAGATGTGACCCCGCCCGTAGCCCTTGCCGCCTATGCTGCGGCCGGTCTTGCGCGGTCCGATCCGATGCAAACGGGCATGACCGCCTTCCGGCTGTCGATGGGCAAGGCACTGGTGCCGTTTATGTTCGTCTACGCGCCCAGTCTGCTGTTTGTGAACTTCACCTGGGTCGAGTTTATCGCCGCCCTGATCAGCGGCATAATCTGTATTATCGCACTGTCTGCCGCCTACATCGGCTATTTCAAAACAGCCCTGAATACGCTGGACAAGATCGTGCTGACCATCGGCGGGCTGCTGCTGATCTCCACCTCATGGGGGGCGATGGCACTTGGCGGCGCGCTGGTGGCGGCGGTGTTCGTGCGCAATGCGCGCGGGGCTGTTGCAGCACCAGTCTAGCAGCCACAAAGGCACTGTGACCATCGGGGGTCTCCCCTGACCATAGGTTCACAGCGCCTGCTGTACATCTGCTCTTTCTCAGGGTGAACCGGAGGAACACAAAGAAGCCAACTTCTGCGCATATCCATACCTTCTTTTTCCGCGATAACCGGCGCTAATCTGACAGGAAATCTGTCATGTCCGTTATTAAGGTAAGACCAAATGCCAGTGTATTCTTTTGGAGCGTTCTCTTCCGCTGATCTCGGGCAGGCGGCGCAAGGAATTGCACCATCTGGCACCTCCATTACGGTGACAGGCGCCGGCGATACCATGCAGGTCAACGACGTTGATGCAATTTTTGACGATGAAGACGCAGGCTCGGGCCAGAGTCTGGATGCAGATGGCACTCAGGCACTGGCCGCGTCATTCGATGGCGGAACCTATAGCGCCGGGCAGCATGTTGAATCAGTCTATGCCTGGACTTTCACCAACACGACGACCGGAGAGACCGGCACAGCGCATTTGATCCGCATTTATACAGGCGGGTCCAACACGACCAGAGACGCGCAGGCTGGAGAGTATCAATATGCCTTCACCGCGCCTGTGTCCCAAGGCGATGTGCTCACTTTTTCCAATGCAACTTATATCGGTCAGGCAGCCTATGCCGATCTCGCCCCACTGGGCGGGGCGTCCGACTATATTGTAGAGGGGACCTCGGGCGACGACCTGATCGGGGGAGCCTATGCGGGTGATCCTGACGGTGACCGGATTGACAATAATGATGCTGCCGATGGGTCAAACGATGACCGGATCGAGGCCGGTGCGGGCAATGACAGTATAGATGGCGGCGCCGGAGCGGACTACATTCTGGGCGAGGACGGCGACGATGTCATTTTTCTGGCCGATGATTTTGGCACTGACACCATTATCGGTGGTGAACGTGACGAGTCGCGGGGCGACACGCTAGACCTCAGCGGGACCACAACTGGCGTTGTTGTTGACCTGACCAATGTCGATGCCGAAACCGGCAGGGTTACCAACGGCACCGATACCGCCAGCTTTACCGAAATCGAGCATATCGTGCTGGGCCGTGGCCGCGACACTGTTGTGCTGGCTGACAGCTCTGGCGATGACGCGGTTCAGTCCTTTGACATGGCCGACAGCGGCAATGGCACGACAAATGACCGGCTCGATGTGTCCGGTCTGACCTCCGATGGCGGCACCACACCCGTGACCACGGCAGATGTGGTGGTCAGTGACACCAATGGCGACGGCACCGGCGATGCAATCCTCACCTTCCGTGGCGGAGAGAGTATCACGCTTATAGGCGTTTCTCCCGCGCAACTTGGCACTCCGGCACAACTAGAGGCGGTCGGGATTCCCGCTGCCCCTGCCCCTGCCACGCAGGACTTTGTCGTCGATGGGACAGCGGCAGGCGAGGTGATCAACACCGGCTATGGCGGCGACCCTGAAGGCGACCGGATCGATAACAACGATGCTGCCGACGGCTCGAACGATGACAGCATTCGCGCAGGCGGCGGCGATGACACAATCGCGGCAGGCTTCGGCAACGATACCGTTGATACCGGTGACGGGAATGATCTGGTCTATGCCGAGGCAGGTGACGATTCCGTCCTTGGCGGGCAAGGGAACGATACCCTGTTTGGCGACGATGGCGACGACACACTGCGCGGCGGCATCGGAAATGACAGCCTCGACGGCGGTGATGGCCGCGACCTTCTAAGTGGGGACGAAGGCAACGACACCCTCTGGGGGCTGGACGGCGATGATACGCTGATCGGCGGCGAGGGCGACGATTTTCTGAACGGCGGCTATGGCAGCGACGAGATCAGCGGCGGCGTTGGCGATGACTTTCTAGAAGGGTGGTACGGCGAAGACACCATCTATGGTGGTGACGGCAATGATTTCATCGACGCCGATATCGACAGTGATCTGGTCTACGGCGGCGAAGGCAACGACACCGTGGTCGGCGGCTTTAGCGTCAGCACCGATACCATCTATGGTGAAGGCGGCGATGATAGCCTTGATGGCCAGTCGGGAGATGACCTGCTCTATGGCGGCATCGGCGATGACGTGCTGATCGGCAACTTCGGGGATGATACGATCTTCCTCGAAGACGATTTCGGCAACGATACCATCATCGGCACCTAAGGCGACGAGACAACCGGCGACGTATTGGACATGAGTGCGGTCACAACCGCCACGCGGGTCGACCTGCGGGATGGCAATCCAGCAACCGGAACGGTCAGCGACGGAACCTACACCGCCAATTTCATCGAAATTGAAAACATTATCCTCGGCGGCGGCCGTGACACAATCGTTCTGGCCGACGGCTCGGGCGCGGACAAGGTCATTGCGTTTGACATGACCGACAGTGGCGATGGCACCACCAACGACCAGCTGGATGTCTCCGGCATGACATCGGATGGCGGGACAACACCCGTCACCACTGCCGATGTAATTGTGAGCGACACCAATGGCGACGGCACCGGCGATGCCATCCTGACCTTCCCCTACGCCGAAAGCATTACACTGGTTGGCGTGCTGGCCTCTCAACTCGACACCCCGGCCGAGCTGGCGGCCATCGGTATTCCGCTGGGGCCGATGGTCTCCGACTTTATCGTCGAAGGCAGTGCCGGCGCAGACCTGATTGATGGCCTTTATTCCGACGATCCAGAAGGCGATATGATCGACAACAGCGATCACTCCAACGGCTCGAACGACGATAGTGTCGTGGCAGGTGGCGGCGATGACACCGTCTATTCCGGCGCCGGGGATGATACCGTAGAGTGCGGGACCGGAGATGATTACATCGTCGCGGCTGCCGGTAACGACAGCATTTACGGCGGCACGGGTGACGACAGCATAGAAGCCGGCGATGATCAGGATACGATCTCCCTCGAAAACGATTTTGGTGATGACACCATCGACGGCGGTTCAGGCGGCACCACAGATTTCGATATTCTTGATGCGGGCCTTGTCACCGACAACCTGTTTGTCGATCTGAGTGCGGGCGGTGCTGCCGACCCTGAATCCGGCACAATCACCGCTGACAATCCCCCGACAGCCCCTGCCGGCCAGCATTATGTGCGTGTGTTCGAGCCGAACACTCCAGCCGCGATCACCGACTTTGGTGTCTACCCGACAGGCGCAATTGATTTCAACGATGGTACCTTCCATTGGGTTCTGGTCGCGGACAATGATGCCGTCTTGGCGGACAGTCAGGGGGGCCAGTTTACAGGACAGGACGCCACACAATCCCTCGCAAGTGATCTTGACGGTCTGGGCATCATCGGCAGCAACATCGGTGCGCCCGGCAAGACAACCTATCTGGACGGGAACGGCAATTCATTTACCACAGGCTGGCTTCCCATTACGGTCCCGGCGCAGGCACAGTCCCGAACAAGGCATATCTCATTGTCACTGATGCGGCCGGCGGCGACCCTGTGGGCACCGCGACTTATACCGGGGTCAACAATCCCTATGCGGATTTCACCTATTCCAGCTTCACCATCGGCGGCGATGTAGCCACGTTCACCGAGATAGAGGCTGTTATTCTGGGCAGTGGCGACGATACGGTCATTGGCTCTAGCGGTAACGACAGTGTGTCCACCGGCAGCGGTGCAGATATCGTCAACGGCGGCGCGGGCAACGATACCTTCGATCTGGGCACAAGTGATGGCGCCGTCGATACGGTTGTTTTTGCGGACGGGGACGGCAACGATACTGTCGCAGGCTTTGAAGCGCCTACGGACAACGGCAATGGCACCTTTACAGGGAATGACCAGCTTGACGTGAGCGGGATGACGGACGCCAACGGCAATCCGGTGAATGTGCTAGATGTGACGGTCACGGATACCAACGGCGACGGCACCGGCGATGCCATCCTGACCTTCCCCAATGGTGAAAGCATCACGCTGACGGGCGTATCGCCTGCGGATGTGGCCAGCCCTGACGCGTTGGCGGCGATGGGGCTTCCCTTTGGCGACGATATTATCAGCGGCACATCCGGAAACGATCTGATTGACGCTGGATATGCCGGCGATCCGCATGGTGATGCGGTTGATGCAAGCGACAACGCGGACGGCAACAACAACGATGTGATCGACGCAGGTGCGGGGGATGATACCGTCAACTCCGGCGCTGGCGATGACAGCGTAGACGGCGGCGGCGGCAATGACAGCCTGCTGGGCGGCGACGGCGCAGATACACTTGTCGGCGGCGACGGCGCAGATACACTTGTCGGCGGCACCGGTAACGATACCCTGAGCGGCGGCGCAGGCGCAGATGTGATCTTGGGCGGTGACGGAGACGACCTGCTGCAAGTCGGTGAAGGCGACACGCTGGACGGGGGCGATGGGGACGATTATTTCAATATCGCCGCCGGCACTTACGGGCCGGGCGTCACCACGATTATCGGTGGTGAGGGGGGCGAGACCGCCGGTGATACACTTGCTTTCAACGGGACCATAAACCGCAGCGATATCACCTTTACCAATACCGATCCGGGCGTGGGTGGCGGCATGTCCGGCACAGTGACCCTTGCAGGCGGTATGATTGTCAATTTTACCGAAATTGAAAAAATCATCATTTGCTTCACACAAGGCACGCGCATTGCGACGCCTCGCGGCGCGCAACCTGTGGAGGATATTGCGATCGGTGATCTGGTGCTGACCCGTGACCACGGGCTGCAACCTGTCCGCTGGATCGGCAGGCGGACAGTTCCGGCATTGGGCAGCATGGCCCCAATCCGTTTTGAAACCGGCGTGTTGAACAACGAGCGTCCCCTTCTGGTCTCTCCGCAGCACCGCATGCTGATCAGCTGCCCTGACACCGTTTTGTTGTTTGGCGAAAGTGAAGTGCTGGCCGCAGCCAAACACCTTGTCAACGGCGGTAGCGTCGCGCAGATGAATGGCGGCAACGTGACCTATGTGCACATCATGTTCGACCGCCACGAAGTGATTTATGCCGAAGGCGCCGCCAGCGAGAGCTTTTTTCCCGGTGGCACAGGCCTGAATGCCGTCGAGGAGGCCGCGCGCGAAGAGCTGTTTAACCTCTTTCCCGACCTGCGCAGCCATGTTGGCGCATACGGCAATACTGCGCGATTATGCCTGAAATCACACGAGAGCGGTCTACTCGAAAGGTTAATCTGAGCAGGATGGCGGGGATGGCGCAAGATACCGCCGGAGGCCTCCAGAGGCCTCCGTTACGGCCGTGTCAGGGAACATACCGCGTAGGTGCGGGATATTGTAGCGTTTCAAGATAATTGGCCACAGCGATCAGCTTGGCTGGAACCAGAACGGGTACACCGTTTCCAGTATCAAACTCGACCATATCATTGTCCAGTAACTCCTCAAAAACCGGCATATCCTCCCGCGGGTTGGTAAATTTCAGATAACCGTCCAGGATCGACATGACCTCCAACAGGGGCCAAACCCCGTCACGGCGGGCAGCAATTTTGGTAAGGTCCGCGGGTTGCGTGCCCAGTTGCGCCGCTTTTTGGCCGTCACCCTGTCCGGTAACGCCGTGACAAACAGTGCAGTTTTTTCTGAAGATAAGCTCCCCTTCACTCTGGGCTGCCAGCGGCGTCGCCACAGCGAGAAAAGGAATCAAAATTAATAAACGCTTCATCCGTGTGTACCCTTTTGTGCATTTGCTGGATCTTACCGCCTCCAGCTGTGAATGAAATTGATCTTCGTCAAATGCAGTCCGCTGCCCTTTACTCCTGTCAATCGCAATCACCCTGCGCGAAAGGGTAAGTCAGAGAGGGGTTAACCGACATGCAAGGCTATACCTGTGTACTGTTACCGCTTCCCTGCGGCAGCATCATAGCCTCCACGGGCGGCGTCGATAGCGTCCAGATTTTGCAGTGCCCAATGGCCCAACGCACTCAACGGCTCATGAAACGCAAGGCCCAGCGGGGTCAACGTATATTCGACTTTTGGCGGTATCGTCGGATGGTACGTGCGGCTGACCAGTCCGTCCCGCTCCAACCCCTTCAAGGTCAGGCTCAGCATCCGTTGGGAAATGCCCAGCTTCCGTTTCAACTCGTTGAAGCGCAAGATATGGTAACGCGACAAAGAGATGACAACCAGCACGCTCCAGCGGTCGCCCACACGTGATAAAACGTCGTTGATCCGGTGACAGTCAGGGCATTGTGGTGAGTCAAGCATGCCGGTTCCCTCTGTGTGACCAAGGGTCATTTCTGTGCCTACTTGTAGGCAATTTCAGTTCCTAATATAGCGCTAGTATCAAATGTATACTGCATTAGAAACGCACCGGCAACAGGATCACACAGATGACACACAGCCCCCTTATCGAGCAGTTGAACTGGCGCTATGCCACCAAAAAAATGGATCCGGCCAAGACGGTTCCCGAAGCAAAACTCGACATCATCCTCGAAGCAATCCGCATGGCGCCGACCTCCAGTGGCACCCAGCCGTTCAAGCTGTTGGTTGTGACCAATCCACAAAAGCGCGCCGAGATTTGCGAGGCTGCCAGCAATCAGGCGCAGATCACCGACGGCTCCCATCTGCTGGTTTTTGCCGCGTGGGACACCTATACAGAAGCGCGTATCGACGCTGTGACAGAGCTGAATGTTCAGGCGCGGGGCGAATTGCCGATGCTGAACGCCTATTATGACAATCTGAAGAACAGCTATGTACCGCGTGACGCATCCGTCAACTACGCACATGCCGCGCGTCAGGCCTATATCGCGCTTGGCATTGCCATGGTTGCCGCGGCAGAGCAGGAAGTTGACAGCACGCCCATGGAAGGCTTCGATCCGGACAAAGTGGACGAAATTCTGGGGCTGAAAGCGCACGGCTTGCGCTCTGTCGTTTTGCTGCCTTTGGGTTACCGCGATGCATCTGCTGACTGGTTGCTGCCAATGAAGAAAGTGCGCAAACCGCTGGACACCATCGTGTCCCGGATCGACTGACGGCTGGTTTTATAGTCCGGCATCATACCAGATTTTAGTCAGGGACCCCTTTTTCGACAAAGGGGTCCCTGACGCATTTTAGGCCGCTTGCAGCCTCTAGATCACACCCATGGCGCGCATCGCATCGGCCACGCGCACAAAGCCTGCAATATTGGCGCCCAGCACATAATCACCGGGTGCGCCGTATTCTTCGGCTGTTTCATGGCAGGCCGCGTGAATGTTGGTCATGATCTCTTCCAGACGGCTTTCTGTCTTGGCAAAGCTCCAGCTGTCACGGCTGGCGTTTTGCTGCATCTCCAGCGCGGATGTCGCCACACCGCCCGCATTGGCCGCCTTACCGGGGGCAAACAACACACCGGCCTTCTGGAACAGATGCACGGCTTCGGGGGTGCAGGGCATGTTGGCCCCTTCGGCCACGGCAATAACACCGTTTTCGATCAGCACCTTGGCATTACTGCCGTTCAATTCGTTCTGGGTGGCGCAGGGCAGTGCAATTTCGCACGGCACATCCCAGATAGAGCCGCCCTTGACGTAATGGCAGCCAGCGCCCTTGAGTTCCACATATTCGGAAATACGGCCACGCTTGACCTCTTTGATCTGCTTGACCAACTCCAGATCAATGCCGCCCTAGTCCACGATATAGCCACTTGAATCAGAGCAGGCGACAACCTTGCCACCGTAGGACAAGATCTTTTCCATCGCATAGATCGCCACGTTGCCAGAGCCGGAGACGACGCAACGTTTGCCCTCGAAATCGGTGCCTTTCACGGCCAGCATGGACCGCACGAAGAACGCCGTGCCAAAGCCTGTCGCCTCCTTGCGCGCGCGCGATCCGCCATAGGCAAGGCCCTTGCCGGTCAGAACGCCCGCTTCGAAGCGGTTGTTCAGGCGTTTGAACATCCCGAACATATAACCGATCTCGCGCGCACCCACACCGATATCACCGGCAGGCACGTCAATATATTCACCAATGTGGCGGTGCAGTTCGATCATGAAAGACTGACAAAAGCGCATGATTTCACGGTCTGTCTTGCCCTTTGGATCAAAATCCGATCCGCCTTTGCCGCCACCGATGGGCATGCCCGTCAGTGCGTTTTTGAACGTCTGCTCGAAGCCCAGAAACTTGATGATGCCCACGTTGACCGACGGGTGAAACCGGATGCCGCCCTTGTAAGGGCCCAGCGCGGAGTTGAACTGCACGCGAAAGCCGCGGTTGATCTGGACCTGATTGTTATCGTCGATCCATGGCACGCGGAAAATGATCTGGCGCTCGGGCTCGCAGATCCGCTCGATCAGGGCCTCGTCGGAATATTCGGGATGGCGCGCGATGGCGCGCGATGACGCGGCCCAGACTTTCCAGCACCTCGCGCGCGGCCTGATGGAATTCAGGCTCGCCCGCATTGCGGTGCAGAACAGTGCTGAGGATAGGTTGTAGCTTTTCGTCGATGGTATTCACAGCATGATCTTTCATTACTGGTTTGGACATGAATTCGCTAATATTCGTGCGGAACGCAATGGCGTGATGACGTGAATCTTTCGTATCGCGCATCCGGTTCAGGGGTCGGGTGCAAAGACCGATGTTTCAGAGCCTTGCTGCCGCGGCAAATCCAATGCGCCCGTTGATGGCGATGATGCCGACTTTCATGCATTACTGGACTTGCATTCATTTGATGAACAGGGCCAGCGGAATGCCCAATGCAAATACGGCAGGTCACAGGGCACACTGCGCCGCCTTGAAATCGCCTTACAGACCGGGACTATGCATCAGCAATCACAGGGGAACAACGGCAACTCCGATTATAAGGCTGTGAAATACCAGCAAAGACAGATAGATAACGACTGCCGCGACCACCCGCAGACTAACCCAGCGCAGATCAATCCCTGAAGGAAAATCAGAAGCCGCCATGGACTGCACAAGCAGCGCGTGCCAGCGCGCGGGCGTCATTTCCCGCCTTTTGCGCCGGTTGATCAGGCTACGGCCCAACACGGCAAAAATGCCAAAGATGCCGAATACAATCACATGCGCCAGATCGCCGTTGGGCAGCAGATGCAGCCCTGCCCACAAGGCAAGCACCACAAGCACCGGATGCCGCATCCAGCGCACGATGCCCGGATGCTGCGGATCAAAGCGTTCATTATGCGCACCACCGAATGAAAACGGGTTGGGTTGCCCCAGCGTGAACGCAAGGATCACGCAAACGACAAACATACCAAGCAGAACAATGTGGTGCTGCCAGGGCGCCTGTGGCCAGAGCAGCACAAAAGGCGCGCGCCCCGCTCCCACAATCACAGCAGACAGCATCACCAGCGACAGCGCGGAATAGGCGGTGGTAAATCCCCGCGCGCCCAACAGGCCCACCAGCTTGCTGCGCACACGCGGTTTGACAGGAATTGTATGCGTCAGGAAAAACGCGCCAATGACGGCGGCAAATTGCAGCCAGCTCATGCCGCCGCATCCTGTTTGGCACGCAGCAGCATGGGACCGTAGAGCACGACAAAGCCCGCAAAACACAAGATCCATAGCAGGGCAGACCCGTTCAGCAGCGCATCGCGCAGATCCGGCACAAGATCCGCGGCGACACGAAGGCACACTGATCCGACCAGCGCCAGATAGACCCCTACTGTTGCGCGGTCCGCCTCTAGCGGATGGCCCGCGTGGCCGCGTGTGGCGCGTGTCATCACTGCAACAGTCATCAGCCCGACAGCACCCGCTGTCCAGACATGCAATGCGGTGGCTTGGGCAATCATGCCGGGTGCCAGAATAGAAAGACTCATCGCGAGTGCGCCGAGCGGAATGAATGCATACGCAACATGCAGTACCCAGACCAGCGGTTCACCCCCTGTTTGCGCACCTTGCCAGCGGCCCAGCCGGACCAGATGCAGCCCCGACAGGATCAGCAGCGCCGCACCGGTCAGCATATCCTGTGGCGCCACAGTCCAGCCCAGAAAACCGAGGATCGTGACAAGCATTACAGCCTTGTCAAACCGCTGCATCGGGGGGACAGGCAAGGCAGTGGCCCCGCGTTTCACCAGCCAGTTGCGCGTAAAGGACGGGATAATCTTGCCCCCAATCAGCAACACCAGAACCAGCACCACCGCCAGCCCCAACCGCAGGCCAAAGCCTTGGGCGGCAAACCCGTCTTGCCCCGCTTCCAGATGGAACAGCAGGTTGGCAAATGTCATCACCCCGATCAGCGCCAGGACGGGCAGGTTCTTCCAGTTTTTGCCGGCAATAATCTCGCGCAGGATCACTGCGGACAGCACAACAAGAAACGACAGGTCAAGGACAACCACCAGCCATACAGGCAGAGAGGCGGACAGAGCAATCGCCAGCCGCCCGATGATCCACAGTGCGACAAGCCCGCCGAGGCGCCAGCCCACAACCGGCAGGCGTCCTGTCCAGTTTGGCACCGCCGTCAGTAAAAACCCTCCGATCACAGCACCGAGGTAGCCGAACAGGAATTCATGGCTGTGCCATGTGACAGGATCAAACCGCGACGGCAGCGACAGCAGACCGGACAGCATGGCAATCCACACCACCATCGCCCCCGCCGCCCAGAGGGCTGCCAGCAGAAACATCGGGCGAAAGCCGAAGCTGAGGATGGCAGGACCACGCCATTGGCGCATTTGTTCGGCGGTAGATTGAGACATGGTTATTTTCCAACAGGTGTGCGGGTGGTCGACAGGACTGTGCCATCGGCGGCACAGGTCAGGCGGATGCGTTTGCCTGCGTGATAGAATGTCAGGCGGAAGCGGCCTGCGTCTTCCTCCGCGCCTGTCTCGAATTTACTGGTGATGTCGCCACTGCGCATCTTTGCCGGCACTTCGGCAGGCGCAAGCCCCAAAAGCGGGCCGAGATCGTGGGCGTCAATGACGGGTTGTCCGTCTGTCATGGTGATCTTCACGCGGCGGCCTCTTCTTCCTCAGTTGCTTCGGCGCGGTCCATCAGCCGTCTGATGTGGCCTGCAAAGGCAAAAGCCGCTGGCACCCCGATCACGCAGCCCAGCGCAAAAGACAATGGTGTCGGCAGGACCGGCCCGCCCATCCAACTGCCAATCAGGGCGGCGAAAAACACATTCACACCCGCCGCCCCCGCCGCAAAGGGATAAAGTACCAGTGCGATGCGGCGCTTGGACCAGCCGCTGCTCACTTGCGCATGACCAGATGATGCACCAGCCACAGCGCGCCGATCAGCGCGAGCGAAGCAATGGCGAACCACATCTCGGCAGTGGCGGATTGGGCCTGCGGGATCGGGCGGTCAAAGCCCTTGGCAAAAGCAGGCGATGCAAAGATGAAAAGAAAGATCGAGAGAATACGCATGTCAGGTTTCCTGTGTCAGGGTGCGGTAAATATCGGGCAGTGTGCGGGGCAGCTTTTCAGGGTTGGACAACAGGCTGAACCCGCCACGGCCAAAGATACGGGCAAACCAGTCCTGCCCGTCTTCGTCAATGATCACGCCGTGCAGCGATTGGCCCGCGCGCCTTGCCTCGCGGACGGCCATGCGGCTGTCTTCCACCCCGTGCTGGCCCTCGTAATGGTCCAGATCATTGGGTTTGCCATCGGTCAATACAATCAGCAGCTTACGCGCGGCAGGTTGCAGCGCCAGCATCGCAGAGGTGTGGCGGATTGCGGCGCCCAGACGCGTGTAATGTCCGGGCGTCAGCGCGCAGATGTTGGCGGTGATCGCGTCGCTCATCTTGTCCTCGAATCCTTTGCAGCGGGTCAGGAACACGCGGTCGCGTTTCAGCGACGAGAACCCCCAGATGCCAAGGCTGTCGCCCGCCGCGTCAATGCCGCTGGCGAGTGCTGCCAGTGCTTCGCGGGCCACGTCGATGACAGATGTATCGCCCACGGCGGCCTCGGTCGAGCGTGATGTGTCGATCAGGAAAGCCACGGCCAGATCACGCTCGATCTGCCGAGCTGAGTGCCAGATACGGTCACTGCCCTGCCCTGTCGCCTTCAGGTCTGCCTGTGCGGTGATCAGCGCGTCAAGGTCCAGATCGCTGCCGTCAATCTGCCGGGCCTGCAAAATGCGGCGTGGGCGCAGGGTTTCGAATTGGCGGCGTACCTCGCGGATACGCGCGGCATTGGGAACATAGCCATGCACGGGGTCGGGCACGGCGGGGGCGTCGAGCACGCGGGTGTGGTCGGGCATATAGCTCGCGCTGCGGTGGTTCCATTCGGGATAGGTGAATTTGCAGGCCAGCGCCTCTGTGTCCGCTTCGGCGGGCGACAGATCAAGGTGCAGGCGCAGGCGGGTGGCGGCGCATTTGTCTACCTTGGACAGCGTAATGTTGTCCTGATCATCCGCCGCCTTCTGAGCGTTCTCGTCATCGTCATCATCAACACTGCGGTTGAGGTTCATCGATTCCACCCACGACAGAATTGATTCAAACCGGTGCAGGATAAAGCTGTCTTTGCGGTTTGCCTCGTCGCGGTCTTTGCGCTCTCCCAGCTTGCGGGTGGTGGTGGCGGCAACGGGCGGCGGGGCTTTTGCGGCATCGGTCGATTGCTCCGCGGATCCGCCCGCCTGGGCATCACCGAAACGCAACCAGAACGAGACAGGCGCGAAGGGCATATAGTGGCGGTCGGCTGGCAGCTCGATCTGGTCAGGCGTGCTCCCGCTCAGCTGGTCGCGCACCGCACGCTCCATCGCGGCCTCGGGGCTGGGCAGCCGGATGGTGCCGCGTGCTGCGAGGGTGAGCTTGCACATGCGGGTATAGGCGGCGCGCAGGCCGGGGCACGCGGCATAGGCACGATCCGCCGCAGCCGCATTGGCAAGGATCTGCGCGAAATCAGAGGCGCAGGCATCGGACGTTATGGCGGGCACATCGGCAAAAGCGGCCAGTGCGACCAGCCAGAAATAGGCAGCACGGTTCGACGCGGCATCGGGATAAGCGGCGATCAGCGGCGGCAGGCTCAGCCGTTCGCCGTCGAAACTGGCCACATATTCCTTCTCACGTTCGGACCCCAGCTTGCGCTGGAGACTGCGGCGATGGCGGACCAATGTGGCAGGCGCCTCGCCCATCTCGACACCGGCATTTCCGCCCAGCGCGCGAAACAGCACCGCAAGGCTGGGCCTGATATTGGCCAGATAGATCGCCGCATCAGGATAGAGCCTGTCACCGCCCATCCCGCTGGCCATGTCGTGCCACAGATTGCCGACAGTTTCCTCCGGCTCCATCAGATCCATCAGTTTCATGGCGCGTGTCCTCCCTTGTTAGCCGTAAACAGTGGCGACCAGATCGCGCAGGGCGGTCTGGACGTCTTCATCATCGCTCAGCGGCTCGATAATTGCCGCCTCAACCGCTTGTGTCACCCCCATGCCTCCCGCCATCAGGGTCGCCGCATAGATCAGCAATCGGGTCGAGACGCCTTCCTCAAGGTCCATGCCCGACAGCGCACGGATATGCCCCGCCAGCCGGACCAATGGCGCGACACGCCCCGCATCCAGCCCGCTTTCACGGACCACAACGGCCAACTCCAGATCAGGCTTTGGGAAATCAAACGTGACGGATAAGAACCGCTGTCGTGTGGAGGGTTTCATCCGTTTGAGCACGTTCTGATAGCCGGGGTTATAGCTGGCCACCAGCATGAAGCCTTTGGGCGCCACCAGCTCCTCGCCGGTGCGGTCAATCATCAGCGTGCGGCGGTTGTCCGTCAGCGGGTGCAGCACCACGGTCACATCTTTGCGAGCTATGCCGGAATTTGGGTGATGGCGTGATTTGAAAGGCGGCGTATTGTGGCGGTGTAAAAGCCAGCCAGAACCTCACAAGGAGCAATACGCCTATGAAGGACGATACAACCATCCTGCCGTTT
>Ga0163215_100931_pt1 | contig 27310 bp, 25 predicted proteins | sample SynspAceP_FD_185934 | JGI IMG/M metagenome (GOLD analysis project Ga0163215, IMG submission 185934) | Saline lake microbial communities from Ace Lake in Antarctica - Synechococcus sp. Ace-P (Hybrid Assembly) | ecosystem: Environmental > Aquatic > Non-marine Saline and Alkaline > Saline | place...
TCGACATGGATTGGGGAAATAACTCAAGCCGCCCACTGATTGATGACAATATTGATCATTGAGATCAGCATGGATATCCAGGTCAGCGACCCACCTGCAATCCGGGCAAACGTGACCGGCTTGTCATGAAAAAGCCCGAGCGGGTGCAGCATCCGTCCAGCAATGAGGCTCACACCTGCGCAATGGACCCAAAGTGACGCCGTCCCGCCGGATTCGGAAAATGCCATCAGCAGCACTGCCATCGGCACAATTTCAACGAAGTTGCCGTGACGCCGGATGCGCTCGGCGAGAGCCGTGTTGCCGCCGTCGAGAATCGAAATACTGGTTTTTGCCCGCAAGGCACTGACATAGGCCGAGAGGCCGATCATCATCAGCGCAAGTGGAACGGCGTAAAGCCCGGTCGGGCGCACTGATAAAGGGACGAACCGCAGTCAGGTAAATCGACAGGTCTGACAAAAAACATCTTGCATGGCTGGTAATGCTGCCTGCCTCTTGCCCCGAATCAGTGCTTCCTTTAACTCCACCCCATGGGAAAAAGCCTGCTTCCGCCCGGTGGTGGCGACCACATTCAAGCCGTTGACCTGAAGAAGGCGCTCGAGGAGCGCTATCTGGCCTATGCATTGTCGACCATCATGCACCGGGCGCTGCCCGATGTGCGTGACGGGATGAAGCCGGTGCACCGCCGGATCGTCTACGCAATGAGCGAGATGGGGCTGAAATCAGCCGGGTCGTTCAAGAAATGCGCCAAGATCGTCGGTGAGGTGATGGGTAACTTCCATCCCCACGGCGACCAGTCGATCTATGATGCGTTGGTGCGGTTGGCACAGGATTTTTCCGTGCGCTATCCGCTGGCCAACGGTCAGGGCAATTTCGGCAATATCGACGGCGATAGCGCCGCTGCGATGCGTTACACCGAATCCAAGATGACTGCGGTTGCCGAGTTGCTGATCGAGGGCATCAACGAGGACGCGGTCGATTTCCGCACCACTTATGACGAGGAAAACAGCGAGCCGGTGGTTCTGCCCGGCGCTTTTCCGAACCTGCTTGCCAATGGCGCAACCGGCATCGCCGTGGGTATGGCAACCTCGATCCCACCGCACAACGCCGCCGAACTCTGCGATGCGGCGCTGGCACTGATCCGCAAGCCTGAAGCCACGGTCGAAGACCTTCTGCAATATGTCGAGGGCCCGGATTTTCCCACCGGTGGCATCGTCATCGATAGCCGGGAATCCATTCTCGAGGCCTACAAGACCGGCCGCGGCGGTTTCCGGGTTCGCGCCAAATGGGAGACCGAGGACACCGGTCGTGGCGGCTACCAGATCGTCGTCACCGAGATGCCCTATCAGGTGCAGAAGTCGCGATTGATCGAAAAAATCGCCGAACTGCTGATTGCCCGCAGGCTGCCATTGCTTGATGACGTCCGCGATGAATCCGCTGAAGATGTCCGTCTGGTGCTGGTTCCCAAGAGCCGCGCCGTTGATCCGACGCTTTTGATGGAATCGCTGTTCCGGCTTTCCGATCTGGAAAATCGCATTCCGCTCAATCTCAATGTGCTGTCGATGGGCAAGGTGCCCAAGGTGATGAACCTGGTCGAGGTGCTGTCGGAATGGCTGGCGCATCGCCGCGAGGTGCTCCAGCGCCGGTCACGTCACCGGCTGGCAGCGATCGAAAGGCGTCTGGAATTGCTGGCGGGCTACCTGATAGCCTATCTCAATCTCGATGAGGTGATCCGCATCATCCGCGAGGAGGATGAGCCAAAACTTGAATTGATGAAGACCTTCGAGCTGAACGATATTCAGGCCGAAGCCATCCTCAACATGCGGCTGCGCTCGTTGCGCAAGCTTGAAGAGATGGAAATCCGCAAGGAATTCGACGGTCTGACGGGTGAGAAGGCCGAGATCGAGGAACTGCTCGGCTCCGACGCCAAGCAGTGGCAGACCGTTGCCTGGGAAGTCGGCAAGGTCCGCAAGACTTTCTCCAAGGAGACTGAGCTCGGCGCGCGTCGCACCAAATTTGCTCAAGCACCGGTCGCCGATTTGGCCGCTATCGAACAGTCGATGATCGAGAAAGAGCCGATCACCGTGGTGATTTCGGAAAAGGGCTGGATCCGCGGCATGAAGGGCCACATGGCCGATTATGCCGGATTGCAGTTCAAGGACGGCGATCAGCTGAAACTGGCGTTCCACGCCAACACCACCGACAAGCTGGTCATCGTCACCACCGGCGGCAAGGCCTATACGCTTGGCGCCGACAAGTTGCCGGGCGGACGCGGGCATGGCGAGCCGTTGCGCATTATCGTCGATATGGACAATGACCAGGCCGTGCTGACAGCCTTTGTGCATGATCCGGCGCGCAAGCTGCTGATTGCCTCGACTGCCGGCAACGGCTTCATCGTCGCCGAGAGCGACATGGTCGCCAACACCCGCAAGGGCAAGCAAATCATGAATGTCAGCCTGCCTGTGGAGATGAGGCTCTGCGTGCCGATAAGTGGCGATCATGTCGCCATCATCGGCGAGAACCGCAAGATGCTGATTTTCCCGCTCGAGCAATTGCCGGAAATGAGCCGCGGCAAGGGTGTCCGCCTGCAGCGCTACAAGGATGGCGGTGTGTCTGACATCCGTTGTTTTGCGATGGAGGACGGGCTGACCTGGGAAGACAGCGCCGGGCGCATGCACAATCGCAAGAAGGAAGAATTGACCGAGTGGATCGCCGACCGCGCTCAGGCCGGCCGTCTGGTGCCCAAGGGCTTCCCGCGCTCAGGCAAGTTCAGCTGACTGGCGAATAACTTATGGCCCGACGGGTCTTGGATCAGCGTAGCCGATCGCTTTTCATCGAAGCCTGAAAGAGATCCCAGCATGACTGAAATCAGACCAGCAAAGCCGCAAGACCGCGCGGCAATCGTCGAGATCCTTCATCACGGATGGCACGATGGCCATGCGCATCTGGTGACGCCAGAGATTTTGCCGTTTCGAACGCTTGAATGCATCGACGACATATTTGGCATGTCAGAGGATGCGTTTTACGTTGTCGAGGATGAGGACCGGATTCTCGGATTCGTTGCTATAAACGGCGATGAACTGACCAAGCTTTTTATTGCGCGCGATGCACGGGGATCCGGTGCTGCTGGGAAGCTGCTTGCCTATGGAGAGCAGAAAATCGCCGAGAACGGGTTTGCCGTAGCCAAGCTGCTTTGCATGGTCGGCAATGAGAGAGCGGAAAAGTTCTACGCCAAGACCGGTTGGGTCGAGGATCACCGCCGCCACTATCCTCTCTGGTTGCCAAAGGGTGCGACTGGACAATTCAGCGGCGATACGCTCTGCCTGCACAAGAAGCTGATGCCCGTGCAGTGACGGATAGTCTTTAAACGCCAATTCGCCCAAATCCGGGCAGCTTGATGCCGGGGTGGGCGATGTCGATACCAAACACCAGTCCACCGAGCCGCAGTTCCACTCCGTAGAGCGTGCCCACTGCAAGGCCGGCATATCCGCCAATCGACAGTTCGAGATTTCTCCAGTCGGATGAAAGCGTAACGAAATCGCCGAACGCCCGGAAATCGCGGCCAACTGCTTCAGGTGGCAACGCCAGATCAAGCTCCGGTACCGACCTGAGCACATAGGCGACAAAGGAATTGGAATTCGGGCCCGGCCACAGCGTGTAGTCACCACGGTCCGAAAAGGGATATGCCTGCACGGCAGCTTCAATTCGTGGGATGAAACGTGCCGCTTCTGCGCCGTGAAGCGAGAGAAGAATGTCGGGTGCATTGGAATACCAGCGTCCATCGGCTGGGTAGGCGTTGGTCCGGACCGGATTTCCCCAGCCAACCTTGTCGTAGCGGGTAAAACGCGTGTCGCCGGCGGCTTTTGTCACAATCCAGCTGTGAACCGCCAATGCTCCTTTCAGTCCGCCGGTCCTCGCCGCCATTACATAGACCGCTGCTGCGCGGTCCTTTGCAGGATCGGGCAGCATGCCAGCCGACGACCAGTCCGCGACCCGCCAGGAACCGGGTTGCGAACTTGCTGCGCGGACTGCAAGCGAGGCCAATGCCGGCGCGATAAAGCACAGGAGCACAAAAAGCAGGAGTCTTTTCAATCGGGCCAACAGCAGATCCGGATAGAGGCAGTCTCTCAGGGGATGCCAACCCAATCACTGCGACATGACGATTTTAGGGCAGGGAGGTTAGACCGGATGCCGCGGCGCCAGCGTTCGAGCGGCACGCCGGTGCGTCGACAATTGCCACAGCGAGTGTGCCACCAGAGCTGTGATGATGATCGCTCCGCCAATAAGCCCCATCACAGTCGGCGCTTCTGAAAAAATCATCCAGATCCATATCGGCGCGAGGATGGTTTCGAGCAGATAGAACATCGCCACCTCCGGCCCGGAGATGTATTTAGGTCCCGTCGCCAGGCACCAGAACGCGATCGGGGTGACGATCATCCCGTTGAGCACAAGCCAGAGCGGCTCTCCCAGCACGAGACCCGACGGACCTCCCGCCATTGCCAATCCGATCATGGCCGGCACGATTGCCGCAAACAGCGGTGCAAATCCCAAATCGGTGCGGGCCTTGCGACTGACTGTGATGGCGCCCGCCAGAATGAGACTTGAGACAAGCGCAAGTGCATCCCCGGTCAGGTTTCCGGCTTTCATGCCGTCCGAGACGATCAGCAGGACACCCAGAACCATCACGATCATGGCGGCAAATGTCTGAGGTCTGGGCTTTTCGCCAATCAGCAACCAGGCCAGAAGCGCCGAGAACATCGGATTGAAGGCGAGAATGAAAACCAGGTTTGCGGTTGTGGTGTTGTAGACGGCCAACATGAATGTAATGCCGGCCAACCCGTACAGCGACACCACCAGCAAGCCGGCCTTGCCAGGGATCAGGGGAGATCGCTGCTTGAAAACCACCCGAAGAATGGTCCAGGCAATGATCGCGGTGACAAAGACAAGCCCGCCGCGGATGGCCAGAACGGACCAGGCGTCGCTCTCGGACAGCCGGATAAGCGGTATGTCGATGGTCAGCATCAACCCGCCAATGGCGGTTATCATCAGACCTTTGCGGTGGTCGTTGGCCGCGGAGGGCTGATTTTGCATGTCTGGTTTGGCCTTGAGTGGGTTTTGTATTGAAACAGTGTCCGGAATTCCGGAAGAGTGGCGTTCGCCCGCCGGGATCAATCTATAAAAAAGGTTGCCTGGGTAAGTATGGGGAAGCCTCTTGGCTGAAACAGCCCACTTAAGGCTCGAAACGTTGCCAACCCTGCGCCATCAGGTGTTCTTGCGGCTGGAAGCGGGTTTTGTATTCCATCTTGCGCGATCCCTTGACCCAGTAGCCAAGATAAACATGCGGCAGACCCAGGGTCTGGGCGCGCTCGATGTGATCGAGGATCATGTAAGTCCCGAGCGACCGGGCAGTCACGTCAGGTTCGAAGAAGGAATAGACCATCGACAGTCCGTCGCCCATCCGGTCGGTCAGGGCTACGGCCAGAAGCTCGCCCGCCGGATGTTCCTGCAACCCGTCGCCCTCGGCTCTCACACGATATTCGATGATGCGGCTGTCGACATGCGAATCCTCAACCATCATCGCATAATCGCCAATGCTCATGTCGGCCATGCCACCGCTCTGGTGGCGGCTGTCGAGATAGCGCCGGAACAGTTTGAATTGTTCGCTTGAGGGCTCGGCGTGATATTCGGTCGCGACCAAATCGGCATTGTCTGCCTTGTTGCGCCGCATTGAGCGTGTGGGTTGGAATTCACCAGCCAGGATACGAACTGATATGCAGGCACGGCAGGATTCGCACGCCGGCCGATAGGCGATGTTTTGTGACCGGCGGAAGCCGCCCTGGGTCAACAGATCGTTGAGTTCCGTGGCTTTGTCTCCCACCAGGTGGGTAAACACCTTCCGCTCGCTCTGGCCCTCAAGGTAGGGACAGTCCGACGGTGCGGTCAGAAAAAATTGCGGGGAATTGACGGGTTTGTTCATCATGCCTTGGATTCTAAGCCGTTCACAGTCCGTAATACCATGGCGCAAGCAGCGAAAAGGTCAACCAGATGATGATCACAAGAGGGGTGCCTGCGCGAAGAAAATCGCTGAACCGGTAATGTCCGGGCCCCATGACGAGCAGATTTGTCTGGTATCCGATCGGCGTGGCGAAGGATGCGTTGGACGCAAAAATCACGGCTGCAATGAAGGGCTCGGGAGAAACTCCCATGCCTTTGGCGATGCCCAGCGCGATGGGTGTGAACAGAACAGCGGTAGCATTGTTGGACAAGACGTTGGTCAACAATGCCATCACCAGGAACAGGCCTGACAGGATGACGCCCACCGGGGCCCCGTCCATCAGGCTTAATGAGCTTGAGGCAATCAGTGCCGCACCGCCGGTTGCTTCCAGAGCGGTGGCCAGCGCCACCGATGATCCAACCAGAAGAAATATCTGCCGGTCAAAAGCGCGGCCTGCCTGCAGGATGGACAGGCAGCCGGTCAACAGCATCAGCACAGCTCCACTGATCGCCGCCACGACGATGGGCACGATCGAGAAGGCCGAGAGCAGCACGATGGCTGCAAATATCCCCACCGCAATGCGGGCTTTGCGTGATTGTGGTACGGCTTCGGCGGAGTATTCGAGCAGCAGAAGGTCATGGTTTCCCCTCAACTGCTGGATAGCCTCCACCGGTCCGCCGATCAGAAGCGTGTCCCCGGGCTCAAGCCTTATGTCGGACAGGGCGACGCGTGCCATGCGGCTCTTGCGCTGCACCCCGAGAACCGAAATGCCGAACTGAGGCCTCAACCCCGACAGCTGGATGGTTCGCCCGGCATAACGCGACCCAGGCGAGATAACGGCTTCGGCGAGATGGTAGTCAGGCCCCGGCGGGTGCTCGTGCTGCGCATCTTCGGTAGGCCCGTCGTCGGCCTCCAGTCCGGCACGTCCCCGCGCTAGCGCCTTGGAAAAAGCCTTCCTTGTTCCTGTCACCACAAGCGTGTCCCCGACCGACAGGGTGAGATCCTCAAATGGTGGCAGCACCGGCACATCGCGGCGCTGCAGCAGTCTGAGCGTCAACTCGCCAAGGCCCGGAAACATGCCGGCCTTGGCCGAAATTCCGACGAAGGGATGATCCCGCGACAGCGTGATCTCGCCGATGAACTGAGCCCCGGATTTGGCGCCCGCCGACAGCTCGGCCTCCCGCTCAGGCAAAAGCCGCGGCAAGACGAACAACACGTAGAACCCGCCGACCACCGCCAGAATCACGCCCATACCGGTAATGTCGAAAAATCCGATGTCGTAGCCGTAATCACGCACCACGCCCGCCACCAGAAGGTTGGTCGAGGAGCCGATGAGTGTCGTCATGCCGCCCAGAATGGTGATGAAGGACAGCGGTATGAACACCCGGCTCGGCGAAATCGACCGCTGCGCCGAGATCACCACCAGGATCGGAATGAAAATCACCACCACCGGCGTGTTATTCAAAAACGCCGAGAATAACGCTGCGCCGACAAGAATGAACAGGATCGGCCGGAATGTGCTGGCGCCGCCCATGCGCCCCAGTTTTCGCGCCGGCGCTTCCATCGCATCGGTTGCGAACAGGCCTTGTCCGACGATCAGAAGTGCGATGACGGTGGCGAGCGCCGGATTGGAAAACCCGGCCAGAAGCCGTTCTGGTTCCAGAGCCGCACCATCCACACCGCTGTAGGGAATTGCGCCAAACAGCACCAGAACAGCGGCAAGCGACACCAGCGAAACCGTTTCCATCGGCCAGCGCTCGGACGCATAGGCGATGATGGTTGCCGCGATGATGACAAACGTGGCGATGAGATGGAAATCTGTCATGGACGCGGTGCGACTCCGGTGGCGCGAATTCGTCGCCACTTTACCGCGTTGCCTGCCCTCGCGCCTAGGACGAATTTTTCCGGTGACGCGAATCTGGCGCAACAAGAGAAGCATTGGTTTCCGAATTGGGGAAACCAATGCTCTGTCCAAAGCTCTCTGGTCCGTCGACCGTATTGGCGAACAGACCGGTCGCGATTGCCTGATCGGCCATCACCTATTCAGACAGCAGCGCTTTCACCTTTGCCTTGGCCTTGTCGGCGGCTTCGTGTTTGACCGGACCGTAACCGCGGATTTCCATGGGGGCGGACAGCACCTGCGCCCAGATGTGGGCATTGGCCGGTGAAATTTCCAGCTCGCACCGCGCCATCAATGCCTCGAACCATTCAATCAATCCACGCTCCATTTTACGCTCAGCCGTATAGCCAAAGGGATCCAGCGCGGTCCCGCGCAAGCCTTTGAGCCGGGCAAGCAGTGACAGGACTGGCCGCATGCCTGAGCCGAACGCCCGCTTGAGCGGCCGGCCGCGCGCATCCTTGCCGCTGCCAAGCAAGGGAGGCGCGAAGTGGTGCACAATCTTGAAATCGCCTTCAAAGCGGTCCGTAAGGCTATCGAGAAATACCTGATCGCGGTGCAGCCGCGCCACTTCATACTCGTCCTTGTAGGACATCAGCTTGAACAGCGATTTTGCGGCTTTGGTTGACAGGTCTTCTGCCTGATCAGTTGGCATCCTGGCCACAAAATTGTTCATGCGGTCGCGGTAGCGCTTCGCCCAGGCGGCGTTCTGATAGCCTTCCAGAAACTCTGCTCGGCGGGCAATGACGTCGTCAAACGTCGTAGCAATTTCGGTTTGCGGGTTGAGATGCGTGGCGAGAGCCGACGGATCAGCCTGCATCAGCCGGCCGCAGGCAAAAGCCAGCTTGTTCTTGTCGACTGCGACATTGTTGAGCTCGACCGCCCGCATCAGCGCGTCAAACGTCACCGGCACCAGCCCGCTCTGCCAGGCAAAACCGAGCATCATCACATTGGCAAACACCGCGTCACCGAACAAAGCCTCCGATGCCGCATTGGCGTCAAAGGCCGCAACGTTTTGCGCACCCACCGCAGCTTCGATCGCCGAAGTGCGGCCAGATATATTGAGATCCGCATCGCGCTTGAGCACCAGATCACCGGTCGGCATCGAGGCCGTGTTGAGCGCAATCGCGGTTCCCTGCCTGTAGGTGCTCGATGCTTTGGGTGACGATGAGACGACGATGTCGCAGCCAATCACCGCGTCTGCCATCCCGGTGTCGATGCGGACCTGATTGATCTGGTCGGGATCGCGGCCGATCCGCACAAAACTCAGCACCGAGCCGAATTTTTGCGCGAATCCGGTGAAATCGAGAATGCTGGCGCCCTTGCCCTCAAGATGGGCAGCCATCGAGATCAACTGGCCGACGGTGACGACGCCAGTGCCGCCAACGCCGGTGACCAGCAGGTTGAAGGGGGTGTCGAGCTCTGGCAGAGCGGGCAGGGGAACCGTCCTCATCAGTGTGTCTATGTCGAGGTCTGCCGGTTTCGGCTTGCGCCGTTCCGCACCTTCGATGGTCACGAAACTCGGACAGAAGCCGTTGAGGCAGGACATGTCCTTGTTGCAGTTGGACTGGTTGATCTGCCGCTTGCGGCCGAATTCGGTTTCCTTGGGCTCGATGCTGAGGCAATTGGATTCGGTCGAGCAGTCGCCGCAACCTTCGCACACCAGATCGTTGATGACGGCGAATGTCTTCGGATCCGGCAGTTCTCCGCGCTTGCGGCGGCGGCGCTTCTCGGTGGCGCAGGTCTGCTCATAGATCAGGATCGAAACGCCCGGAACCTCGCGCAATTCGCGCTGCACGCTGTCCATTTGGCCGCGGGCGTGAATTGTGATCCCGCGCGGGAAATCCGCCGCTTGAAACTTGTCAGGATCATCCGACACCAGCGCAATGCGCTCGACACCCTCGGCGCGGCAGATATGTGCGATGGCCTGAACCGAGACCGGCCCGTCGACCGGCTGGCCGCCGGTCATGGCGACAGCGTCATTGTAGAGGATCTTGTAGGTGATATTGGCATCAGCGGCGATTGCCTGGCGGATCGCCATCGAGCCCGAATGATACCAGGTGCCTTCGCCGAGATTCTGGAAGATGTGGTTCTTGCCGGTAAACCGCGAGGAGGCCGCCCAGTTGACGCCTTCGCCACCCATCTGGATCAGCGACGAGGTCTCCCGGTCCATCCAGCTGGCCATGAAATGACACCCGATCCCGGCCAGCGCCTTTGAGCCTTCGGGCACCTTGGTCGAGGTGTTGTGCGGACAGCCGGAACAGAAATAGGGTGTTCGCGTGGCGCCCGGATCGCTGAGCGCAATCAAGGGCTCGGCAACGATTTCCGTCGCCCGTGCGACAAAGCCTTCACCTGGAAACACGCCGTCGAGACGCTTGGCGATCAGCGGAACCAGTTGTTTCGGCGAGAGTTCTCCGGTCCAGGGAATCAACCGCCGTCCGGTTTCGTCATGCTTGCCAACCATGCGCTGCGGCTTGTCGCCGGGCCAGTCGTAGAAATACTCCTTGAACTGGCTTTCGATGATGCCGCGCTTTTCCTCGATTACCACCACTTCGCGCTTGCCCCGTACGAAGCCGAGCGCATCGCGCCGCGCCAGCGGCCAGACCATGCCGACCTTGTAGATGTCGATACCGAGCGCCCGGCAGCGCGTTTCATCCAGCCCCAGCAGACGCAGCGCTTCCATCAGGTCGAGATGCGCCTTGCCGGTGGTCACGAACCCGAAGCGGGCGTCATCTATGCCGTAGATTGCCCGGTCGATTGGATTGGCCTCGGCAAAGGCGAGTACCGCATGCTTCTTGGCCTCCATCCGCTCTTCGATCTGCGGTCCGGGCAGGTCAGGCCAGCGGTAGTGCAGGCCGGAAGCGGGCGGCTGGAAGTCAGGCTTGGCAAACACCCGGTCCGGCCTGAGCATGAAAGAACTCGCGCCCTCGACGGTTTCGGAAATCGCCTTGAAGCCGTCCCACATGCCCGAATAGCGCGACAGCGCGTAACCATATTCTGCGAACTCGAGATATTCCGACACGCTCGCCGGATTGAGCGTCGGGATGAACCAGGCCATGAACGCCACATCCGACTGGTGTGGCATCGAGGATGAGACGCAGCCATGGTCATCGCCCGCCACCACCAGCACGCCGCCATGGGGCGAGGAACCATAGGCGTTGCCGTGCTTGAGCGCGTCACCAGCCCGGTCGACGCCCGGACCCTTGCCATACCAGAGGCCGAACACCCCATCGACGCTGCGCTGGAGACTTGTTTCTACCTGCTGCGAGCCGAGCACGGCGGTGGCGGCCAGGTCCTCGTTGACCGCAGGCAGGAACTCGATCCTGCCGTCAGCCAGTCGCGTCTTTTGCCGCCACAATTCCATGTCGAGGCCGCCCAGCGGCGAACCGCGATAGCCGGACACGAAGCCGCCGGTGTTCAATCCCGCCTCGCGGTCGCGCCGTGCCTGATCAAACAGCACTCGCACCAGCGCCTGCGTGCCGGTCATGAACACCCGGCCGGACTGCAGCGTATAGCGATCGGACAGCGTGTAGCTAGGGTTGGCTGAGTTGTGGAATGTCATGGGCGTAATCCTCCGCCCTCAATTCTAGCAGCACAGCACTGGCAGTTCTTGCCAGATTGGCCGCTCTGCTGCATGAATATGGATGATCTGTCCGCAGTTGGCGGGAACGGCGAAAGGAATATCCGAAATGGCGGAGAAAGTTGAAATTCAGGCGGCGGACCGGCAGATTCTCAATGCCTTGCAGCAGGACGGCCGCATCTCCAATCATGATCTGGCCGAACGCGCCGCCATGTCGGCATCTGCCTGCTGGCGGCGCGTCAAGGCGCTGGAGGAGGGCGGCGTCATCGAGCGCTACACAGCGCTGGTCGATCCCGAAGCCGTTGGTCTCGGCTTCCACGCCATGGTGCATGTGGTGCTGTCACGCCATCAGGCCGGCCACGTCGAAAATTTCATCTCAGCCGTGATGACCCGCCCCGAAGTCCTAGACTGCTTCGCCACCACCGGCGACGCCGACTATCACCTTCGCATCCGCTGTCGCGATTTGAGCGCCTACAACGCATTCCTGGAAGACTTCATGTTCGCACTCGAAGGTGTTTCAACGGTCAAGACCAACCTGATCCTCAGGCAACTGAAGCACGAGACGCGGGTCGAGGTGTGAGAAGCTGGGATACGTCCAAGCATCGCTTGCATTGGCAAAACCCGATTGCCACATTGGGTTGAGCGCGAGGGGGCGAGATGGTGGTCGAAAAACCGAAGCTAATAACCAGGGATGCAGAGCAACTGAAGGAATGGCTTGATAGCCTGCCCGAGGAAGACCAACGGCCTTTTTCCCAAGTTATGGCGCACCGGGCTGCCATGAGGGTGCTGCCATATTCCTCCTGGGTCTTTGCTTCAAAACAAGCTGATGCAGATGCTTACTCTGATTTAATATTGGCGGTGTTTCGGGCGAGCATAGTTTCGCGTGTCGGATTTAAATGCCAAAATGTAGAGATTTCCATCGCCGCAGACGAGGCAACAACCTCCGTTGCCGCTTTCGCCCGCGTCTATGGCGGTGTCATTATTCCGTTAGTCGCCACCGCAGCCCAGGCGGCAAATTCCTCCTTTACTAGCAACTTCACACACGCCACCGCGCTTGCAGTCGACGCAAGTTGTATCGCCGTTTACCGAGCTTATACCGACACTGATGCTGACGCCGCTGCAGTGGATATTTGGGGCGCAATCGGCGACGATATAAAGGCGTTGAGCCAAGGCGGTTTGGAGGCTCTAATTGATGCCCCGCTCTGGCTTGATCGCGAGCCGAAATGGTGGAGCGAGGAATGGAGCAAGTTGTGGCCACATCTTCACAATCTGGACGCTCAGCAGCAACGCGAAACCGGAGATGTGACGTGGCAAATTTGGATTGACTGGTATACTGCCCGCTCGAAGGGCGAGACCCCATGGGGCTTGCCTGACACGAGTGCACAGGAGATTGAGCTACGAATAGCACTCGCCGATGGTCGGAGTGGTTTTTGGGATAGAAGACCAGAAGAGGTACATGTCGAGATTTCGAACTGGATAAATGCTGCATGGGCGGCGATTAGGCTTTCCAGTTTTCAAATTGAAAGTCCCGGCAATCAATGGCGCGAAAGCGGAAATTTCCTTGAGATTGGCAATGAAGTCACTAGTGACGATCTTGAGGTTGCTCGCAATCCGGTTACTCAAAGAGCACACCAGTCGCTTCTGAGAAAAGCGCTGAAATTCGGGGATGCTGCACGGGGGTTCGATGAGCTTTACGGGTGGACCGGGTTTGGTGATGACTACAACCGGCTGACAACTGCGCTCGAATGCGAAGGTGATAGATTAGCAGAACATATCTGGGACATCTATGATGCGACGCTGACGGTCGCGTCCTATTTGCAGCAAGACAATGACATTCGCGGATCATCGCCGGCCTTTTCCAACGCGGCGTTGTCAGCAGCGCATCGCCGTGAGTTCATCGATCTCGTTCGGTCTCTTGCACCTTGGGTGCGCCGTTTTCCGACGGCCCAGCAGGAAGACGAGAATGCGGCGAACTTTCTACAATGTGTCTCCGAGCAACTCACCAGTTCGCTGCTGGAGAGCGCCCACCAGCAAGGCGTCATCACCGACAAGGACCGGGAACTCATCAAGGCTCTGCTTGCCGCCATGGAACGCAACGGGCTGCCCGCTGAGAAAGCCGGGATACGTGCGCATTTCTCGGTACGGAACCTTACCTTCGCAGGGGCGATGTTTCTCGCAGGCTCTGTTGCAAGCGGCACTCTTGAAAAATCTGAGCTTCACGGCAAGATCACCGATTGGATGGCGGAGCGCGTCGATGAAATCACCGAAATCGTTGCCGATGCGCCTGATGACATCCAGGTGATCATCAAGGGCGTTCTGGCCGATATCGCCAACCGTGAGCAGGGCGGAGATGATGGTCGGGACGTTCCCATCCTGCCTGATGGTGGTTCAAGCCGCCGTCGAAGACGCAGCTAGTTACCCCCGCACCACAGCGGTGCCCAAGAGCCAGTCGTGCACGGTCTGTTTGCGGTCGAGCACCAGGGTGGCGAACAGGATCAGCGGGGTCAGAACTGCGTTCAGGGCCCAGAACAGGATGCTGTGGACGACTGCGAGCATGAAATCGACCGGGCGGCCATCAAGCCGGACAAGGCGAATACCCATCATCCGCATGCCGGGTGTGGCCTGGTTCGGTCCACCCATCGTCATGCCGACATAGGGGATGACCACCAGCAGGAACAGGATCGGATAAAGAAAGAAGCCGAGACCCAGCGTGAAGACACCGACAAAAAACACCAGCACCGCCATCGGTACGCACAGCGCCAGCACGATGGCGTAATCGATGAAGAACGCCATGATGCGCTTGGTGCGCACACCATCATACAGCGCAATGTCGTCATAGCGGCCTGTTGCCTGCTCGGTTGCGCTGTCTGGGAACGGTTCGTTCACGGCTTTCTCCTGTCGTCGGGTGCGGACAAATGGCCCGCGTCGGCTAGATGTAGGAAGTCAAACCTCACAGTTAAAGGCTTTGTTGCCGGTTTTGGTCCGCAAACGTTGCCCGTTCAGCCAAGCCCCTTGGCGATCAGCCGGGCTGCTTCCGGCGCGAAATAGGTCAAAATCCCGTCGCAGCCGGCGCGTTTGAACGCCAGCAGCTTTTCCATCATCATCCGCTCGCCGTCGATGTAGCCGGCGGCATGGCCGGCCTTGATCATCGAATATTCGCCCGACACCTGGTAGGCGAAGGTCGGCAGACCATACGTGTCTTTCAGCGCCCGGCAGATATCGAGATAGGGCAGGCCCGGCTTGACCATCAGCATGTCGGCGCCTTCCTCGACGTCCATTCCTGCGTCGCGGATGGCTTCCATGGCGTTGGACGGATCGAGGTAATAGGTGCGCTTGTCGCCCTTGAGCAGCCCCGAGGTGCCGATTGCTTCGCGATAAGGGCCGTAGCAGGCGGAGGCGAATTTGGTCGCGTAGGACATGATCGCCACATTCTGGTGCCCGGCTGCATCAAGCGCCTGGCGGATGGCGCCTATGCGGCCGTCCATCATGTCCGATGGCGAAATGATGTCGGCGCCGGCATCGGCCTGATGCACGGCTGCTGCCGCAATCTGGCGCACAGTTTCGTCATTGACGATCACGCCATCGCGCAAAATTCCGTCATGGCCGTGGCTGGTAAACGGATCGAGCGCCACATCGGTGATGATGCCGATATTGGGCACTGCCTGCTTGATGGCGCGGGTGGTCTGGTTGATCAGATTGTCCGGATCGAGAATATGCGAGCCAGTCTCGTCGCGCTTGTCCATTTCCACATTGGGGAAGGTGGCAAGTGCGGGGATACCGAGGTCTGCAGCCATTTTGGCTGCTTCCACGGCCTTGTCCACCGACATCCGGTTGACGCCGGGCATCGCCTCGATGGGTTCGAGGATGTTGGTGCCGGGAATGATGAAGATCGGCCAGATCAGATCGTCGACTGTCAATCGTGTCTCGCGCACCATCCGCCGCGACCAGTCGGCAACCCGGGTGCGGCGCATGCGGCGGTGGCCTGTGATCTCGTCGACATTGCTTGCCGCTGCTACTGCCAGTCCCGCTGCCGTGTTCTTGGAGTTCTTGCTCATCAGTCTCATTCCTCGGCCTCAATGGCGCCAGAATGGATCTGCAGGATCACCGGCGCGAATAATGATGCTTTAGACCGCACCGGGGGCAGGGCGGTCAAGCAGGACAAATGACCTCACGACCTTACCTCGCAGATGGCGTGGGCTTGCGCCGTCAACTGCGGATTGGCTATGACTGCACCCCGATAGGATGCACGGAGCTCTCCGCTGCCCGGAAAAGGAGACGCCGTTAATGGCGATACTGCAGATTGGCGCAGCACCAGAGATTGGCAAAGGTGCCCTTGAAGCCAGTTTCCGGCTGTTCATGCGCCTGGTTGCGCTCAGCTGCCTCCTCGCCGGATTGCAGTACTGGGGACGGCTGATCGGCTATTCCGACAATGGCATTTACCGTTTCGACCTGATTCCCTCCTATTGGCAATTGGCGTCCGCATCGTTGGCTGTGCTGTTGCCGGTCGCAGCTGTTGGCCTGTGGATGCAGGTGTCCTGGGGACCTGTGATCTGGGTGGTGGCAGCCGGGTCGGAAATCATCATGCACAAGGGATTTCCCGAATGGTTCGGAGACCGTCCGGTGCTGGTGATTGCCCACACGGTGGTGATGTCAGTCTACATCGGATTTCGGGTCGCGTTGTTCGTCAAGCGGCGCCAGGATGCAAAGCAGGTAAGGACTGATTCACTTTGATTGACGGACGGTCACTGGTAACCCGCTGTTAAGCTTGCATTTTAAGTAGAATTTTAGGCGTATTCGATAGGGTCTGTCTCAAGGCGGGAACAAAATCCGCCACCACAAACAGTGAGGCAGTCATCATGTCATATACCAATACAGCACTTGCATCGGGACCGAAATCCACAGCAGCAGACGACGAGTCCGAAGGCCTGCGCGATCTTTATCTCGAATCGTTGCAGCTGGTCGAGCGGCTCCACCGCCGTCTGCTCGACGTCATCAAGGATGAATTCGACCGCGCCAACCGCACCGATATCAACGCCATCCAGGCTCTGCTGTTGTTCAACATCGGTAATTCGGAGCTGACAGCCGGTGAATTGCGCAGCCGCGGCTACTATCTGGGCTCCAATGTCTCCTACAATCTCAAGAAACTGGTTGATCTGGGTTATATCAACCACCAGCGCTCACGGGTCGACCGCCGTGCGGTGCGCATCAGCCTGACCGAGCACGGCACCGAGATCGCCGAAACAGTTGCAGCCCTATATGACCGGCATATCAACTCGATTGCGAAGGTTGGCGGAATTGGCACCAGCGAGTTCGAGGAACTCAACAAGCTGATGCAGCGCCTTGACCGGTTCTGGAATGACCAGATCCAGTACCGCCTTTAATCCGGTAAATCACACCCAAGACATAAAACGGCGGGCCCCAAACCCGCCGTTTTGCTATTTGTTTGCGCCGGCACAATACCTTCTGGATTGGTGTCTCAGGACCTCATTCACCTGATTTTTCGTGGACAAAACCACCTGTTGCCGGGCAAATCATGAATTGGCCATATTGCCGTGAAAGCGGTAATTATGAAAAAGTGCCTTACGGCTGGGAATGGTTCGGCAAGGTCACGCCCGCACCTTGCGGTCACGCAAATGTGTCGTAGCAAGCTTGACGGACCGCTTTTGGTCCCCAATTTTTAACGTTAGGTATGGTACTCAGCCTCATACCTAACGCTAGATTCGAATGCATGGTGGATAACGCATGACCAAGCCAACTGGACCAAACTCAATCTCCCGTCGCCGATTTATTGGCCGGGCTGCCGGTGTGGCGGCTGCTGCGGTGGCTGCAGGTCCTGCCCTTGCTCAAACCGCCATTGAAGACATCATCAATTCTCCCCGGCGCGGCAGTTGGGACGACCAGTTCGATGCCCAGAGCTCGCGGTCCGTGGCCGAAACAGCCACCCGGCACCCGATTGCCAGCGCCGATACGATTGCCTTCGTTGAGCGGGCGATTTTCGATTATCAGAACCTGATTGCCCGGGGCGGCTGGCCGTTTGTGCCCCCAACCAAGAAACTGCGCATGGGAGTTTCCGAGCCTGAGGTTCGGATCCTGCGTCAGCGGCTGATTGCATCAGGTGATCTGGATCGCAATGCCGGTTTGTCCAACGCTTTTGATTCGTATGTCGATGGCGCAGTGAAGAAATTCCAGGCCCGTCACGGCTTGCCGCCGGATGGCGTTCTTGGCAACTATTCCTACCAGGCACTCAATGTGTCTGCCGATGTTCGTCTGGGGCAGCTTGAAACCAATCTGGTGCGGTTGCGCTCGATGTCGGGTTTCCTTGGCGACCGTTACGTGATGGTCAATATCCCTGCGGCCCAGATCGAGGCTGTGGAAAACGGCAGCGTTGTGCTGCGTCATACGGCGATTGTCGGCAAAATCGACCGCCAGACACCGATCCTCAACTCAAAAATTCACGAGATCATTCTCAATCCTTATTGGACTTCGCCACGTTCGATCATCCGAAAGGATATCGTGCCGCTGATGCGCAAGGATCCGACTTATCTGGCGCGCAACAACATTCGCCTGTTCGATAACAAGGGTGAGGAAGTTGCTCCGGAAACGGTCGACTGGCATGCCGAAGAAGCACCTAACCTGATGTTCCGTCAGGATCCGGGCAAGGGCAACGCCATGTCCTCGACCAAGATCAATTTTCACAACCCACATGCTGTCTACATGCATGATACCCCGCAGCAGGGCGTGTTCAACAAACTCATGCGGTTTGAATCGTCAGGCTGTGTACGGGTTCAGAACGTGCGCGATCTCAACACCTGGTTGCTCAGGGACACGCCCGGCTGGAACAGGCAGGCAATCGAAGCGACGATTGCGTCACGCGAGAACAAGATCATTGAGTTGACCACGCCGGTACCGGTCTATTTCACTTATTTTTCTGCCTGGGCATCCCAGGATGGCGTCGTCCAGTTCCGTGACGATGTTTATGAGCGCGACGGTGTCGAGGAACTGGCATTGCGCTAAGCCGCGTTTACGCCTGATCAATCAACTTGAAAGCCGCCCTTGCCGGGCGGTTTTTTTGTTCGACGCTGTACAATGACGCAATCAGGCCTGCGGATATTGCTCTCGTCATGCGACGGGGGTAAACAGCCGCATCCGGTTGGGTTGGCCCCGGTCCGGATTCGAGCTTATCTTTGGAGGCCGCCACGTCCCTGGCGGACGTTACGTCAGACCAGACTCGACCCTCGAGTCAGACCCAGAGTCACACAAGGAACCCGGACCATGTCCAACGCGACTCCCGCCGCCCAATTTTCAAATGCATCGTTCAATCGTACCCTGGCTGATGCCGATCCTGCCGTTTTCGGCTCGATCCAGAGTGAATTGGGTCGCCAGCGTCAGGAGATCGAGCTGATCGCCTCCGAGAACATCGTGTCTCGCGCTGTGCTTGAAGCTCAAGGCTCGGTCATGACCAACAAATACGCTGAAGGCTATCCGGGCCGGCGGTATTATGGTGGTTGCCATTTTGTTGATATTGCCGAGGAATTGGCGATTGACCGGGTCAAGCAGCTGTTTGGCTGCGAGTTCGCCAATGTTCAGCCCAATTCCGGTTCACAAGCCAACCAGGCAGTGCTTCTGGCTCTGGCCAAGCCCGGCGACACGCTTCTCGGCATGAGCCTTGATGCGGGTGGTCACCTGACCCACGGCGCCAAGCCAAACCTGTCTGGCAAATGGTTCAATGCGGTGCAGTACGGTCTTGATCTGGCAACCGGCACCATCGACTATGATCAGGTCGAGGAGCTCGCCCGTGAGCATAAGCCGCGCATCATCATTGCCGGCGGTTCGGCCTATTCCCGCCGTATTGATTTCGCCCGGTTCCGCGCCATTGCCGATGCTGTCGACGCCATCCTCTGGGTCGACATGGCGCATTTTGCTGGCCTGGTGGCCGGCGGTGCGCATCCAAGCCCGTTCCCGCATGCTCATGTAGCTACCTCGACAACTCACAAGACCCTGCGCGGCCCACGCGGCGGTATCGTGCTAACCAATGATGCGGACATCGCCAAGAAAATCAATTCAGCGGTGTTCCCCGGTCTCCAGGGCGGCCCGTTGATGCATGTGATCGCGGCCAAGGCTGTCGCTTTCGGCGAAGCCCTGACACCGGAATTCAACAGCTACATCGGCAATGTGGTCCGCAATGCAGAAGCTTTGGCCGAAACGCTGGTTGCGGGTGGTCTGGAGATCGTCTCTGGCGGGACCGACACCCATCTGATGCTGGTCGACCTCCGACCCAAGAACCTGACCGGCAAGGCATCCGAATCTGCCATGGGACGCGCTTTCATCACCTGCAACAAGAACGGTGTCCCCAACGATCCGCAAAAGCCGACGATCACCTCCGGTGTTCGTCTCGGAACCCCGGCTGGAACCACACGTGGTTTCGGTCAGGCCGAGTTCCGCGAAATCGGCGCCCTGATCCTCGAAGTGCTCGATGGTCTCAAAGCCGCCAATTCGGAAGAAGGCAACGCCCAGGTGGAAGCTGCCGTGAAGCAAAAGGTGATAGCGCTCACCGACCGTTTCCCGCTCTATCCACATCTCGGGTAAGCCCGGATGCGTTGTCCTTATTGCAGTTCCGAAGACAGTCAGGTGAAGGATTCGCGGCCCGCCGAAGATGGCGCCGCGATCCGCAGGCGGCGTGTCTGTCCCGATTGCGGCGGCCGGTTCACCACCTTCGAACGGGTGCAGTTGCGCGATTTGCAGGTGCTGAAAAAAACCGGACGCAAGGTGCCGTTTGATCGCGACAAGCTGGCGAAATCATTCCAGATAGCGCTGCGCAAACGCCCGGTCGATCCCGAGCGTATTGATCGCGCAGTGTCCGGCATCGTCCGTCGGCTGGAAAGCTCGGGCGAAACCGAGATCGCCACCGACGGGATCGGTCTTCTGGTGCTGGAAGCGCTCAAGGCACTCGATGATGTTGGTTTCGTCCGTTATGCCTCGGTTTATCGGGATTTTACCGGGCCTGAGGATTTTGAGCGGACAATCGCCGAATTGACCGCGCGGATTGCCGGCGACACCACAGCCGGGGATATCTGAGATCATGGCCGTGAGCTCGCTTGACCGTCGTTTCATGGCGGCGGCGATCCGGTTTGCGCGTTGGCATGAGGGCCGTACTGGCTCCAATCCGTCTGTGGCGACGCTGATTGTGCGTGAGATTGACGGAACGCCTGTGATCGTCGGTCGCGGCGTGACTGCCATCGGCGGTCGGCCGCATGCCGAACCGCAGGCGCTCGCCGATGCCGGTGAACTGGCCCGCGGCGCGACCGCCTATGTTACCCTTGAACCTTGCGCCCATCACGGCCGCACCCCGCCTTGCGCCGTGGCACTGGTCGCCGCCGGTGTGGCCCGCGTGGTTGCTGCTGCGACCGATCCCGATGACCGGGTGTCAGGTCGCGGCTACGCCATATTGCGTGCGGCAGGAATCGAGGTGGAAGAGGGCGTGCTGGCCCGCGAGGCGGAACGCGATCTGGCTGGTTATCTCACCCGCCGTACGAGCAATCGCGTCCATGTGACTCTCAAGCTTGCGGTTTCCGCCAATGGCAAGATCGGCAAACGTGACGGCGAACAGGTCGCCATCACCGGTGAAATAGCCCGCCAACAGGTTCATGCGCTGCGCGCTCTATCGGATGTAATCCTCGTGGGCGTTGGGACAGTGATCAATGATGATCCGGATCTGACCTGCCGGCTTCCCGGCTTGGAAGACCGATCGCCGATCCGTCTGGTGCTCGACACAAATCTCAGGCTGCCCCTCCAGTCCCGTCTGGCCAACACAGCCCGCGATGTGCCCTTTTGGATCGCCACTGCGGCCGCGCAGGATGATCCGCGGCGTGCGGAGTTGGCGGCACGCGGCGCGGAGTTTCTTGCGTCTGATGCGCATCATGGCAGGCTTGCACTGCCTGAACTGTTGGAAGATCTCGCCACGCGTGGCCTCTCGACGGTTTTCGTCGAAGGCGGCGCCGAGGTTGCAAAAGCCTTCCTTGACGAGGACCTTGTGGACCGCATTGTCCTGTTGACAGGCGAGGGGACCATAAAAGGCGATGCGGTGAACGCACCGGTCACCCGGACAACCATTCCGCAGACTTTCCGGCCGGTCGCATCCATGAAATATGGTGCCGACCAGATGGATGAATACGAAAGGGCCTGAAATCATGTTTACCGGCATTATCACCGATATCGGCCAGGTCGCCGCCGTGACCGAACGCGATCAGGGCGTGGGACTGCGCATTGAAACAGCCTGGGATCCAGCTGGCATCGACATTGGCGCCTCGATTGCCTGTTCCGGTGTTTGCCTGACAGTCACGGCGCTTCCCCAACAGGGCGACAATGCGCGCTGGTTCGAAGTCGAGGCCTGGGAAGAGGCGCTGCGGTTGACCGGCATAGGCACATGGACCATCGGTACGCCGATCAACCTCGAGCGCTCCCTGAAGATCGGCGATGAACTCGGTGGTCACATGGTCTCCGGTCATGTCGATGGGCAAGCTGAAATCATTGCAATCAAAGACGAGGGCGAAGCCCGCCGGTTTACCCTGCGCGCACCCGGAACGCTTTCACGTTTCATCGCACCCAAGGGATCGGTAGCGCTTGACGGCACATCCCTGACCGTCAATGCGGTCAAGGATACCGATTTTGACGTGCTGCTGATCAGGCATTCGCTTTCCGTCACCACCTGGGGTGCCCGTGCTGTCGGTGATCTTGTCAATCTCGAGGTCGACCAGATGGCGCGTTACGCTGCCCGTCTTGCCGAAACCGTGAACCTGTCCTGAGAGGCGCCCCGGCGCAATTGTTCTTTAGCGCAGCAGTTGAGGCTGGCCGAAGCTGAAGCGGGCGGCAAGATGCAGCCCGAACACGGCGAACACATGCATCAGCCAGAGCGAATCGTTGCGCGCCAGAAAAAACGTCTCGAGAAACGAAAGCAGCGCTGCAAACACGATGATCATGAAAAACATGTCTGCGATTTTGCGGTTTCCCGGGATTTTCCGCGCTTTGGTATAATTGATCATCGGACCGATAAAGAGCACCCAGAACAACACTGCCCCGCCGAGAAACCCGAGATTGAGCAGGATGTCGAGATAGTTGTTGTGACCGTGGACAATGAAGCGGTAGTCCCACGCGGATTCAAATGGCTTGTCGAGAAGAAACACATTGTCGGTGCTCCAGAAATTGTAGAGGCCAAAACCGAACCATGGTTTTTCCGGTATCTTTGATAAGCTGAACTCCCACAATGTGGTGCGCCCGGTGTAGGTCTCATCCCCCAGCAAGTTTCCGATAAAATGCGCGATACCCGGACTGTAGAGCGAGCCAAGGGTGACTGTCGCCACGGCAAACATCACCAGCAGGAACGTCAATACTGCCGCTCCGCTACGCCCGAACACTCCTGCCATCAGAACGATCATGATTGAGAGCGGAAAAAACCGCCGGTGGTTTTCGATCCGGTCTTGAGCACAAACAACGCTCCGGCGAGGAAGATGATCAACCCGCCGAGACGATGGCCCGACCGCATCAGGTAGATGCCGAAAATGGCGATGACGCACATCACCGGACTGGCAACGTTCTTGTGACTGAAATGACCACGCCAAAGCCCGGCATGCTGGGGCTCATAAGCGTCATAGCCATGCATCGTCAGATTTGGCACCAGAATAAGCCCGCCATAGGACATTGCCAGTGCCGCTGCTGCCCTGGCAAGCAAGGCGAGTTGAAAATCCTTTTCGCTGCGTGGCAGAACGATGGCTGAAAACGCAATGAACATGCCGATGACGGTCAGAATCACACCGCGCATCGTTGAGTCCGGATAGGGGGCGGTGGCGACGGTATAGGCGAGCACCACGCCCAACAGCAAAACGCTGGGTGTCAGCAGGCTGCCAAGCATCTTGCTGCTGGCCAGGCACATCATCGAAAGAGCAAACGCCAGTCCGGCAGCCAGAAATCCGACCTGATTGATCAGGCTGCCTTCATCGCCGCCGGAATCATTGACCAGACTTGCGGCGGCGAACGGCTGCAATGATATCAGTATCAAGGCCAAGCCAAGTGCCGACAGGACAATCGCAGACAGCCGAAGGACGCCCGGCGTCATGATGCCCGGGCGAGCAAATTTCAGCCCGTCCTGCAACGGGGTCCAGGCCGGACGACGGAGCGGTTCGGATAAGTTCGGTGATACGTGGCGCATGCCATTGCCTGGGCGAGAAATGTCAGGCCTTGAACATCGGCATTCATGGTTAATCAATGGTAAATTAGATACCGTCTGCAGGCGACGAGGCAAGTTAAACAGCTGGTCTCGCAATAAATCCTGTCGGCTCAGCTGCTCACTGCAGCCGAACCCTGCCGGTCAAGGCCGGAATCCGGGTCGCCATGAAGCGCCAGCGCGTCTGTTCCTTTTGGGCAAAGCGCATAAATACCGGTCGCGACCCGCTCGAACCAGCCATAATGATTATCGGCCATCAGTGCCCTGGCTCTGTCCACCCCGGAGGCTTTCGCCACCTGCGCGGCCTTTGTTGGTCCAAGCTCTGAAAGAACGCGGGCGCAGCGCAAGGCGTCCTGGCGATAGGCTGTCATCAAGCCTTGCCGGGTCGCGCCACCTGAATTCGGGTCGCCGGTTCGCTTGGCGAATTCCTTCAGCAGCCTTGCTTTTTTCTTGATTGATTTCCGCGGCTTGTAAGGGCCGGGGTCTGTATGCACCTCAACCAGCCCGTCTTTCAGCCGAACCGTCATCAATCCAAGACCCAACCGCCGGCAGAGGGATGTGTTGGCGGCAATTGCCTTCTGGAATGGCTTTCCTGATCCGCGCGGCACGGCAATATAGACCGTATCGGTGATGGCCTGCCGTTCGATGCCCTGATGGAAAAGCGACAGTGAAAAGCCGGTTTTCAGTTCAATCACCAGCGGATCCTCATCACCGCGGACAGCGACGATATCGGCGGCTCCGATCTCCCCCTTGACCTCGTAGCCCTGGCCTTCAAGCAAAGCCTTGACCGGTGGATAGAGGTCGGTTTCACGGGGTTTGGTTGCGCTCATGACGGCTTGCATAAAGGAGTCGCCCCGCTCCGCAAAGATGTTGATGTATTCCGTGGCGCAGGTAATTTGCCCATTGCAGTCAGTTAGCACGATCACATGCGAGCCAGCCTCAGGATCGGACAAAAGGCCGCTCCCGCCGGGTAAACGGCCATTTCTGCTTGCCAAGCAGCGGACAAAGTGATTTGACCGCCGCTCTGATCCGACCCAATTTCCGGTTTTATTCCGGACCCCTGTGACGCGTGGCAAAATCCGGCCCGCAAGAAGGAAAGCCGTCATGGCGAAATCCAAAACCTCGCACTTGCTGATTGTTGAAGCGCGTTTTTACGACGATATGTCCGATGCGCTGCTCGACGGCGCCAAGTCCGCTCTGGACGAAGCAGGCGCGACCTATGATGTCGTCACTGTTCCCGGCGCACTGGAAATCCCGCCAGCCATTGCCATTGCCCTCGATGCGATGGACGAAGGCGGCACTGAATATCAGGGCTTTGTAGCACTCGGCGTCGTCATCCGTGGCGAAACCCATCATTTCGATATTGTCGCCAACGAATCCGCCCGTGGGCTGATGACATTGTCCGTGTCCGAATCGCTGGCGCTTGGCAACGGCATCATGACCACCGAGAACGCAGAGCAAGCTTGGGAGCGGGTCAAGAAGGACAAGCTTGACAAGGGCGGCTTTGCGGCCCGTGCAGCGCTGACAATGATCGCGCTGAAAGACAAATTGGCCGGGTGATCATGGTGACAGAACAATCTCCCCCATCGTCGGCCCCTCAGCCGGAAATCAAATCCGCCAACCAGCGCGGCGCTGCACGGCTCGCAGCCGTCCAGGCGCTCTACCAGATGGATATCGGTGGCGCAGGCGTGCTTGAGATCGTGGCTGAATACGAAGCCCATCGTCTCGGCGGTGAAATCGACGGCGAGCAATATCGGCCGGCCGACGCGGCATGGTTCCGCGCCGTGGTTTCCGGCGTGGTCGAGACTCAGCGTGTGCTTGATCCGGAAATTCGCTCCAGTCTGACCGAAGACTGGCCTTTGTCTCGTCTTGATGCGACCTTGCGCGCGATCCTGCGGGCAGGGGCATGGGAACTGACCGTTAAAAAAGATGTGCCTATCGCCGTCATCGTCACGGAATATGTTGATGTGGCGCGTGCGTTTTTTGAGGGCGACGAGCCCAAGATCGTCAATGCCGTACTCGACCGGCTGGCACGCAAGTACCGCGGTGACCAAAAGCCCAACAAGGACTGATCTTCATGGCGTTTCTCGACAAGGTCGGATTGGCGGGGGGGAACGATGCCGAGAATCTGGCCCGCAAAAACGCGTTGTTGTTATCAGGTGCGCAGGCATTTGGCGGCGCTGCGGCGCCGATCGCCATTTCAGTGGGCGGGCTAGCCGGATTCTATCTCCTCGGAGCAGATAAATCCCTGGCGACTGCGCCCGTCACCGGCTTCAACCTCGGTGTGGCCATCGGCGCTTTGCCTGCGGCCTGGTTGATGCGCCAGATTGGCCGCCGCTACGGATTCCTGTCGGGAATGGGAATGACAGCGCTTGGCGGTATTGTTGCCGCGATTGCCCTGTTCCGTCATGAATTCTGGCTGTTCGGGTTCGGCATGGCTCTGATTGGCCTTGGTGGTTCGTTCGTGCAGCAGTACCGTTTTGCCGCAGCCGATGGATCGCCGACCAATTTCAAGGCGCAGGCTATTTCTTGGGTGCTGGCCGGTGGTGTCTTCGCTGCCATAATCGGGCCGCAGACCGTGATTTTCACGCGGGAACTGTTCGACCCCGTGATGTTCGCCGGTTCTTTTGTCGCTCTGGTGCCACTGGCTTTGATCACAATGTCGATCATCTGGTTCCTCCGCATCCCCAACGATACCCGTCCCGGCGATGCCGGACATGATGAGACACCGGCGCGACCGCTGTTCGAGATCATCAGCCAGCCGCGGTTCATCACCGCCATGATCTGTGGCGTTGGGTCCTATTCCTTGATGGTTTTCATGATGACCGGTGCGCCGCTGGCCATGGTCGGTTGCGGCTTTTCGCCTGAACTCGCCACGCTGGGTATCCAGTGGCATGTGATGGCGATGTACGCACCGAGCTTCTTCACAGGCAAGCTCATCGCCCGCTTTGGCCGTGACACGATCACCGCCAGCGGCCTCATCATCCTGCTTGGCTGCGCCGTTGTCGCGCATATGGGGATCGAGTTGTGGAACTTCTGGCTTGCCCTGGTGCTCCTTGGCATCGGCTGGAATTTTGGCTTCATCGGTGCCACCACCATGGTGACCAGCACCTATCGCCCGGCTGAGAAAAACAAGGTGCAAGGGTTTCACGATGTCACTCTGTTTGGCATCGTCGCCTTCTCCTCGCTGATGTCGGGCAAGGTGCTCAATGCCTGGGGCTGGGATGCACTCAACAGCCTGTTCTGGCCTGTGGCACTGTTCTGCCTGCTGACCTTGGGCGTCCAAATATTGTGGGACCGCCGCAAGTCCTTGTAATACGCCTTTAGGCTAGGATCTGCACGGTTCCACCACATTTTGGCTGCTCAGGCAGGGTTTCCCAGAGCTTATTGAGTATGCCCAGGCAATTCGCCAACCTCTGCCCTTGACGACACCCCACCTGTGTCGCAATCATCCGCGGCGATGCGGCTGGGGGTCTGAGCGTGTGGTTCTAACTCCTTTCGCCGCGGCATATTATGGCCGGGGGGAGTCTTTTTGATTCCGGTCAAATTGGAGGGAAATCAGCATGAACATTCTTTTTGCTGTGATCGCCTGTGGATTGCTTTCCATTGTTTACGCCATCTGGG
>Ga0163215_100932_pt1 | contig 27306 bp, 24 predicted proteins | sample SynspAceP_FD_185934 | JGI IMG/M metagenome (GOLD analysis project Ga0163215, IMG submission 185934) | Saline lake microbial communities from Ace Lake in Antarctica - Synechococcus sp. Ace-P (Hybrid Assembly) | ecosystem: Environmental > Aquatic > Non-marine Saline and Alkaline > Saline | place...
TTTAATGCCTTTAGCCGCTTCTTTAGCGAAAGCTTCAAGTTCTTTTCTATTCATTTGCATCTGCCTATCCTTAATTCTCAATAGAGTAATTTATGATAAGCAGTTACACAAAATTCGTTACAGCCTCTTAGTCCTGGTTATCAAAAGCTCGGTTGTTTTGTATATATGTCAACTGCTTTTCTAGTTTTGCGCTTGGAAATAGCATAAATTGTTTGCGCAATATGGCAATTTCTTGGTCTTTGTTTTTCTTCATATAATTTATGTGACCTAATAAAACATACCAACTTACATTTTGTTGACTGTTGCTTTTCTCTGCTTCATCAATCAGTTGGTTTAAGTACAGTTCAGCCTCGTCGAGTTGTCCTGTCTGATAATAGGCTCGCGCGTTGAGGTTTTCATACCGTTGAGGTAAACGCTGAGTGAGCGGATCAAGTTGGTTTGTCGTGAGCTCTCGTAGTTGTTCAATATAAACAATAAGCTCTTCGTATAGCTGATAGTCACTCAGTAAATCAATGGTTTTGACAAGAATTTTAAAATACTGCTGACTATCTAAATCTGCAGTGAAGGACAGAGCTCTTTTAATGTGCGGTATAACTTCGTCAGAGGGCAACGTTAAGTGCCTGGCAGATATAGCTAAATTATACCAATAAAAAGCTTGCTGTTGTTTTGAATAGGCATCGATATCTGGCTGAATGGCTAAAAGTTGCAGTCTGACTGGTTTAAAGTCGATAATAGTTAATCCGCTTTGCACCAAGTCGAATAAACCCTCATCAAGTAAATCCAGTGTTGTTACTTTATTGTGTTCTTCGGCCAACTTATGGTCTTGAACTTCACTTTTTAGTTCCTTACTACTAAAAAGGCTGATGAACAATAACAGAAAAGTAATTAATAATCTGGACATTTTCGCTCCTGAGCTATAGTTAAATAAAAATCTACTGTGTAATTAAATTTTTCAATAGCACACTTATTTTGCTTGGTTTATAAATTCATTTAAACAAACCTCAAATTAAGCGTAGTCAATTTACCCAAATAAGAAGGTGATAACAATGGAATCTTTAAATGTAAGTGATCATATGAATCAGCGACCTGTTACCTTTAAGTCAGATATGACGGTAGCGGAGGCGGTTGAGAGATTAATACAAAGCCGCCAAACTGGGGGACCAGTCATTGATGAGCAGAATAAAGTTATTGGTTTTTTATCAGAACAAGATTGCTTGGTACGCATGATAGAGTCTAGTTATTACCGCGAGCAGGTCGCCCACGTTAAGGATGTGATGCGTACTGAAGTCATTGCAGTTAAACCCTATTTATCCGTTATAGAATTAGCTCAACGTATGATGACAGAAAAACCTAAGGTCTATCCTATTGTGGATGATGACGGTTTATTATTAGGCACCATTAATCGCTCTGCCTTGCTCAATGCCATAGATTTGCATCTGCGTGATGGTTATAAAAACGGCCTTTAAGCGCTGGTAATTTAGCGGCACTTCTTTTAGGATCCAACTCGATTTTAACTAAGAGAAGTTCCATTGTCTGAGCGCGTAATTTCCACCTCTGAACTCATACCTAAACAAATTCATGCACAGATCAATTCATGTTTGTCTAAGGATCGTTTCAAGTTTCGTCAACGCTTAAGAGCGGCTGAGCGCTTAGGCCCAGAACAAGCCATGACTAAACTGCAAAAGTTACTGGTCGATATTGAGCAGTCGAGCAGTGTGGTTCAGTTAAAACGCCGAAATCTGCCAAAAATCGAGTATCCCGATTTACCGGTAAGTGAAAAGAAACAGGACATAGCCGATGCCATAGCCGCGCACCAGGTTGTTATTATTGCCGGTGAGACTGGTTCAGGTAAAACTACGCAAATTCCCAAAATATGCATGGAGTTAGGCCGTGGGGTCGAAGGCCTTATTGGTCACACGCAACCAAGAAGACTGGCTGCTCGCACCGTTGCGCAACGTATCGCCCAAGAGTTAAACAGTGAATTAGGTCAACACGTAGGATTTAAAATCCGTTTCTCAGACAACGTCAGTGAAGGCAGTTATATCAAACTAATGACTGACGGTATTTTGTTGGCTGAAATTCAGCAGGATCGTTTTTTAACTCAATATGACACTATTATTATTGATGAAGCCCATGAGCGGAGTCTGAATATCGATTTTATTTTAGGCTATTTTAAGCAACTTTTGCCAAAACGTCCTGACTTGAAATTGATCATTACTTCAGCAACCATTGATCCACTGCGATTCTCTAAACATTTTGATGACGCGCCTGTTATTCAAGTGAGTGGCAGAACCTTTCCGGTGGAGATGCGATATCGTCCTTTAGATACCCAAGATAATGACCAAACCCAAGGCATCATTGATGCTGTTAACGAGTTATCTAATGAGAAACCCGGTGATATTTTAGTTTTTTTAAGTGGCGAGCGTGAGATACGTGATACCGCAGATGCATTAAACAAAGAACAGTTCCGCCATACTGAAGTTGTGCCTCTGTATGCCCGTCTTAGTGTCAGTGAACAAAACAAAGTATTTCAAAGCCATACTGGCCGTCGCATTGTATTGGCCACCAACGTGGCAGAAACCTCTTTGACTGTACCCGGTATCAAGTATGTCATCGATCCTGGCAATGCCCGCATCTCGCGATACAGCGTGCGTAGTAAAGTACAACGTTTACCTATCGAAGCGATTTCACAAGCCTCGGCCAATCAACGGTCAGGGCGTTGTGGCCGTGTATCTGACGGTATTTGTATTCGTTTGTATAGTGAAGACGATTATATCGCTCGGGCTGAATTCACTGATCCTGAAATTCTACGCACTAACTTAGCCTCGGTTATTTTGCAGATGATGGCCTTAGGCTTGGGTAAAATAGATGAGTTTCCCTTTGTCGAGGCGCCCGAATCACGCAATATCAATGATGGTTTTCGTCTACTAGAAGAGTTAGGTGCGGTTGCCGCGAATGAGAGCAGACTGCAATTAACCGTGATTGGTAAACAGCTCGCCAGATTACCGGTAGATCCTCGTTATGCCCGCATGGTGGTTGAGGCCGCACGGCTTAATTGCGTATCAGAAGTACTCATTATTGCTGCCGGTTTGAGTATTCAAGATCCCCGTGAGCGTCCGCAGGACAAGCGCCAAGCCGCTGATGAAATGCACAGTGACTACCGCAGTAAAGAGTCAGACTTTTTAGGCTTTTTATTGCTGTGGCAAGATTTTAAGCTGCAACAAAAAGACCTTGGTGCCAATCAACTGCGAACGTGGTGTAAAAAGCATTTTATTAACTTTTTACGCATGCGTGAATGGCAAGACATTGTTAGTCAGTTAAAAAAATCGGTAGCGGAATTAGGCTTTGGTATTAGTCATACCGAAGCTGATTATCAGGCCGTTCACCAAGCAATGGCGGCAGGCCTGTTATCACATATAGGATTCAAAGATAAAGATCGCGAATACTTAGGTGCGCGCAATAGTCGTTTTATGATTTTTCCGGGCTCTGGTTTATCCAAATCACAACCAAAATGGACGATGGTGGCTGAACTGGTTGAAACCTCAAATCTATTTGGCCGAGTTGCGGCTAAAATTGAACCAGAATGGATTGAAGACTTGGCTCGTCATTTAACCAAAACGGAATATTCAGAGCCTCACTGGTCTAAAAAACAGGGCGTGGTACAAGCTTTTGAAAAAGTGACTTTGTATGGCTTGGTTTTGGTATCACAACGACGACGCACCTATAGTGCGATTGATCCAGTAGTGAGCCGAGAGATATTTATTCGAGAAGCCTTGGTAAACCTTGATACCAAGTTAAAGTTTGCCTTTTTGACGCATAATCAAAAAGTTATTGCTGACATCGAAGCTTTAGAAGAAAAAAGTCGTCGTCGGGATTTATTGGTGGATGAAGAAACTCTTATTGAGTTTTATTCAGCAAGACTTCCTGAGCATGTGTGTAGCGAAGCTAGTTTTAAAAAATGGTGGCAAAAACAAACAGCCTTGCAAGGGAATTTTTTAGATTTTGATCCCCAAGCCTTGATAAAAAAAGATGCCTCACACATTGACGAACATTCGTTTCCAGAAACCTTTAGGCAAAATAATTTACGTTTGGCGCTGACTTATCATTTTGAACCCGTTGATGAAGATGATGGGGTCAGTTTACTAATTCCTTTAGCCTTACTGAACCAACTAGATGATGTGGGTTTCGACTGGCTCATTCCAGGCTTACGTCACGAATTGATCGTCGCCTTGATAAAAGGTTTGCCCAAACGTCTAAGACGAAATTTTGTACCCGCACCCAATTATGCCGACGCGTGTTTGTCTGACTTAAATCAGCTAGATAAAAAAGGTCAGTTTGTGCCGTTTATCCAAGCTTTGACCCATAAACTAAAACGCATGACAGGTATTGAAGTCACTGAAGAAGAATGGCAGTTAGACACTTTACCGAAACATCTGCGGTTTAATTTCAAAGTATTAGATGAAAATGGCAAAGTGATCCGCCAGGGGCGAGACTTAAATATCTTACAACATGGTTTGCAAGGCAAAGTAAAACAAAATCTACAAAAGGTGGCGACGCCAGAATTGGAGCAACAAGGCTTAAACCAATGGTCTTTTGACGACCTGCCTAAAGAATATGTCAGTAAGAGTGCCGGCTATGAAATTAAAGCGTTTCCCGCCCTGGTTAATGAAGGCAAGACCGTTGGTATAAAGTTGTATGAGCAAGCCCATTTAGCCGAGTCTGCGCATAAATTGGGGCTGCGTCAGTTGGTAGTATTAGCCATACCGTCACCCATAAAGTACTTACAAGAAAAACTGCCCAATAAAGCAAAATTGGGTTTGTATTTTAATCCGTTTGGGCAGATAAAAACTTTAATCGATGATTGTATCAATGCTGGGGTAGATGCTTTGATTGCTGAATTTGGGCTAAAATTTTCAACTTCAATTCGCAGTAAAGCAGAATTTCAAGCTTGTTGTGAGTTTGTGCGTCAAGATATTAACCCCTTAGTGTTAGATATTGCGCAAAAAATTGAAGTAGGCTTAACCACCGCCCATGGTATTAATAAAAAAATGAAGGGAAATGTACCTCTGACCATGATCCATGCACACAGTGATATTAAGCAACACCTCGATTCTCTGGTATTTCCTAATTTTGTTAGTGCTATTGGCGTTAAAAGGCTAGTTGATTGGCAGCGATATATTGAGGGGATCAAACGACGTTTTGAAAAATTACCGATTGATCCGATAAAAGACAAACTTCATCAACTTAATATTGAAAAAATACAGGGAGAATACCAAAAGAAATGTCAACAACTGCCCCTAGGTAAGGAAATTCCTAGTGAACTCGCCGAGGTAAGATGGTTGATTGAAGAATTACGCATATCCTTTTTTGCCCAACAATTAGGCACAAATGTGCCAATTTCAGCAAAACGTATTGCTAATCAGCTAGCGAGTCTCTAAATTGATAGCTTAAGTCGTTGACTTTATTTTGTAGTCACCCTATAAACAATGTGTGCAAAAATAAAACAGGAAGAGGTATTTGATGTTAGGTTATGACGATAAACGCAATTTTTTTCGGATGATGATTAATTCCCCATGCGAAATAGTGGTAAATGACGATGAGTCAACTCGAACGCTGCAAACAGTGTGCAAAGATATCAGTGCTACAGGGATGTCCTTTGAACTAGATGAAAGCTCACTTGAAATCGGCACTTTGGTCAATGTTCATATTGCTTCTACCAGCAGCCAAATCCCTTCTTTGTCAGCCAGTGCCAAAGTGGTGCGCTGTGAAACAAATGGTGAAAACTCCTGTGTCATTGGCGTTGAGATCCTTGAAATGAAGTGATACCCAACGCCAGCCTATGAGGCTTTCACCTCATAGGACGCGACAGACTAAACCTTTTAAGTAAAATCCTTCAGGATAAGCAGAGCCTACAGGGTGGTCCGCTGCTTGTCCTAAACGTTCGATAAATTGCACTTCTCGACCTGCGTCTAAAGCCGCATCTGCCACAACTTTCTGAAACAACTCAAAAGACAACAACCCAGAACAACTAAAGGTACAGAGGATGCCACCGGGACGCATTATTTGCATGGCCAACATGTTAATGTCTTTATACCCACGACAACCCCTGACTAAGGAGTTTTTAGAGTCGATAAATTTAGGCGGATCCAGAATGATTTGCTCAAATTGGCGGCCTTGTTCTCGGTAATCACGCAATGCTTCAAATACATCAGCATTAACAAAATCACTTTTCGACACATCTAAACCGTTAATTTCGACATTACGTTTAGCTGTTTCCAGGGCTAAGTCAGAGACATCAATATTAGTGACATGTTTAGCGCCTGCGGCAAGTGCATAACTGCCAAAGGTACCGGTGTAACAAAAACAGTTTAGAACGTCTTTGTCTTTGGCATATTTAGCCGCTATGGCACGATTATCTCGTTGATCAAGGTAAAATCCGGTTTTATGTCCTTGTTTTACGTTAACAATAATTTTTATGCCGTTCTCTTCAATCACCACTTCATCAGGTACGTCACCGTGCAGAACTTGCATCAACTCGGGTAAGCCTTCCTTTTTACGTACCGAGACATCGCTACGCTCATAAATAACCGCTTCGGGAAACTCTTTTAACAGAGCCCAAACAATTTTTTCTCGGTGTTTTTCTGCTCCAGCAGATAAAAGTTGGCACACAAAGATATGGTTGTAACGATCGATGGTTACGCCTGGTAAGCCATCTGATTCGGCAGCAATCAAACGATAAGCACTTAAACCATGGCGTTCGATAATGTCTAAGCGGCCTTGTTGAGCACGGGCGATACGGCGTTGAAAAAAGCCGTTGTCGATACTTTCATTTTGTTCAAAAGTCCAAATTCTGACTTGAATTTGGGATTCAGGCGACCACGCGCCGCGACCTAACCAGTTTCCCTCTGAACTAAATACATCAACTGTATCGCCTGAGTTTAAACGGCCAACTTGTTTGTCGATGGCGCGGCTAAAAATCCACGGATGACGGCGTAATAAAGATTTTTCTCTTTCGGGCTGCAAAATAACGCTAGAAGACATAAAGTAGTGCACTCTTAAATTTTGCCAAATTGTACCGAAGGTTTCGGTCAAGCTATACAAAATAAGGTAATTAAATGCGATTTATTGATTTTGAAGCGGGATGTGGTGCGCAAGGTTTGTTTATTAATGAAACTGGTCTTCCAAATATTGCCAAAGGGCAGGTATTAGTCAAGGTCGCGGCATTTGGTATTAATCGCGCAGATACACTGCAGCGCCAAGGACTCTATCCCCCCCCCAAAGGTGAAAGCCTCATCCTTGGTTTAGAGATGGCCGGTGAAGTAGTCGATATGGCCTCTGAGCTCGTGGGTTGCTGTCGTTTTGAATTAGGCGCCAAGGTCTTTGGTTTAGTGGCAGGTGGTGCTTACGCAGAATACGTTGCGGTTGACGTCACCCATATTCTTCCTCTTCCAGAATCACTGGACTATGTGCAGGGTGCCGCGTTGGCTGAATGTTTTTTAACCGCCTATCAAGCCATGTTTGTTGAGTACCAATTAGCCGAGGGAAGCTCAGTTTTGATCCATGCAGGCGCCAGTGGAGTCGGTTTGGCGGCGATACAACTGGCTAAACAAGCTAAATGTAAGGTAGCGGTCACAGCCTCAAGTACAGACAAACTTAAGGTGTGCAAACAATTTGGTGCCGATATAATGATCAATTATAACGAAAAGGATTTTGCCGAAGAATTGAAACACCAAGGTATCGATCTGATTATTGATTTTGTGGGTGGTGATTATGTTAATCGCAACCTAGCCGTCTTAAACCAAGATGGCTGTATCATACAGCTAGCCATGTTGGGTGGACGTACTGTCAAAAACCTGGACATGGCCTTAGTATTGGGTAAACGCGCAACGTTAAAAGGCTCAACCTTACGTAATCGCTCCAATGCTTATAAAACTGCGCTGACTGTCGCCTTTGAACAAAGTTGTGGGTCAAGTTTGCACAATCAGCAATTAAAGCCAGTTATTGATCACATATATAAGGCTCAGGATGTGGCTCTGGCCCATGATAAAATGGAAAATAATCGCAACACAGGCAAACTAGTCTGTTTTTGGTGATTATTGGTCTGCTAATTGGATTCATATGTTTTGTGGTTTTATGCCCGTAAATAAACTCTAGCATGGGCTTTTTTTGCAGTTAGCAACAAGTCATTCAGCAGCTTTTCCATCAGTTCAGATATTGTTGGTATCGAATGGGCAAACGCTAAAAAAGCCATGAAATTTGCTGGTTGGCAAGCTAGTAAGGCTTTAGTACTATTCTGTTGGGCACTCAACTGTTCTAAAATTGGCTCCTCAGCAGAATATTCTCCTATGCCATCGCTGTGGGCCAAAAACTCAATAAATCCCTGACATTTTTCTAGATGGTTAAATACCACATCTATCTGTTGCATTCTGTAGCTGTGTCGTAACAAAAACAGAACCCGGTTCAGGTTAGTTGTTAATAGTAATATTTGCCCTTCATGACTTTGTAGTAAGTGCTGTAGGTTGATTACTATGACTATGCGTGGAGGCTTAAAAAAAGAGCCCTTTAAACGTTTCAGTTGTAAACGAGCCCTTGGTGTGTCTTGTTCCAACAATGAGCTAGGAATGATTTGGCTGGAAAGCTGGTCACCCCGCAGGCTTGCATCACAGCTATTGATTAGCTTTTCATTATCACTGTGCGGCCCACCAAGCAATAATACGCTAGTGGAATGCTTAGTCAGCCAATACAAATAAGTTAAAAAGAGCAATGTTATTACTAAAAATACCAGCAATGGGTAGTAATAACTGTCTTTCTCTTCTGACGAAATAATATAAATCAGCGCAAGTATCGCGACAATACACGCTGCTAAAGAATAAAGTAGTAGGTTTTTCTTTAAATGTTTCATGCTGTTTGGCTCCCTTAAGTTTGATGTCTGATAAGGTGATATTTTTAAGCCTCGACCACCACTTGGCCGGCTTGTTTGATGGTAATCACGCCCATCCACATGCACATTAATTGACTATTGTCAGTGAGGATGGGGAAATTGGCCAATAGTACGGTTGGATTACCGCTAATCCATGGGCTAGCCGTGGCTGGTATACAAGGTGCTGGAGTCGGAACCCCTAAAGCTGCTGCTGTGGTTGCAATGACAGCAGGATTAGTCGGTGCGCTACACATACCAAAAGGAGGGATATTGGTCACTGGAATAAAATCCATAATATTGGCCCCAGGCGTGCCCTCTAATACTCTGTTGATAGGTAAGACATTTAACACAGAAGGTGCTACCCCAAAACTACATTGCAAGGTGGCACCACTACAAACGCATTTTGGCATCGTTAGCTCCTTTAGTTCTCTTCACAAGTTTGTAAAATAATACTGCCTTCTTCCATCTGGACTAATTCGGTGTCTTTTTGTTTGGTTCGCTTAATGGCTAAAACGGGTCTGCCATCTTTATAGATATGACTGAGAGAGGTTTGATCCTCGCTGGTTTTGCCAAACAGAATATGGTTGCCCTGAGTCGCCATCGGTAATTGCACACCATCCCCCCAATTGAGCACTTTAACGATATGGGCTTGGTATAAGTCAAAGGCGAGGAGTAATTTGGTATTGCGATACAGCGGAAAATAGAAATGGCTGTGCAAAAAATCAGCTTCTAATACTAGCTTAATTGTGACGTTCCACAGAGGGATATTAATTTTGTATTCAAACTGGCCCGTGTCTGGATTTTCGGGCACATCATAAGTTTTTTGGTCCTCCTCACCTTGCTCGCTGATAATCAGGCCTTCTACATATAATGGATAGCGAGCCAAAACGTATTGAGGCAGGGGTGGTTGCGGATTATCTGCCAAATGGCCTACCGCGCGATAACATAACTTATATTGAGTAGATTTAAGATCTAAATCTTTTTCGGGCTGATTATCAAGGGCCTGCGCATCGATAGATAGACTATGACAACGATACTGTTTATCGGCATAGAGAAAATGTTGCCCGTCGACAGCTGAATTAACGCTAATTTCACCGCCGGGCCAACAACTTTGCATCGTCGGCCATTGGTTCAAACTTATATGAATAGCGGGCCCTGCCACGGCCAACTTTTTATCTTGTAGCTCCTTGCGCTGAGTATATTGCTCATCAATCGCGTGTCGTAACATAATGTCATGTTTGATGCCGTCCATTCCTTGTGAGTTGACCAATGGCGTATTTTGACTGTTGTCGGCCGTGCCGTTGAGCAGGTTGGTAACTGAGCGTTTTATCGCAGGCCACTGATGCTGAATATTGGCAACCTGGTGGGGTAAAAAAGCGGTGTTAGTTTTTAATGGTGGCGCTTGGGCGCTAATGTTATAGCTTTGATTCTGGTAGTCGTAAGTAAGAAAACCATTATTATTGTGGATATATGCCAGCACAAAGTCATAGAAACTGGCTTGATTGTCCATTCCGTTTTGGCCGGTATATAAGTTTTCAGTATTGCCCAGAGCCAGACAAATTAGTGGCATCACTGTATCGGCAGGGGGGAAGTCCATATCTAGTTTTAAGGCTGGCACCAATTGAGCTTTGATAACTGTGTTCATACTGGTATCAACATACAATTCACTGGGGTAGTGTTGTTGCCACAAAAGTTGTGCAGGATCACAAAAATTAAACTGGTAGTAACGATGTAACACCGGGGCTGTCTTTACCTGACGATAGGCGTATTCGCTTAACGACTTTTCACTGACTAAACCACTAACTGTCAACGCTGGCGGTGCCTGTTTAGGTAAATTAAGTACCGCATTTATGGCTAAATTGACACTGATAAGCTCTGCGCCAGTAAAAGCGCTAAGCAGTAGGTCGGGCCTTTGCTCAACGGGTGCATAAAAGCCGATCGAACCGTTAAAACCATATGCAAAGGCAGACAAGTGACATTGTTTAACATTGGCGCCAGGTATTTGATAAACCTGGCCATTAATGGTTAGTGACAAGGTGATGGCTAAGCATTCCTCACATCCTTCGACTTTTTCAACTAGTGGCGCCTCAGGTGATAAATGGTAAAAACGCTGTGGGTCTTTATTCATTACTATCCCTCCTTTCAAAAGCACCGTTTGGGGCTAAGTTAGGGCTTTGGCTGCTGTGGACCGATGATTCGGACAATTGTAAAAAGGCCTGCATATCGGTTTTATAACATTCGTTTAACGCCTGCCATTGAAAACTATCCTGCAGACTCAAATAGGGTTCAAGCTGGGCTGCAGATTGGGCGCGGACGCAGGCAAAAGGGCTGAAATATTCTGGGAAATAGAGCAAGGGCTTAAAGTTATCTAACTCGTTTTGCACATCTGTTAGCACCACTGCAGCTTTGAGAAACTGTTGTTTTTTTAGGAGTTGCTCGAGTAGTTGCATGTGGTCAAAGAGATTTTGCAAAGCATTGGATGGTTTGAATAAGTTTGGTTTTAGTTGTCCCCGCGTAATATTTAGATTAGCCCCTGGAGTGGAGCCATCGGGACTACTTGAATCAGTTTGCTCTGCGCGTTCCTCTGCGGCCATATTCTGGCTAGCAGTGCGTTGCTCTTTTGATAGTTTAAGATAAAAGTCCGTTGCTGTTATTAGACTATCGTGCAATTTACTGTCAGTAGATAGCTGTTGTAAGGTTTTGGTAAGCCTAACAAGTGTCAACAATACTTGGTCAGGGGCTTCGCAGCTTGCATCCTTTTTACATGTAGGGTTGAGCAAGTGGTCTACTATCTTACGCAGTAAAATCGACACACCGTTTGCTAATATTTTAACTACTCCATCTTTATTACTCGGTAACATGACTTTCCAAGGCTGCTGACGGTGGCATAATAACTTCACCAAAATAGATAAGATATATTCGGTATTAATATCCTCTTGCATTACCCAAAGACTATATAAATAGTATACAGCGATGCGGATGTCACACAGACAATAAGTGGGCTGGTTGTCTGCTAAGGTTAGGATGTCGCAGAAGTCTCCTTTTTGCCACATCGATGACATGGCGTCAAAACAGTCATCTGTTTTATCGATGATTGTCACCGTTGCTGCATTGCCCTGATCATTAATAAAATTCAATGTTTCAGGTAAAGTCACTAATTTGTTGAGGGCAACATGAGTCATAATCGAATTCGCCACGACTCCTCCCATCTAGGTTGAACCTCAGGAGTTTGTTGAAGAATGGGTAAGGATTGCTGATGCAATAAGACACAAAAATTATGTTGTTCAAGCTTGCGACTATATTCCTCTTGGTTGTAGGTGAGAAAAGGGTCGTAACCCAATACACTTTGCTGATGTAATCTTAGGATGCTGTGGGAGCGCGGTCTGCGTAAATAAAATGCTATTTTCATCGAGAAATCTTGTAGCCAAGGGATGACCCACTCTTTGATGCGCTTTTGCATTTCTGCTTGCCATGAAAATTTAAAGTCGCTCCATTCAGAACGTAAGCTTAACAATATAGTTAGGTCAGTTTTTTCAACTTTTTGCCACATAGCAGTGCTTGATCCCAGAGTCATCTTGCCCAGAATTGGTCTACAGTGACATTCATTTTCAAGGTCAGGCGCTAGGCTTATAGCGATGTTACATTCGGGAAAGGCAGTATTTAATAACCAATGCAGGCTGACTTCACGTCGCATGTTTTGCAAGCGCGTATAGCAAGCTTTGGTATGCGCGAAGTGGGCAAAAAACACACTGTTTATTTGGGGGTAAAGCTGTCCTAAATAGTTGCTGATCAATATATGATCAAATAGGGTTAAAAAGAGCTGTAACTCGTTGTCGTCTACGTCTGAATGATCCATAAACTTGCGAATATGCTCAGGTATTATGCCGGTGCTGGCAAGTAAACCCATGTTCATTTCAATTAGTACTTGCCCTTTTTTTAGGCTGACGGACTGTATCAGACGGTTTTGCGAGACAATGTTATTGTGACTGCTAAACCACCAAGATTGCTCTGCGAAACCGTGATGTTTTAGGAGGCGCAACAAGGATAGAATATCAAAATCATTGAGGCGCGCGTTGATATCATCAACGAGAGAGTCTGATTCGATTGTTTTATACTGAGCTTGCATCGTGCTCTCCCAACCTAGGTTCGTTTTTAGCCTTAGACAGTAAAGGACTGGATTGGGCTAATCTGTTTTCAGCAAGGGGACTTAAGGCTTTAAAACATTGAGCCTGATAGTATTCAAGTCTGTCGACTTCCTGCATAAAACGCCCTGCAAATCCCTGTTTCAGACAAAAATAATACATTTCAAGGGCAAAGCGGTAAGTAGTTGGATGAGTTAATAGGGTGTCTAGGTTAGTAAAAAAACGCTCGCCGCCGTCTTGACACTGACAAAATGTTACTTGCAATTTTGGCCAAAAAGCACTGAGTTTTTGTAGTGCTGTTGTTCTGCTTTGATGCTCGAGCGTTTCTTGGGAAATTTGGATTTCAACGAAATGTTGGGTTAATACCGTTTCATCACAATAAAATGCTAGGGCATCTATTATATAGCGACTTTGCTCTTCACCGACCAAGTCGCTGATGTTAGCCATCAAGGTTTGCAGATTACCCACCAGTTCATCATGTAAATCTGTAAGATTGACCATTGGTTCAGGTAATGGGGACGCGTCCCCTTGTTCCTCATCTGAACTAAGTGATGCAAGTTGTTGTTCATAATCGAGGCTTCTGAACTTTAAGTAAATTGCCCCTTGGGCGCTAAAGTACTGATAGGCGTTATTCCACAAACTGTTAGTCATCAATGACCTCCTTGAACGCTTTACTGTAGTCCATGATTTCATCGTCAAACACGATGTCTGCTGACTGCGGGAGCAACGATTCCTCTTTATCATCCACAGTCGATTTGAATATTTCCGAGTGGGGCGAGTATCCATCGTTTGCCCGTGCGCCAAGACCTTCATCAGGAATAAATTCATATTCCTGATATTCTGCAGTCACCGCAGTCTGTGATATTTGTTGTTTATTTTGAATACTGACCTGTATGGGGCCTACCGGTAACCAAAGGGTGAGTAACTGGGCTAATTTAGCCATAAAAAACTCCAGTAAGGCCATGGTTTGCGCATTACTGGAGTTGATCACAAAACCATAATGATTAGGTGCCAGCACATGGAGTTCAGTGAGTAGTGGTTTAATGTCTTTAAACTCGCGATTAAACACCGAGCCTAAACTGTCCAAAATGAAAATGATTTCTTCGAGACTCAGTACATCCTTGTTTTTTAACAAGCTTAATTCCAGCAAACTATGAGGGGCATTATCACTCATAGCTAAGTGCGGTACTGGGGCAGTATGCAAGTTGCAAATTAGCTTTTGGATAGCCAGTTGACTGGTTCTTACGTTCAATTTTTTCCACAGGTGAGCGCTGAAATTGGGTTGATGCCAGAGTGCTTCAGTGGTGATTTTCACTGGTTTTATGAAGGCCTCAGCTAGTTGTATATCAATCAGTGGCAATGCTGAACCTTGTAAATGAAGCTCGTAAGCACCGTTACCGGATTTGAGAATGCCGGGGCTGAGCAGTTGCCGCTCTTTTATTGCTCCTTGATACACACCAAGGCATTTTAGTAACTTTAAGTCTGGGGTGGTGGACGGTGGGCGTAATGTGTGGGCGCTGCGGGTGGCATCAAAGTTGAAAGATTCCGCAAATTCTTTAATTACATTTTCGATGCAAATAATGCCCAATGTAAAAAAGCTTGCTGAGAGCTTAATCTGACTTGGCCATGGGGATTGAAAACATAGTTTTAACTGACATGTTTGCCAATATTGTGGACTGTCAACAAAATATAAATTGAGATAATTCTCTTGTTGAGGCAACTGAAAGAAACGTCTGATTTTTTCGATGGGATGAGTACCACTGAGTTGATGAGCAATAGCAAAGTCTAACGGCATATTTTGTTGGTCTTCTGGCTGACATGTGCCAAAAGAAAAATCCCCAGGTATGTCCTCAGATTGATTATCAAAAGAGGCCTTTACTGATACTAATTTACTGGCCAATAGCTTAATCAACTGGCGAGTGACGGGGTAATTATTATTGACATTAATATACAAGGGCAAATGTTGCAGATGGCCCGGCATGCCGTTGGTTGCATTGAGCACAATGTTTAATTGTTTGTCAGCAATACCTGCTGATTTGCTGTTGTCACTTAAGCCTAACTTGGCGATAACCATTGGTCTCAAAGGCATATCGTGCATACTGACATACTCTGCTTTGTCATCGTTATCACTGGTGATGCTAAAAGCCGAACCTTGGATTAATTGTGTGGCTTCGCTAATATATTGGCTGCTAGCTTGTACCAAACCCATAGAGGCAATCGGCGAGGCAATATAGGGTAAAAGTTGCTGAAAAACCCGTTGGTGTAATTGGTCTATCTGTGTTGTCCCAGCAATGCGGCCTTTAGCCATAAATGCCGCCATCGCTTCAATAAGCCTTTTTACGTCAGGGTCATTAAACTCCACCGGAACTTGCTGATGAAGATGCAAAAATCGTGACTGAACGGTGGCAAGAAAAGCCAATTCTTCATCAAATATATTTTGTTCAACAGCGGTTATAGTTGGGGGCAGACTGGCCATGGCATATCCTGTTAGCTTTTCATTGTAATTTGATCAGGCTCGCCTTGCCCGTGATTTGGGCTGAGCCAGTTAAATCAATGTTGGTGCCTTTAAGTGCCATATTCATCGCGGCCTTGGCATTAAGATTGGCGTCGCTGTTAATGGTAAAGTCACTGCCACTGGTCAGTTTTGTGGTGTTGCTGGCGGCACAAGTGATGGTTTCGGCACGGAGTTCAAAGGTTTTACACGTCATGCTTATTTTGTCTGGTGTTTGCACTATGGTACTGGTATCCCCGCTACCTTTACTGGTCGTGGTTATGTCATCACCATTGAGTACGATGGTATGGGTAATACCCCCGTCCTTATTGTCCAGAGTGATCACTATGCCATCATTCTTACTTAGCTCGATACGGCAAAAAAGGGCACTCATAACACCACCACTGATACGTCAAACAAACGATTAATATATGCGGGTTTAACCAGTTCCAAAATAAAGCACACCTGCTGAAGTACCTCTTTCCTCGGGAGGCAGATAGGCTGACTTCGTCTTAGGCATGCTTTTACTTCCATTTGCCACAGGTAGTCAGTACTTTTCACCAGTTTGACCGTTACTTGGCTTAAACGGGGCTCATGGAAATCTATTTGGCTGGCAAAGTCAGCACACAAACGATGCATCAAGGGATCGCCAAGCAGCTGTTCCGAATAGTCATTAATCCCTATTTTTTGACCGTTGGCAGCCGTTCTGCGGGATTGTAATACGGTTTGCAGATTGCTTATGATGCTCGCTATCAGGGGATCGTCACTACTGCTGACGAGAGGATGGCCATTAGAACCGTTGTTATGTTTAATAAATTTACCTAGCAGCGCCATTGCCGCCCCCCGTATTACTTTGCTGCTGCGGCTGATAAAACAAATAAAAGGTGTAGTTTGCAAACTCAGGTTGAGCTAAAAATGCCATACTGGCGTCTCGAACAATATGCTGTAACTCCTCGCCATGTCCGAGTGCAAAGCACTGGGTATTCTGCCCAAAATAATGGCTAAGAGTTTGGTGTTTAACTGCTTTGAGGGGAACTCCGCTTAATGAATAATGAAACAGGGTAGCCACGCGTTTACGACTGCTAATACAAGGTAAGGCCTTGTTTTCCAATGGTGGTTGCTGCTCACAATTGATGATTAGGTAGTACTTGTCTTGTTTATTCAAGTTAGTAGGTAGTACCGTTTGATAACATCCATCTTTTAGATGCAACTGTAAGCTTTGACTTTGGCTACTAGGTAATTTGAGTCGTGTGACCACGTTTTGAAAAAGTAATTTGAACGTGCCATGCAAATCATTGTGTTGATAGATATCTAAGGGTAATGGGCTCCATTCACCATTGAGTAAGGCTAATTGCCTATGTAGTCGTTGCAGCTGTTCATATAGGTAGTAGGGATGCATTTGCAATTCACCATGCTGCCTCCCTAGGTTAATGTGATTGGCGATAAATTGACGATTTTCATAGATGACATTAATACAGTTTTTTATTTCATAACAGCGACTATCAGGTAGCTGCTGTTTTTGATAAAGAGCCAAGGTTTCTTTGATATAGCGACCAAGCAAAACATTGAGTTGTTGTAGCGGCCCAATAAGGAATTCACTCATGCCGAGCTGAACCAAAGGCGGAATATAACGCTCTGAGAGTTTCCAGCGGCCATTATTATCCAATACAAATTCAGCAAGTTTACCGCGACAAATCTCTGCACAACCACGGTATATGGTTTCATCGTCTTCAGCAGGAACAGGCTGCATCGTTAGGATGATTTGATAAGGACGCTGTGCCACTGACTGCTGTGCACAATTGTCAGTCGTATTTTGCGTCTCACTGTGCGCTTGTAATACAACATAAAAAACCTCTACTCGTGGCAAAGTATTAAACTGTAAAGCATGGTTGCTTAGGTAGGCATTTCCAGGAAAGTCGACCAGTAAACTATTGGTGCGGGTAAACAGACGTAAAGCTTTAATATTAAGACTGCCTGTCATGAGCAGGTCTTTATCCCATTCAAGCTTGCCCACACCATAACAGGGCAGGCCGCCTGATTGGTGGCGCAAGTATGTATTAGCACTTAGGGCTGTTTCCTGAGCAATTAGATGCTCAGGTAACAAAGCTTGCCCCATTTGCCAGTGCACAGGTGCAAAGGGATATTCACTCATAGGGATTAACTCGCCAATGGTTGTTGTCTGTCGATACGGGTAAATTATGCGGCGACTGACACGCCCCATGCTTTGGTAAATTTACCCGTATTGGAAACACCATAGTGAAGGGTTTGCGCCTCCTCTTGCGGCATAACGCCTAGATAAAAGCCAAAGTTTTTGGGTGATACGACCTCCATGCCCTGATCCATCTCGATCCCTAAACTCAACTCGCCACCGGATTTTTCCACTAAGCCTTTGAGGGTGGTGGTATCGTTGTGAAATGCTTTAAAATAAACCTTGGCTACCGGATCGTAGTCATAAACCACATAGTCATATTCGACTGTAGTATCACTTAAGTCCGAATGTTGCAGTACCACGGCATCTTGTTTATTAACAGTCGATACTTGGCAATTAAAACTGAGTGGGTCGGCATAGCCGCCTTTCCAAAAAATCCCCGACATGATACCAACCACTTTTACCTTGGTATTGTCTTTGATCGCGGTGGGATCCATCACTTCGATATCTTTAGCAAACTCTTTGGTGCCGATTTTTAATGAGGTCAGGTGGCCAACAACGGTTTGTGAGTCTTTCTCAAAGTTAAACCCCTGACTGACGCTGCAGTTAAATGAGGTAGTAGCCATAATTACAATCCTTAAATAAAATAAAATAAAACTGGGTGAGAAGCGTGTTAAATACGAACATCCATTCTTAATTCCACATCAAGTCCTTCGAACTGTATGTGGGGCAAAATGGTAATTTCACTGTTGTACCAACCTATCATACCTTCTTTAGGGATCGTGGAAACTTGTGCGGCCTTAAAGGGGTAATAACGTAAGGTTAGATCGTCAGGATTGACCACAGTAGTCACATATTTAGATAACCATGTTTGCAAAACATTATTAATGTAAGCACCATCCGCCGCACTACCAATATTGTCGCGCATGATGCATTTAACATAATGGGCTATACGGGTAATAGACAGGGTATAGGCAAGATTAGTCACCAGTTGAGAGTTTTCTTGTAGTTGTTTATCCTTCAGTAATTTCGATTTTTTGATCGATTGACTACTGAAGAAACAAGCATCAGCGCTGCCTTTTCTATAGACCAAGGGGATAAAACCAGCATCGGCAAAGGCCAGTTCACGATAATCTGGAATGACTAACTCAATGGGGGCTTTTATTTCCATTTGACCATTGAGGTTAAAGGCGTAGCGCGGCAAATGTTCAACTTTGCCTCCACCTTTGGGTCCTCGTATATATTGACACCATCCCGAATGGGCAAAAGATTGAATCATATTTTTAGCAAATAAAAGCGCGGCGTTACACCACAGAAAATCATCGCCTCCGTCTTTCATGTTGATGCGTTCTTCATAGGAAAGACCATGACCCGCAGGATTGTTTTGCGGATGATAAGGCGCGCGTAGTAAAAATCGCGGTAGGGTTAGACCAATATAGGCTGCTTCATCAGTGTCTCGCAAGGCTTGCCAACGTTCAAAACGTGGGTGGCTCATGTATGCCTCTAAATCCCTGATTTCAGCCATCTCTTCGATATTTTTACAGCCAAAAAATTGCGGACCGACCGTACTAATAAAAGGGGCATGACTGGCATTGCACAATTGCCCCATGGTTTTTAGCAAGGCAAGATCTTCTTTGGTATTTTTAAAATCATAAAGTCCAATTATAGCCCCATAAGGGAGGCCGCCAAACTGATCATATTCGGCAACATAAACCTTTTTAAATAGCTCGCTGTTAATTAAACCATTCGCATTATTTTGTAGGTCTTCTGCTACTTCTTCTTCTTTGGCGCAATCAAGCATATCGATCATGATACCAGCGGACCAATCGGTGCTCTCTATTAGGTTATTTAAGCCAACCCAATTGGCCTCTAATTTTTTAAATTTTTCATTATGCAAAATGGAATTTAAATCATCGTCAAGTTGGCGATTAATTTTGGCAACTAAATTATCTGCTTTACGTCGAATAATGGCTAATGGGGTAGACCCTGGATCATCGTTTTCATTGGGCAAAATATCATTAAAGAGCACGGTCGCTAAGCTGCTAAGAAAATAATCCGCCGCTTGTTCTGCGTCTTCCAATGAAAGTACTTTTTCTGTCTGAACCGCTTCATCAAGTTTATTCAGCTTCATCAAAAAAGACCCACTTGAGTTATTCAATTCTTTTATATCATTTTGCAGCTTAGCTAACTTGTCTTCGTCTGGAGTCGTTTTAAGCTCGCTTACCTCTACTGTATATTTCGTGACTGACAGCTTTAACGAGTTAAGGGCGCTAATTACTTCGCCCATATCCTCAACTTGTTTAACCTCTTCTTCTAGGGCTGTAACAAGTGTTTCTGCAGCAGTGATCGCTAGTTGTTGGTCCGCTAGTGCTTTTTCTATTTTTGGAAGCTTAGGTTTATCACCTAATTCGGCAAGGGGGATAAACAAGCCTTGTAGCTTTTCTTTCAAGGCGTCTAAACCTAATAGGCGTTGTTTTTTCTTAAGTAAGGATGTTAATACATCCGCTTGATAATTTAGGCTGAGGGCCAGTGATGTCAAAGGCTCTTGTTCTACCGCAGTTTCAATGGCAGTCATAGGTTATTTTCCTTTCAAATTTGAAAAATGCTCTGTAGTTACTTCAATCTGGTTCGTTAGCTAAAACATGAGCAGGCAAAGTGGTGAGACTTTTATAACTTGGCTCAAGCTTTTGACGTAAGGGCTCCAGACCTACTTTTTTGTTAAGTAATTCAGTCAATGTTTTACGAAATTTGCTGCTGTTGTTGATACAGGAAAGTAAGGAGTTCAACAGATTTTTGGCTTTTACCATTTCATCCATTGATGGTATCGACGTAATGATATTGCCGGGTAAAAAGGAGTCTATATTTTTTAGTGCCAGAGTTTTGTCTTGCCCTTCACTGTCTTCAACATTGACTTTAATATGCATTTTTTGCATGACTTCATTCAGGTTTCTATTTTTACTGTTAAAGCTATATATCTTGCGTTCTTCGAAAGAGTTTTTCTGCGTGTCTTTACCTGAAAAATCCCCCATAACTAAAAGGCGTAAAGGCAGCTCAATGTCCTCTGGCTCACCATTTATTTCAGTGCGGTAACGCAGCGTTAGACGGGATTTTGGAAGTTCATCTTGTATGGCCATGGGATCTCCTAAAGAATTTTGCACAATGTTAAAAAGTGTTGAAGCGCTTCATTCAATAAGAGGATGAGCGCCGAGGCCTAAGCCGTCGTAGTAGATAGTAGGAGAGGGGGAAGCGCGTGAATATTACCGCTTATTACAGGTGCAAAATGTTTGGGTGTAATCAGAGGTAATAGGACTGTTGTTCTGTCATGCTATTTTCTATTGTCATTCATCGCAATCAAGATCAATGCCACTAAGGTTATTTATATGAAAGAATTTACGGGACAGTTTTCAGGTCACAAGCCCTGGGTTATGACGCAGAATCAGCGTGGCCCAACTTGCGGGCTGACGGCAATCAATGTTGCCTATCGTATATTAACCGGTTGGACACTCTTTGCGACAAAAGGGCAATTCAGAGATTTTAACCAGCAGCAATATCGTAAAGATATAAAAAAGGGGAATGAAAATACTTACGTCTTGCGCAGAGCCGCGAAAGAACTGAGTTATTCTGCTGCAGGCGAAATTGTAAATGCTGATGATTTAGCTCATTTGGCAAATTTGTGTGGAGGTATACAAGCAGAGATTAAGATAACGGGTGATGGTCACGCTGGCAACTTTGTTCATTCCATTCGTAAAGATATTAATGAAGGAGGGGTTCCTTTGGTGTTATTTTATGTCATTCCTGACGAAAATTGGGTAGAACATACTCCTTCTAGAGCTGGAACTTTTCAGCATTGGGTGCCGATATACGCGATTGAACATCTTTGGCAATGGTTAAGTCCAAATATGACTTGTATCAATGGAAATCGTCCGTTAAAAGTAAAAACTGGTCAAAGAGCATTCAAGGACCAATTGATGATGTGGTCATGGGGAAAACCCTGGATTACAGATGGAGAAAAGTTTGGCGAGGCTTCTGCACTCAGCATTGATTGGGTGAGCGGTAGTCCGAGAAAATGGATTAAACATATTAACGATAAAAATATAGGAAAACTTAATTGGGAAGAAATACTGCCAACTGACAGGGCCTATACTACCAGCGCAGATCTAACAACCAAAGTTCGTTTGACTAGTCGAATGCCAAACAGAGAACTAACTTTAAGAGGCTATGTGAACCTAACACGGAGTCCGGAGTCCATTAGGTGACCCAATCTATATCATTCTAATTTTCTTATTTCTTTATGTATAGTTCGAGGAGATTAGTCTGTCAGCACCGTTGATTCGAAAAATCTCAAGACATGAGAGATCTGATTCTGATCACCCTAATTTCTTAATATTTAAGTAGTAAATGGAAAGTGTGAGAACGGTTATCGCTCCTTTATATTTTATGCATGAATGCATATTGTGCCCCATGAACTTTTAAGGAGGGAAAGGTGTGTGAGATTGATTTCATCAGCTCTGACCCGCAGTTCCAGTTCCCGCAGTTCAAGTTCGACCCTGCAAGTGGAAAACACTTTTCGAGACCAAGGAACATTGCGGAGATTGTTGACACTTTTCATACCTATTTGCCAACGTTCATCGTCTGCATCAAATGGACCTATCCAAGCAAAGTTAATGAGAGCCAAGCCTGCAACCCCAGAATAATCCACTTTTTTTATAAGGCTTAACATATCATCTGACATAAAGTTGAGCCTAATTTTACCTGTTGGGGGGCTCAGATGGCGTGCCGATAAACTATGCTTGTGACATCAACTTACTGTCTAAAAACGTTTTAATCCTAGTGCATTACTTATGGTAGGTGACAACATAAATTTCATTAACTCACCGTCTCTGTCATATCTCTTCGCAAGGGGTAATAAATCCTTGAACCCTCGATTAACTTCGTTTTTGCGTTGTTCTGTTGTAGTAGGCTCTTGGTTATTCGGTTTGTTTGTTTGATCCCACTCATTTTTAAAAATCCGGATAGGGCCATAATAATCACCGTCTATCCCTACAAAAACAGCGCCCATTATTCCTTCTTGTTCATGACGAACTTTGCCACCTCTGCCAATATCGAACCACTCACTCCTCAGGCCTGACACCGCGCCATTGATACCAAATTGTGTTTTTAGTCCTAAAGCTTTTTTGTGTGCATTTGTGGCGATGGGAAACCAAGCCGAAGTTATCGATGTTGCCATAGATAAGGGATTGAGTTCACCGTGCTGTGGTCCCTGATTAAATAATGCTTCTTCAAATCCCATGCCGTATTTTTCGCGTGTACTATTACTGTACATCATTGTACCCATACATTGATTCTCGACTACCTTTGCTCGCTTGTAGCTAACAAAGTGATTATGGAATACTCCGGTCTCAACATAGTGTTGTATGTGCCGGCTAGGCCCAACTTTCATATCGAAAACAACACCAACCTTGTGCATACCAATATAGGATTTGCTCAAGTCAACCATATTAAATGTCGGCACCCTCCATCCATCCTTTCCGCCAGGTAACGCTTGATTGTACCAGCTAGTCAGTGCGGCTCTGGTCCTTGAACCTAAAGACTTGTCTGTGTCCTGCTTCATGATAGTCGGCAGATCATGGATCCTAGCAACGACGGGGTTCAAGCCAAGTGACACATGATCATGTGGAGTCTCACTAGAAGGTTTATGAGTATAGAGATTGACATCGCATCCAACGGCCCACCATGAATAAACTACAAACTTTTCGAGCCAGCCTAAACTGCCGCCGCCGATCCATATCAAATTTATTGTCAAATCCAAGGCAAGCCTCTCTATTAGGTGAGTTAGATAATATTAAATACGCAGTTACCAAGTAATGAAAAAATTCTGTTCGTCGTCAGAGTCGCTGCTGTCATCCCTAACCGGAGGAGTGACTTGAGCCATATATTCATTTTGTTGGCGCTCAGTTTGCAATGCCATAGCAGATAAATGAAAACCAGGTCGATAATCTTTTGATTGCCTCCTTATATGCTTAGAGCTACTCACAACTCTTAGCGATTCATTACTATCAGAACCCAGACATAAATGAGAATTTAGCAGTTTAATATTGGTGAACATTGCATTGAATAAGTGATGTATGTTGTCTTGTTTAGCATGGCAGGTGATGGTTAATATATTATGAATAATAAGGCTCACTAATTGAGTTCGATCGCCAATTATATCTTGATTACTGTTAAAATTAGCAATGAGCTGATGGCAACTAACGGCTAGTTCACTGTTAATGATAGAAATAGGTATTTTGGAGGTTCTTCTTAGATAACGGCCATCAATTTGTTGAACGTAATTTCTATTATTTCGGGAAACACCGTTTTTGCCTGTCTTTTTTAGTCGTTTGAAATGTTTGTATTGTTCCTTCTTTAAAACAGTTTGAGGATTAATCAGAGCTGTGCCATCTTTTGCTACTAAAATGTCATCTTCATCCAAACTAAGCTCTAAATCGTCTTCATCGTCGCTCTGAATTTCATAGCCTGTATTCAACATTTGTGAAGAGAATTGTTCTACGTTTGGTGTTGTCTTTTCATCTAACATTTTGAGTTGTTCTCTGATTTTTACGATTTGATTTACAAACTCCCTATAAGTTAATGTGTGGTCTCGTAAGGGGTTTTTTGCGAGTTGATGCGCTGCCAATTGGCCCACTGGCGTTAAAAAAGACGTATTTCTAATAACAAAAAAGTTATTAAAAGGCGTTTGTCTTAATTTATTATGACGAAGCATTTTTTGAGTTACTCGCTCCAAACCTACTTGTTGAGTGGACAAGTTTTCACAAATACTAAAGACATTAGTATTATGCAGTAGTACGGCATCCTCGTTGACACCGGATTGCATACCTAAATAGACGGTTGAATGATAGTTTTTACATACTTGATTCATTATTGAGCGCTGCTCAAATCTGTTGAGTTTTTTCAGCCAAAGGCATGTGAAATCTATAAACGGAATATCAGTTTCAAACGGAAGTTTGTCGCCCGTTAACATGAGGTCAAAATTTTGATCGCTATCCACAGACTCCATTAATGCTTTTAATATGTCAGGATCAGTGGAATGGCGCATATTTCTAGCGTCATAGGCTATTTCTTCACTGATGCGCCCGTTGATGTTAATAATAACTAAATGTTGGCTTGAAACTCTTGGGATAGCAGCCAAGAAATTTTGTGAAATGTTGGGCCTTAACATGTCAAAATAGTCTTGAACCGCAGCTACACAAAAAGTGGTATATAGCCAGTTATCATAACTATCGTAGCTTCTAGTAAAACCCTGTTGCAGACTTTCAATTGCTTCTTTCAATTTCAGTGCATAATCAAGCGGTAAAACAATATGCTCAGGTCTAATCTTGTCTGGCATGGAAGTTAAATGTTGCATATGACTAGTAAGGTTATTGTTATGTAAAATTCCCTTTCTTTCTTTTGGTTTGTCATTACAAGCTATTACTGTAAATACTTTTTTACCCTCTCTGCCACAATTTACGTATTTATAAGCATTCATGTCCCCCCTAGCTACGACAGGAAAAATGACCAAACTTTCATAACAACTCAGTATTAGACTTATATTTTCTAATAAATAGTGATTTTGCGCTATTGAGTCTTTTATCCATCCTAAAACCGCTGGGTCACGAGTAATATGTTGCCAGTTATAGCTGCCAATGTTGGTGAAGAAATTTAAGTTTGAAAAAGCCGATTCTTGTGTTGTAGGAATGTAAGTTAATACACTCCTTGGCTTTGATGAACCTACACCTGACGGCATATTGTTTGGTTTAGTGACGAGCGCTTTGGCTCGTTGAATACTGTTGCGGATATCAAATATGGGTACAGTATTATGCTGATCCACGTTTAATGGAGCGAGTGACTCAGGTGGATTAAATTGCCTTAAGGTATTTTTTTGGAAAGCGCTTAGATTTGATGAACCCATGAAGTTTGTGCAAGCAGTCAGTTCGTGAGGTATTTTTGCATCACATAAAAAACAACTCATGTTGTTTGCACTCCAAGTTCGTTTAGTGCAGCCTAGTGTTTTACTTTAGAAGCTGCACCTTATTGTTTTATAAGGCTAGATGCTCAAGCGCATTGTTTCTGCCAGCAAGATTCTGCGAAATACCCGATATTCGATTAAGCCCCTTTTATAGAAATAAGGTAGTAAATTTAATGGTCAACAAATATTACGTGTTATTACCGACACACGGCGATGTTACAAAAAACAACTCTCGACGAATTGATATGTCTAGGTAACAGAGTGTTTAGACATTTCCCCTAATACTGGTTGCGAAAGAAATAAAGCGGGATATGGATGGAATGTTGGTGATGCCAGTCATATGCGATAAACGTTATTGTACTCGCTAATTTTTTATCGGTAGGGAGCCAATTTATCTATCATGTCCAGTTGAACGACCCAGGCGATGTCATGCCCTGTATGAAATTTAGTCCGTTTTGAGTTTGGATCTTTTCTCTTAGGAGGTAAACAATGGGTTGATGATCGATCAGTGCCCAAAAGTTATGAATGTTCCAAATATCGTGTATCTGCCTATTTATATGCGCTTCTGCGATACAATGCTCGCGTACGCCCTTTGTTATCCATGCAAAATCTAATACACGTTCACTACCACAACTTTTGTGAGTGTAAGGAACTTCAGGGTGTATTGCCGTCCATTCTATGCTGGTGTGACTACATTGCGTTTTATGTTCGGGTATGACCTTAATATTCTGATTTTCTTGAAGAGGGAAGTCGATATTTTGGTCTCCAATTATCATGCCTTGTTGCCCAAATTGGCTTAAGTAATGGTGAGCGTTTGCCAAGGTAAGTCTCACGTCTACTTGGGTGTTATGACCTCCACCTGACTTATTATGTGAATCGAAAACCGTTATTTTTGATGTTCCGGAAACCCCAAACCCTAGTCTAGTTTGGTTGATTACTGCTCGTGCCAAGCCTTGTATGTGATTTTGGCCATTATCCCAACGTTGGCGGTTCTTTGTTAATGTAACTTTGGTATTGTTACCAACTTGGCCGACATTATGATCTAAAACATAACCGAGATTGCGAGCAGTAGCGCTTAAATTTTGCCAAGAGGCTAAAGTAACTTCTTGTAATAAAATTAGCTCTACATTCTGCTGACTAAGAAATGCCAATATGTTTGAAATGAGAGCTGGTTGGGTACTTACTTTAGACTCCATATTCCAGCTAGCTAGTTTTGGCATAGACGTTCTCCAGTTGAATGCAAATGTAACGTCGGATGTATTTGGGGACTATATAGTTAGAGACTAGATTAGACAAAACCAAAGAGTTGCACTATTACATCTTATTACCTACCTACCTACATACTTTTTGCCAACGAAAACCCACCTTCAATCTTGACATCGCTATAAGCAAACCGCAGTTCACCGGGGCGACGTTCGATGACTTGATGTAAGGTAGTTGAGTGGGGCATAACCGTGGCCACTTGTTTACGAAAGCGGTAAATCTGGATATTGATATGTTGTTCGATTATGCCACTCATGTGGATTAATAACTCTTTGTCGAGCCAGCCTTGTTCGGATGGTTGTAAGCCTTTTTCGATGTCCTCTAGGCGCTGCC
>Ga0163215_100933_pt1 | contig 27274 bp, 30 predicted proteins | sample SynspAceP_FD_185934 | JGI IMG/M metagenome (GOLD analysis project Ga0163215, IMG submission 185934) | Saline lake microbial communities from Ace Lake in Antarctica - Synechococcus sp. Ace-P (Hybrid Assembly) | ecosystem: Environmental > Aquatic > Non-marine Saline and Alkaline > Saline | place...
TGGTCGTCGCTTGCTTGTGAAGATGGATCAGCATGGCAGCACCCCGTTCTGAATGTCCCTCAGAACCGATCTTGCCATGAAAAATGCAGATCGCCGAGGGTCAATGTGATCATCAGGGATGGAACAAATACGCTTGGATCAGCGTTCGCAAAAACTTCAAGTTCGTCGAAGACGCTGGCTGGAATCAGCATTTCCTCACTATCGAACAACTCAGAATCTCTAAGTTTGGCTACGAAAAGCCCATAAACTTCTCCATTTCGTTCCATCATGCCGAGAAAAACACCTCCGTCAGAACATAGTTACTCGCCAAGATCAGCACACTCGACGACACCACCGCATTCGTGGTCGCCCTCCCAACCCCCTGCGCCCCGCGCCCGGAGTTCATCCCGTGATAACATCCCATCGTCGCCACGATGAAGCCGAACACCGCGCCCTTGACCATGCCCGATCCGACATCCCAAACCTCTAGGAAGTCTACCGTATTGCCCAGATAGACCGCCGGGTTGAAGCCCAGCCGGGTTGTCCCGACCAGGTAGCCCCCGAAGATACCAATCGCGTCGCCCACCGCCACCAGCAGGGGCACGGTCAGCGTGGCGGCCAGCACGCGCGGCACGGTCAGGTATTTCATCGGGTCGGTGCTTAGGGTCGTCAAGGCATCAATCTGCTCGGTCACTTTCATGGTGCCCAGCTCTGCCGCAATTGCTGCGGCCACGCGCCCGGCCACCATCAACCCGCCCAGCACCGGGCCAAGCTCGCGCACCATCCCGATGGCCACGATGCTTGGCACTACGGCCTCGGCGTTAAACCGCGCCCCCCCTGCGTAGATCTGCAAGGCCAGCGCGCCGCCCGTAAACAGGGTCGTCAGGCCGACCACGGGCAGGCTGAACCAACCGATGGTCAACAGCGCGTGCAGGAATTCGCGGGTATAGAAGGGCGGGCGGAAGATGTGGCTGATTGTGGCGGCGGCAAACAGCGCGACGCGCCCAATGGTGCCCAACAGCTCCAGCGTATTGCGCCCCAATTGGCCGAGGAATGTGCCCAGAAAATTCACGCGGTCGCCCCCGAATAGTGGCGCGTATAGCGCGGCCCAAGACTGGTCAGGATCTCGTAGCCAATGGTGCCTGCCGCATCGGCCACCTGATCGACGGTTTGCATGGGGCCGAGCAGGTCCAGATACTCCGGGTCCACCTCCAGGTGGCTGACATCGACGGTCAGCAAATCCATCGACACGCGCCCCGCAAGGCGGCACGGGTGGATGCCCGCATAGAGCGTGGCGTTGCCCGACAGCGACCGGATCAGCCCGTCCGCATAGCCGCCCGAAACCGTGGCAATCCGGCTAGGTCGGTCCGCGCCCCAAGCGCAGCCGTAGCCCACCGTCTCGCCCGGTTCCACGTCGCGGCACTGGATCACCGGAAGGCGCAGGGTGACGACCGGGTGCGCCTCGACAAATGGCTCGCCGCCGTAAAGCCCAATGCCGGGGCGGGTCAGGTCGAAATGGAAGCGCGGACCCAGCAAGATGCCGCCCGTGGCCGCGAGCGAGCGGGGTGCGTCGATGCCATCTGTCATCTCGTGGAAGGCTTTGAGTTGCAGTTGGTTCTGCGGGTGGCCGGGATCATCGGCGCAGGCCAGATGGCTCATGACCAGACGGGGGCCGAGCGGCAGGACGATGTCGCGCACGGCGGCCCATTCGGCGGGCTCCATCCCCAGACGGTTCATGCCGGTGTCGAGTTGGATGCCAAAGGGGTGGCCCGGCAAGGCCTCGATATGGCGGGTCAACTGCTCGACCGAGTTCAACATCGGCGTCATGCGGTGGTCGCGGATCAGGTCTTTGTCGCCCGCCATATGACCCGAAAAAACGCCGATCTCAGGGCCGGGGCCGAGGGCTTTGCGGACGGCCACACCCTCCTCGGCGACAGCCACGAAAAACCTGCGTGCGCCAATCATCGCCAGCGTTTTGGCGACTTTGCCCGCGTCCAGCCCGTAGCCGTCGGCCTTCACCACGGCAGCGGTCTGCGTGGAGGGCGGGGAGGCGGCGTCGAGCATCCGCCAGTTGGCAGCGAGCGCGTCGAGGTCGATGGAGAGGGTTGCGGTGGCCATAGGGGAGATGTTGCGGGTGGGGGTGGGGAGGTCAAGGGGGGATGGGTCGGGCCTGCGCTGGGCGCGCCTGAAAATCACCAAAATTCGGGTCTAGGCTAATCGGTATGATCCTCCAATTTGAGCAGGTTTTGATATGACCCCTACACCGCCGCGCATCTACAAACTCGATGGCGTTAAGTCGTCCGCTGAAATGGAGGGCGGTCCGGTGTGGGGGCTGCGTTTGCTCGCACCGAATGTGCCTGAGGAAGAGGCAGCGCCCTTGATAGCGCAAAACAAAGCGTTTCATCATGCTCTGCGCTCTGGCGAGATCATTCCGGCAGAGATTTTTGGGGATGGGGTGTGGCGCTGGTCTCGACCCATGCCAAGAATTCCAAAGCAGAAACCCTTTATGGATTTCAGTGGCCGTTTCGTCGTGAGCGGCGCTGTGAAGGATGTGTTGGAGAGGTTTGATCTCGGCAACACCGTGTTTCACCGTCTTACAATGCATAAGAACCCTGATACGACCCCGCTTTGGGACACGCCGATGTACCTGCTTAATGTTGCGAACCACAAAAAGACTGTCGATCTTCGAAAAGGTGTAGAGCAAGGCGTGGTGTCATCGACCGAATATATCAGGCCCAATGACCCACCATCTTACGGGAATATTATTGGGGCTGCCTGCCCGGTCTGGCGATCAGCCCTTGATGGACCGGATATCTGGATGGCGGAGAGCTTCTCCGTGGGACCTTTCTTCATCACGCACCGCATTGCTGACGCGCTGCGCAAGGAGAAGTTGATAGCGGGCCTGGACTTGACCGAGTGCCCGTTTTCGGAGGGCGGTGAGAGGCTGGGCGCGTGAGCGAGGGGCTTGAGTGCGCGGGATGGTGGGCTGAAGCCCACCCTACGGGTTGCCCGCTGATGCACCTCAAGCTGGCTCGCCTCAATTGATGCAATCTTGAAGATAGTTGTTCTCAAATTCCTCGCCAGGGTTCCTCGTTATCTCTGTTGCTAAGTGTGGGGCATAGCACGCCAGCGGCGCGAACCCTGAATCCGACAATGAGTAGAAATAGAACCTGAGCTGGCGTCCGTCATCAAAGGACGCGGTAATGCTGAGAGAGACGTTCGGACTCTCAGCTGAGTCCGCAAGTTCAAAAATTTCGGGCATTTCCTGAGCGCCCGGTGCGAAAGGCGCGTCTGACCAGGATGTGAGGAAGTAAGCGATGGCGTCCGCATCATTTATTGTGGGCGGCCTAAATTCGGTGTCTATGTTTGGGTTGGTCTCGCCCATCAAGGCATAGAACGCCGTCAGCTCGGGCGCGGTCATGGCCGAGATGATCATGGCTCTCGTCTTTTGATCTTCCTCGCTCTTGGACCAGCCCACTGACGGCAGAGCGGCGAAGCAAAACAGAACGCAGATCATGCGCGCCCATTGTGCGATCCCTCGGTTAAACAAAGGTCAAAGTGCCAGTCGGCCCCCTCAAGCCGCACTCCCCCGCAACATCCCCTTCACCTTCGTCAGCAATCCCCGCCGACCCTCTTCGCGCCGCAAAGCCGCCTCGTCGGTCAGCCAGTTGATCTGGATCGCGCGGCGTGGCCCCTCATACGAATGATGCCCGTGCCAGGAGTTGTCGGAGCGCTTGAACACCAGCAGGGTGCCGCCCTTGGGCTCCACTTCCGTGAAGTAGTCCTCCAGATCGTTGCCGCCGTTCAGCAGCCGCAAACGCCCGCCCTCGATCGACCAGGCCAGATCGTTGAGGTACAAAAGCACCGTGAAGATCTTCGTCTTGCTGTCGGTATGGATGGAGCCGTCCTTGGCCCGGCAGAACCCGCGCACGGTGTAGGTAATGGGGCGGTTGGACAGGTCATAGTCGAACTTCTCCTCCATCGCCTTCTGGAACGCGGGGCCCTGCATGTGGTCCATCATTTCCTTGAACGCGCCCTCGATCTTGAGGGTGGAGCCGTAATGCGACCCGCCACCGGGCACCTCGGGGTAGTCGGCGGTGACACGCGCGAGGGTCTCAGGCGAGATGAACTCCTCCACCAGAAGGTGCTGAAACGGTTCGGTGATGAGCGGTGTGGCGTTGAATTTGTCGATGTTCAGCATTGTGCGGTGTCCCAGGAAATGGCTCTTATCGCGGATAATATCTCAGCGACCGCGAAACTGAAAGATTGCATTCAGGCGCTTGGGCAGGTCTCTGCGCATAGACCGTATCCCGATGTGGTTTGGCAGACATATCCGGCATGGTCTGCAAGAAGCGGCAGCATGACCGGCTCCCATGCAGGGTCCAGGGCGCGGGTTTGCTCATACGCATAGAGCAGGTGATCCACGAATGCCTCATATGCAGGGCCGTTGGGCCCGGATCGGAGGTCACAGATATCGTCTGGGCGCGCGAGGCTGGGGTTCGAGACGGCGAGCACCAAATGAGCGCTATAGATTTCACGGGCCGATTGTTTGGCTGCAAGATCCTCGGCGCTATCGAGTTGCCAGAGCACACCAACTAAGGCTGCAATTGCCGCGACGGCTGTCACCGCTGCGGCACTTGCCTCAATCGCCCCAGCATTGCGGTGCAGCCAATTCATACGGCAGGCATCTGCTGCGTCGCGCAATGTATCCCGCCGCCCATCTCGCCCAGCGTGTCGGCGTTCAACGTGATCACCTCGCGCCCCGGATAGTGGCGCTTGAGGGCGTCGACCGCTATCGCATCGGCCTCGGCGTCCCCGAACTGTGCGGCGACCACCGCCCCGTTGCACACGTAGTAGTTGACATAGGCGGCGACGAAATCCTCGGCCTCAACGCGGCGCTCGAGCGGCTCGGGGATCACCTCGATCTCCAGCCCGGCGGCCTCTAGCAAGTCGTGGGTCTCCAGCGCTGCCATGTGGAAATCATCGCTCGGGTCTGGGTCATCCGGCAGCTGCATCAACACCCGCCCCGGCCCGGTAAAGCGCGCGAGGCTGTCGATGTGGTAGTCGGTGATGTCTTGATCCCAGACGCCCGGTGCCCAGATCATCCGCTCGGCCCCGTAGGCGGCCAAAAGGCGCGCCTCGACCTCGTCGCGGGTCAGGCCCGGATTGCGATTCTCGATCACCCAGCTGCTTTCATGGGCAATCAGCAGGCCGTGGCCGTCCTGCTCCACGCCGCCCGCCTCGCCCTGCAAGAGGCTGTCGATCAGTGGTAGGCCAAGGCGCTCGGCCACCTTTGCGGCGATCTGGCTGTCGCGCGCGTGGACCTGCTTGCGGCCCCAGCCGTTGAACTTGAGGTGCGAGATGGCGATGCCGCCTTGCCCGTCGATGGCAAACAGCGGGCCTGCGTCGCGGGCCCAGAGGTCCTCGGTGGGGATGTCCCACAGCTCGACATCTGCCGATAGTTTGCGGCGGGCGCGGGTATGGTCGGACGGGTGGGCGAGCATCGTGACAGGCTCGAACGCGGCGATGGTGTTGGCGATTTCGGCGATGGTGTCTTGGACCATGTCGAGGAAAACCGGGTCCGGGTGGACTTCGCGGTTGACGGGCCACTGCATGAAGGTGCGCTGGTGCGGGTCCTCCTCGGGCGGGACGAAATAGCCGTTGGGGAGCGCGGCAAGGCTGGTGCGCGGGGCGAAGGCCATGGCGGCGGCTCCGGTGAGAAGAGTGTGGCGGCGGGTGATCATGGGGGCAGGGTAGCTGGGGATGAAAGAGGCGTCGAGGGGGCACGTGAGGGCTGCGCTCCAGGTCGTGAAACAAAAAATAGTCACGTTCTTCAGACTTTCTTCTCAGAAGAAAGTCTACGATTTTTCGGCGAAAAATCTATAAAGAAAGGGTATTAGACAAAGCTTAAGAAACCGTTGACGCGCCCTGCGCGAAATCGCCGCCCCGTTTAATACTCCTCTCCGCCACCCCCCTGCCATTCCTTCGCAAGGTTACCGAACCGCGTGAATTGGCCCTCGAAGCTCAGCTCCACCGTTCCAATCGGGCCGTGACGTTGCTTGCCGATCACCACCTCGGCCTTGCCGGCGAGACGCTGCATCTTCTCTTTCCATTCCTCGCTTTTTTGCAACCCAGCGGGGCTATGATCATCCTCGCTGGGCTTCTCGCGCTCCACATAGTATTCCTCGCGGTACACGAACATCACGATATCGGCGTCCTGCTCAATCGAGCCGGACTCGCGCAAGTCCGATAACTGTGGCCGTTTATCTTCGCGGTTCTCCACCTGACGCGACAGCTGCGACAGCGCAATCACCGGGATATCCAGTTCCTTCGCAATCGCCTTCAGGCCTTGGGTGATCTCGGACACCTCGTTGACGCGGCTGTCTTTTGCGCTCGCCGGGCGCACCAACTGCAAGTAGTCGATGATCAACACGTCGAGGCCTTTTTCACGCTTTAGCCGCCGTGCCCGTGCGGCCAGCTGGCTGATCGGCAAGGCGGCGGTGTCGTCGATGAACAGCGGACACGCTTCAAGGTCTTTGGCAGCCTCCACAAAGCGGCGGAACTCGACTTCGGTCATGTCGCCGCGGCGGATCTGCTCGGACGGGACTTGGGCGGCTTCCGACAGGACGCGGGCGGCAAGCTGTTCGGCGCTCATTTCCAACGAGAAGAACCCGACGACGCCGCCATCGACAGCCCCCAGCGAGCCATCGCGCAACTTGCCGCGCTTATAGGCTTTGGCGATGTTGAAGGCGATGTTTGTGGCCAGCGAGGTCTTGCCCATCGAAGGACGACCGGCAAGGATCAGAAGGTCGGATTTGTGCAGACCACCGAGCTTTTTATCCATGTCTATGAGGCCGGTCGAGATGCCCGCGAGGCCCCCGTCGCGCTGATAGGCAGCGTTGGCCATTTGCACCGCATCGGTCACGGCTGTCAGGAAGCTCTGGAACCCCTTCTCTGCCTGTCCGGTCTCGGCAATTTGGTAAAGCTGCTGCTCGGTGGCGATGATCAACTCGTCGGGCTTGTCAGCTTCCTCGGCCGAGGCCGCGCGCTGCACCAATTCGCCACCCAGATCAATCAGATCCCGGCGCACCGCCAGATCATGCACCATCTGCGCAAAATCGCGTGCGGCATAGCTGGATATCGCGTTGGCGGCGAGGCGCACGAGATAGGCAGGCCCACCAAGTTCGGCCAGACCCGGATCGTCTTCGAGCAGCGGCTTTAGCGTTACGGGCGAGGCGAGCGCGTTGCGCTGGATGCGCTGCTCGGCCACCTCATAGATGCGACGGTGCACGGGGTCATAGAAGTGTTTGGCGCGCAGAATGGCGGCGATACGGTCATAGACATCGTTGTTGGTCAGGACCGCGCCCAGAAGCTGCTGCTCGGCCTCGATATTGTGCGGGCGCTTCTGCTCTGCGGGCTCGGAGCCCTGATTTGGCGCGCCTTGCGGCAGCTCCGTGCGGATCGGTGCGATCTCGTTCATGTTGGTCCCTTACCCCTAGAGGGATGGGTATCGGTCATCTGAGGTGATCCAGCAATCTGGATATGCTGTGAATAGAGTGTGATCAGTTTTACACATAATATTGCGTCAAATGTGTCCAGTTTGTCAAGATATGGACAAGTGGCCTACGGTTCTCAGGTATACGCAGGCAATACGGATGGCGACCTGAAAACCACCCACAGAATCGCTACCCCAGCGCCCTAGCTTTTCGCGTTTGCCGCTTGCCATCCGCGCGGATCGTCGAGGAATGCTTTGACCTCGGCCAGTTGTGCGGGCGCATATAGCGCGCGGTCTTCAGCGACTTTCAGCACGTCATACCACGTGCACAGGTGGTGCAAGGTGACGCCGTGATCGCCGAGGGTCTGCACTGTCTCAGGATAAATATCATAGTAGAAAATCACCGCCGTATGGGCGCAGGTCGCCCCGGTTTCGCGCACCGCATCGACAAACGACAACTTGCTGCCGCCATCGGTCGTCAGATCCTCCACCAACAGCACGCGCTGACCCTCGGACATCGCGCCCTCGATCCGCGCGCCGCGCCCGTGGCCTTTGGGTTTCTTGCGTATGTAGGTCATCGGTAGGCCCATCCGCTCGGCCACCAGCGCCGCATAGGGAATGCCCGCCGTCTCGCCGCCTGCAATGTTATCAAACGCCTCGAGCCCTGCATTGCGCATCACAGTGCAGGTCAGAAAATCCATCAACATTGACCGTATGCGCGGATACGAGATCGGCTTGCGGCAATCCACGTAAGTCGGTGCAGGCAGGCCTGAGGTATGGATGAACGGATCGTCGGGGCGAAAATGGACCGCACCAATGTCCCAAAGCGCCTCGGCGCTGAGGCGGGCGATGGTGGACGGATCAGGAAAGCTGGTGGGGATCATGGGGCAGGGGCCTTCGGCGAGGATATTTGGAAACGAAAGAGAGTTAAGCGACGCGCCAGAGCAGCGGATGGCCTGGATCGAACAGGGTGACGGGGCCCTCGCCAGTGGCGATCTTTTCAGGGAAGGGGGCGGGGGCGTCGTGCTTTTCCAGTGTCATCGTCGCCTCGTTCACCGGCATGCCGTAATGGGCTGGGCCGTTGAGGGACGCAAACGCCTCTAGCTTGTCCAACGCGCCTGCGCCTTCAAACACATGCGCAAGGCAGGCCATTGTATTGGTCGCCGAGAAGACGCCCGCGCATCCGCACGAACTGAGCTTGTTTGGATCAGTATGCGGCGCTGAGTCGGTGCCGAGGAAAAAGCGCGGATGCCCGGATGTGGCCGCTTTGACCAGAGCTTGGCGGTGGCTTTCGCGTTTGGCGACGGGCAGGCAGTAATAGTGCGGGCGGATGCCCCCCACCAGCAGATGGTTGCGGTTGATCATCAGGTGATGCGTGGTGATCGTGGCCCCGATCTGACCATCCGCACCGGTCACATAGTCGACCGCGTCAGAGGTCGTCACATGCTCCATCGTCACCTTCAGGCCGGGCGTCTTGCGGCGGATCGGATCGAGAACAGTCTCGATAAACACCGCCTCGCGGTCGAAGATGTCGATCTCGGGGGTCGTGACTTCGCCGTGCACACATAGGGGCAAGCCGATCTTGGCCATCTTCTCCAGCACCGGGCGCACCTTGTCGAAATCGCGCACGCCGGAGGCAGAATTTGTCGTCGCACCAGCGGGATAGAGTTTTATTGCGGTGATCAGGCCGGCCTCGTAGGCGCGCGCCACATCGTCTGGATCGGTCTGCTCGGTCAGATAAAGCGTCATGAGCGGTGTGAAATCCGCGCCCTCGGGCAGCACGGCCATGATGCGGTCGCGGTAGGCCACGGCATCCGCGCCGGTCACCACAGGTGGGGCAAGGTTGGGCATAATGATCGCGCGGGCGAAATCGCGGGCGGTTTCCGGCAGAACCGCTTTCAGCATCGCACCATCGCGCAAGTGCAGGTGCCAGTCATCGGGGCGGCGCAGGGTCAGGTGGGTCATGGCGGTTTTCCTTCGGCAGACGGTTCGCCAAATACCGCAGAACCGACCCCTTTGGGAACCCATTGCCGCAGGCCTTGCAATTTGTCGCGTTTTTCGTCATGCTGCAGCGCAGAAACTGCCCGAATTGCCCCGAATTGTCTGGGGTGCTGATTGCACCTCGTTGTGATCTGCCCGGGGCCTCAAATGCGCCCGGAGGCGTGGATAAGATGTTTACCTTTGTCGTCGCCGTGATTGCTGGCCTCGCCACGCCCCTAGCTGAACCGTATATCAAGACAGCGCTGGAAAGCCTGATGCTGGACGAGTTGAAGATCGGTGAGAACGAGTTTCGCGCCTTCTCTTTTGCCATCATGCTGTTGCTTGCGGCGATCCTGGCGGCTCTTGGTGGGGGTGGCTCGGCACTGGGTCTCGCGCTTGGTGGTCTTGTGGGCCTGTTCGGCAAGCGCATTTTTGACGCGCTGCGCAGCAAGAGTTCCGGCGCATAAGCGCCATCCTGATCCTCCTCTAACCTGTTTGGAGACCTATGATGCTTACCCCCAAAACCCCCATCGACATGTGGCTATCTGGCGTTTCGCTTTGGCGCGCGTCGGTCGAGATGCAGATCGAAATGACCAACCAAGTGCTGCGCTTCACAGGCGTTTATCCGGTCGTGGCAGTAAAGGCGAAAGCCACCACGCCGCTGCATGGTGAAATCGGAAAGCCTGTGGCTGTGAAGACAGCGACGGTGACGCAGTTGAAGCCTGCTGCGAAAGCTGAGGCCGAGCCAGCCGCGAAGGCGAAGGCTCCCGCGAAACCAGCGGCTCCGAAAGCCGTTGTAGCGAAAGCCGCCCCTGCGACGCCAATGGCCCCTAAAACCGTTGCAGCGAAGCCAGCGGCCCTGAAACCTGCTGCTCCGAAAGCCGCCCCTGCGAAACCAGTGGCCCCGAAAGCAGTCGCCGCGACAACGGCCACCCCGAAGCCTGCTGCCAAAGCCGCGCCAAAAACAGTCGCCGCCGACGCACAGCCTGTGGCCGTCACCACCAAACCTGTCGCCAAGGCCCCGGCGGACCCGGCCAAGCCAGCTCGCCGCAGGATCCCGCGTAAAAAGTCGGTCAGCCTCGCGCCTGTGCCTGAAACTCTGGCCTCAGACGAAGCCAAATAATGCCCGTTCCCGGCTCGCGCGACATGTTTGCGCGGGCCCTTTGTTTTGATTGAAAGAGTTCCCATGATCCGCACGTCCTCCCCCTTCGACCTAATGCATCTTGGCTTTGAAACCGCGCGGCTGGGGATGGAGGCGCAATCGGTCATTGGCCTGCGCACGCTGGGCATGGCCGGGTTGTGGAACACGCCATTTGACGAAAATCACCGTATGGTCGCCGAAAAGCAGGATGCCTTTATGAAGGCCGGACGCGAGGCGATTGAGGACATGGTCAGCGGGCAAGATCCGGTTGCAACAGCGCGGCGCGCAGTGGCGACGTTTGACGAGACCACATCTGAGAACCGTCAACGTCTGAGTGCGTGTGGGCCACGCGGCTAACCCATGCGCTGAGCGCATTTCGGGAATGCGGGGATAGGCGTAGAGGGGGATCATCGCGTTTGATATGATTTCCTCAAGATCGTATATTCAGGTATTGAGGTTCCCCTATGACAACCGCCATTCATTCGGTTTTTCCTATTTTTCAAAACTTTGGCACGGCCGTGATTGGTTGGTTCGAGGACGTGATGAGGCGCGCCTATGACGCCAGCTCCATCGTGCAAGATATCGAGGCGCTTAACGCGGTTAGCGATGCCGAATTGGCCGACAAGGGACTGACACGCGAGCAGGCGACCCGCAATCTGGTGGCGCGCTACGGCTATATCTAAGCTGTCATCGATTTAGGCAAAACAGGGCGGGTCCTAGCGGGTCCGCCCTGTTGCGTTCAGAGCTTGCGCTTGCCGGGACGCAATTTGCGCAGCGCTTTGATCTTGGCGCGGACGGCGGCTTTCGGGCGGTTCTTTTGTGGCGGCTCCGGTTCGGGTGTGGCCGGGGCCATGATCTCGGCGGGGTTCATAGCGGCTGCGGCCTGACCGCCTGCGGGATGCTGGTGGTCGCGCAATGACACGGGCTTGGATGCAGGCCATGGCGACACCGGGCCCGCGCCGGACGGCGTCAGAAATTCCATAGGGAAGGGCAGTTTGAAGCCTGTGCTTTGGTCCTCGGGTGAGGTGGGGGCTGGATCAGGTATCGGTTCAGGGGTTGCCTCGATGATTGGATCGAGGGCCTCGGGCAGATCTACCGGGGCCTGAACTGCGCCGTCGAAGGGCGTTGGGTGCGGAATTTGTTCCACAATCTCAGATAGCTCTGCGCTTTGCTCAGGGCTGAGGTCACAATCGGTCTGGACAGTTGCCGAGACTTCGGGAACCACCTCCGCGACCTCCGCGACCTCCGCGACCTCCGCGACCTCCTCGACCGCCGCGTCCTCCGCCACCTCCTCGACCTCCGCGACCTCCGCGACCTCCGCGACCTCCGCGACCTCCGCGACGGCGACGTCTTCCTCAAAGGCCTCCGCTACACCCTCAACCACGCCCGTATCCTCTTCGGGCTGCGTCGCGGCCAAACCGCCAAGCGCGCCGCCCACAGCCAGAACTGCAGAGGCTGCCGAGGGGGGGCGATCCTCGGTGCCGCAATCACGCGGCGCTGGCAAGACGCGTCCACTTGCCGCCAAAGCGGCCTGCGCGGTATCGAGGGCGGCGGCAAATCTCGGGTGATCGTTCTGTCCCATCGCGGCGCGCGCGACGAGGGCATTGCGCCAGTCATTCTCAGTGTGCTCAGTCGCCGCAAGCAGACGGCTCAAGTAGGCATATGTGTTGCGGCGCGGGCGCAGGCTGCGCACGATCTCAGGCACCGTCGCCTCGCCGGCCACTACCACATCCAGCAAAGCCGCAATCAGGCCATCGGCATCAAGGCGCGCCTCAGCCTCCGGGCCCAAATGGCGCTGGCGAATAACCTGCACCCCGTCGCGGGCGAACAGGCACGCATGCATGAAATCTTCACGCTCGCTCGGGTCGACAATGACAAAGCCACGCGAAGCGGTTTCCATCATGCGCGGCGCGTAGCCGTAGCGCGAGGTAAAGTCGGCGCGCCGCATCTCGGGGAACCGCGTGTCCCATCCTGTGGATGCCGGGGTCAGGCTGGCTTGGGGTTGGATCAGCACAACCTCAGCGCGCGGGGCGGCAACCGAATAGGCCGCCGCCGCGTAACCCTGCGCGCCAGCCCCATAGAAAATGACCCGCTCGAAGCCGTCGAAAAAGCCGTCGTCGATCAGATCGTCAAAGAAAGCGTAAACCTCCGGAGCGCGAAACCATGTCTCGTGCTGAGCCAGCAGCGTCAGTTGCGCAATATCGGTGCGGTTCTGGACGCCGCGCGCGATCGGCTGGCCGCCGCGCGAGGGTCGCAGCAATGTCTCGGTCTGCTCGAACGCGACCAGCAGAACATCGGCCCCATCGGTGAATTGCGCCGCATGATCCGTGCCGATGCGATCAAAAAAACCGTCGGCACCCGCGTCGGTGTGCAGCGCGCGAAAAAGCAGCGCCGTGGGATCGTCGCTGGGCATATCAGCGGTCCAAGGCGAGGTTGGGGTCCAGTCCTGCGGCAACATACTCTCCTTCACAGGCACATTCACGGGGCCGAACCGTTTGGTGTTCATAGGCTCAATACTTGGCATCGCCCCATGATTCGGGCGGCGGAAAAGGAAACGGAGTGTTTCCAAGGGGCGCTTGAAAACTGCAGTGGTCCAGCCGGTTATCCGGTGCCAACGTCCCGCAGTCTTACGCAAATGCGCCACCCAGATCCCCCCGAATCCGAAAAACCCCTAAAAATCAGTTAAAATTCACTGAACCTCAGGCGCATTCAATCTACAGGCTCCGGCGGCATCCAGCAACGCCAACGCAAAAGCGCCCCCGAGAACGGAGGCGCTTTGAACGTCGTTTCACAAGCAGCACGTGTGCCGCTCGTCACTTACTTAGCCATTGGTCCGATCAGCATAATCATCTGGCGACCTTCCATCTTGGGGAAGTTCTCCACCTTACCGATCTCTTTGGTATCCTCGGCAACCCGCTCGAGCAGTTCGCGTCCCAAGTTCTGGTGCGCCATCTCGCGGCCCCGGAAACGCAGGGTAATCTTCACCTTGTCGCCGTTCTCTAGAAACTTGAACACGTTTCGCATTTTGACACTGTAGTCATTAATATCGGTGTTCGGGCGAAACTTTACCTCTTTGATCTCGATGATCTTTTGCTTCTTGCGGGCCTCGGCTTCGCGCTTCTGGGTCTCGTATTTGAACTTGCCGAAATCCATGATCTTGACCACGGGAGGCACGGCGTTCGGCGAGATTTCCACCAGATCGAGGCCAGCTTCCTCGGCAAGGCGCATGCCTTCGCGGGGGGTGACAACGCCGACGTTTTCACCTTCCGCGCCAATCAGACGGATTTCATTGGAGCGAATGCGATCATTGACGCGGGGGCCGGTGTCGCGCTGCGGAGGCGCGTTATGAGGTCTGCGGGCTATGGGACAGGTCCTTTTGATTGTTTGTCGTAGCGATTGTGAAAATACAGAGCCGCGCGCGCGACTTCAAGCAGAGACTGGTTAAAGGGGAAGAGAAGACTGTTCTGACCCTTGTGTTTGTTGCCTATGGCGCGCATATCGGTGCCCAGAAATTCCGCACTGCAGCAAATTTGGAGATATCCCATGCGTACGCGCGTATCCACGATCGCACTTGTCGCCGCCCTGAGCGTAACCGTAGCAGGTTGCTGGGGCGAGGACGACGAAGAGACCACAGAAACAGAATCCGGCGCGATCACCGCACCCGAGGCGGTAGACACCGACGCTGTTGAAGCTGCTGCTGCCGAGGCTGCCGCTCAAGAAGCCGCCGCCGCGGCCGAGGCAGAAGCTGCCGCCGCTGCCGAGGCAGAAGCCGCCGCCGCTGCAGAAGCCGAAGCTGCTGCGACTGCCGCTGCCGCCGAAGCAACCGCTGCCGCTGAAGCTGCTGCCGCAGAGGCAACTGCCGCCGCCGCTGCCGCTGAGGCCGCTGCCGTAGAAGAAGCTGCTGCTGCCGCCGCCGCTGAGGCCGAAGCTGCTGCTGCTGCCGCTGTGGAAGACGCAACCGAGGCCGCTGAGACTGCCGTTGAAGAAGCTACCGAAGCCGCAACCGACGCTGTCGAGGCTGTGACCCCTGAGGTTGACGCTGGTGCAGCCCTGAACACCGACACCTTCAACCTCGAGCAGGTCATTGCCCTGATCGACGGCTCTAGCCTTGATGATGCGACCAAAGCCACGCTGCGCACCGCAGTTGAGGGCGCTCAGAACAACCCAGCCATTCTGGGCACCGTTCTGGGCCAGGTTCGCACCGCACTCGGCCTCTAGCCCACACACTCTTAAATGCGAAAGGGCCGCCCGTCATCGGGCGGCCCTTTTTCGTTTCAGATCAGCATGCAGGTGTTAATCAAGGAACGCTTTTTCCACCACGTAATGCTGCGGGTTTGAATTTGCCCCCTCGACCAGTCCATACCCCTCGAACATCTCTTTCAGCTCAAGGTTAAACGCGAGGTTGCCGCAGATCATCGCGCGGTCCATCTCAGGGTTCAGTGGCGGAACACCCAGATCAGTAAACGCCTCGCCCGAGCGCATGAGATCCGTAATCCGGCCCATCTTCGGACTCTGCTCGCGGGTGGTGGTCGGGTAGTATTTGATCTTCTTCCAGAAGCCCTCGCCAATGACCTCGTTCAGCAACTCATCGTCCTTCAAGGCGTCAATCAAGTCGCGCCCATAGGTCAACTCGCCCACTTCGCGGCAGGTATGGGTGATGATGACCTCGTCGTAATCCTCGTAGGTTTGCGGCTCGCGCAGCAGGCTGGCAAACGGCGCAAAGCCGGTGCCGGTGGCGAAAAACCAGATGCGTTTGCCGGGAATCAACGCGTCATGAACCAATGTGCCGACAGGTTTGGGGCGCAGGATGATCTGCTCGCCGGGTGCTATATGTTGCAGGCGCGAGGTCAGCGGGCCGTCCTGGACCTTGATGGAATAGAATTCCAGATGCTCCTCCCAGCTCGGCGAGGCGATGGAATAGGCGCGCAGCAGCGGTTTGGCCTTGCCGGTGGTAGGGTCCGGGTCGCCCATTAGGCCGATCATCACGAACTCGCCCGAGCGGAACCGAAACGTCGACGGCCGCTCAACCTTGAAGCTGAACAGGCGGTCTGTGTAATGCTGGACCTCCATCACGGTGGTCGCATTGGGCAAGGTCGGCACGGCTTTTGAGGGCTGTGCGGCTGCGCTTTGGTCGTTCATGGTGGTGCATCCAAGTCTAGAATTTGGCGGCGATACTACCCCAGCCAAACAAAATAAACACGATCTAGATCAAGCCCGCAGGCGCGACTGATAGTCGTGGCCCTGCCAATCAGCGCGGAACATCCATTGGCCTTCGGGTTGGCGCGCGGCCAGATCTGCGGGGATTTCGACCTCGTCAAACCCTGCACGCCGCGCCATGGCGTATTGATCCGAGATGATCGGCCCATGGGCGCGCAACCGCCCCCGGTAGCCCAGCACCCGCAAGCGCCGCGCCAGCGTGAAGCCGCGCCCATCTGCGAAGTTGGGAAAGGCAATGCGGATGGCGGGCGCGTCCAGATAGCGTGCCAGTGTCATCGGATCGACGGCGTTGGAAAGGTCGACCCCTGAGACGCTGTTGGCGGCCCAAGCCTCGGGCGCTGCAAATCTTGCGGTCCAGTCGTCTTGGCCAAAGCCAGTGTCGCGCACGATCACGTTTGATGCTGTCTCAGTGCTCATTTTCAATGTTCCTCAAATACTCAAAAAGCGCTGCGGATCAGACCGTTCGGTCCCAGATGTATCCCGCATTCCGTTTTCGCGGTGCCACGCCAACGCCCTGCACGGGGGTCTTCGCCAGTCTCGACGGGCGAGGTGCATGGCGCGCAGCCCAGCGACGCAAACCCGCGCGCCACCAGCGGATGCCGGGGCAGGCGGTTGTTCACGATGTAGTCGGCCACATCGGAGCGGTCCCAATGGGCCAGCGGATTGACCTTGATGCGGGGGGCGGTGGTGCCGGGCTCGAAGAACTCTAACGCCTCTCGTCTACCGCCTTGGAAGCGTTTTCGCCCGGAGATCCACGCGTCAAACGGCGCAAGCGCGCGGTCGAGGGGCCGCGTTTTGCGCAGATCACAGCAGGCGTCGGGATTGGCCTCGTGCAGCAGGTTTTCGCTGTCCTCGACCAGCAACTCGGCCCGGTCAGGCTGCACCTGGCGCACGTCGCTCAGGCCCAGCGTTTCGGCAAGTTCCGCCTGATAGGCCAGCGTCTCAGCAAACAGCATCTCGGTATCGAGGAAGATCACCGGAGTGCTGGGGGCCATGACCGAGATCAGGTGCAACAACACCACGGATTCCGCCCCGAACGACGACACCAAGGCGATATCGCCCACCATCGGATCGCTCAGGCTGTGTTCGAGAACACTGGTCGCGCCCTGATGGCGGTAGCGGTCGTTCAGGTCGCGCACGCGGTCCTCAATGGTCAGATCAAGCGGCATTGGCTTTGTCCTCGGCTGGGTAAAGGGCGGTTTTGAACGGGGCCGCGCCAAGGCGGCGGTAGGCGTTCAGGAACGTCTCATTGCGGCCCAAGCGCAGGTCCAGATAGGCATAAATCAACCTCTCAAGTGCCGGAAGCAGCGCATCTGCGGCAAAGCCCGGACCCGCGCGTTCGCCAACGCTCGCGGTCTCCGTATGGTCCCCGCCGAGCGTGATTTGATAGTTTTCCACCCCCGCGCGGTCGAGGCCGAGGATCCCGATATGGCCCACATGGTGATGCCCGCAGGCATTGATGCAGCCCGAGATTTTCAGCTTTAGCGCGCCGATCTCATGCTCCAGCTTCAGCTCGTCAAACCGCGTGGCAATCTCTTGCGCAATCGGGATCGAGCGCGCGGTCGCCAGCGCACAGTAATCCATGCCCGGACAGGCGATGATGTCACTGATCAGCCCGATATTGGCGGTCGCCAATCCGTGCGCCTTTAACGTGTTGTAGACTCTGGACAGGTGCGCGCGCGGCACATGGGGCAGGATCACGTTCTGCTCGTGGCTAATGCGCAGTTCGTTATAGCCGTAACGCTCGGCCAGATCTGCCATGACGCGCATCTGCTCGGAGGTCGCGTCACCCGGTGTGTCGCCATGGGCTTTGAGGCTGATCGAGACAATCGCGTGCCTCGGGTCGCGGTGGGCTGCAATGTTGGTGTCGAGCCAACTGCGAAAGCCCGGCTCCAGAATGGGGGCGTTCGGCGCTTCTGGGGCCGCGTCGAAATCAGGGCTTTGAAACATTGCCTTGATCTCGGCCAGCATCTGCTGATCGACGCCGGTGAATACTGCACGCCGCAACATATATTCGGCCTCGACCAGCTCCGATATCCGCTCGATCCCGTGCTCATGCACCGTGATCTTGATGCGCGCCTTATACTTGTTATCGCGCCGCCCCAGCAGATTGTAGACGCTGACAATCGCCTCGCAATAGGGCAGCAGGTCCGCCTCAGGCAGGAAGTCACGGATGACCTTCCCGATCATCGGGGTGCGTCCCAAACCGCCGCCCACCAGCACCCGAAAGCCGCGCGCACCGTCTTGGTCGATCACTTGCAAACCAATGTCATGGGCGTGGATCACAGCCCGATCCGCCTCAGCCCCGGTCACGGCGATCTTGAATTTGCGCCCGAGGAATTGGAACTCGGGGTGATCGGTAGACCACTGACGCAGCAACTCGGCATAGGGTCTGGGATCAGCAACCTCGTCGGCGGCAGCGCCTGCAAAATGATCAGCCGTCACATTACGGATCGTGTTGCCGGAGGTCTGGATCGCGTGCAGCCCGACCTCGGCCAATGCGTCAAGCATATCGGGCACATCGCGCAGTCTCGGCCAGTTATATTGGATGTTCTGACGCGTGGTAAAGTGGCCGTAGCCCTTGTCCCATTTGTCGGAAAGCAGCGCGAGTTGGCGCATTTGTGCACCGTTCAAGGTGCCGTAAGGGATCGCCACGCGCAGCATATAGGCGTGCAGTTGAAGGTAGAGACCGTTCATAAGCCGCAGTGGTTTGAACTCGTCCTCGGTCAAGCTGCCGTCGATGCGGCGCTCCACCTGCGCGCGGAACTGGGCGTTACGCTCTGCGAGAAAATCACGGTCGAAGTTGTTGTAATGATACATCTGCTCAGGCCCTCACGCTCAGATCGACTTGCTTGCCATGGGCGTAGTTGGACGGCCCCGTGCGGCGGAAGTCTTCGCGGAAATGTGCCGGGGTGGGACCGTTTGGGCCGGGCTTTGCGTCCACCAAGTAAGCGCCTACCAGCGTATCCGATTGCTGCGTCGCCTCGATCAGGCGCAGTTGCGCGTCGGCCTCATCCTCCAGCAAAGCGGCCTCCTCGAGCTTGGGCGACCAGTCGCCCGCGTCGGTCATATAGATCACGTCGCCTTCCAGAAGTGCGTTGGCGGTCAGGACTTTTGGGGTGAAAATGCGGCTCATTGGGCGATCTCCTTAAGGGCGGGCAGGGCGGCCTCCGCGCGGCGCGGCGACAGGCCATAAAGCAGGATGGCGGGGCCGGTGCAGACGCGCGCCGTTTTGGGTAAATCGCCGAGCGTCGTCGCGTGGATGCGCTGATCGGCGCGGCTGACATTCTCGACAATCGTCACGGGCGTGTCTGGATTGGCACCATGCATCATCAAACGACCTTGCAGATAGCGGCTGCCCTTTTTGGCCATGTAGATCGCCGCAACGGTGCCGGGGGCGGCCAAGCTGTGCCAGTCTTGGTCGGCAAATCCCGCTACATCATGCCCGGTCAGAAAGCGCAGATCAGTGTTGCGCCCGCGCTTTGTCAGACTTTGGCCGATGGCGGCGCTCGCGGCTGAGGCGGCCGTGATGCCCGGCACGATGGACCAGTCTATACCTTGCGCATCCAGCGCTTCGATCTCCTCATCCAAGCGCCCATAAATCCCAACATCGCCCGACTTCAGACGCACGATTTGCGCGCCCTTGGCGGCGTGCTCGATCATCAACGCGTGGATGTCTTCTTGGGGCGTGTGCGTGCCGAAACCCGTCTTGCCCGCATGGATGATCTTGGCCTCGCGGCGGGCCAGCTCGAGGATTTCAGCGCTGACGAGCGTATCGTGAATGATGACATCGGCCTCATGCAGCAGCTTGCGCGCCTTCAGCGTCAACAGCTCCGGGTCACCGGGACCAGCGCCGACGAGGGCGACGCTGCCTTTGCGTGTCCGCGCGGCTAAGTGAGTATGCAGAAGCACCTCAAGCGCGTTTTGTGCGCCATTTTCCCCGGCCTCGGCGAAGGCTTGCGGGCCGTTGGCGAAGTAGTAATCGTTCCAGAAGCCGCGGCGCTTGCGGCCCATGGGCAGGGCCTCGACCGCCTTGCGAAACGTCTTGCCGATGCGCGCGAGGGTGCCGAGCGATGGGCTAAGCTGTTCTTCCAGACTGCGTTTGATCGCGCGGGCCAGCACCGGGGCAGCGCCCTCGGTGCCGATGGCGACGGTCACCGGATCGCGGTCGACGATGGCGGGGGTGATGAACTGGCTGGCGGCGAGGTTGTCGACGAGGTTGACGAGCGCGCCGTCCGCGCGGGCGAGCTGTGAGATGCGCGCGTCCTCGGCGACGTCCTCGGTCGCGGCATAGGCGAGGGCGGCACAGAGCGCGTCGCCGGGGGCAAATGCGCGGGGCACGAGGCGGAGTTTGCCAAGTGCGGCGAGGTCGTGGATTTCAGGGGCGGCGTCCTCGGCGAACACCGTCAAGCGCGCTTGGGTCTTCATTAGCAGGCGCAGTTTGGCCAGCGCCGCGTCCCCGCCGCCAGCCAGCACAATGCGGCGGCCCGCAGTGTCGATGAAGATGGGGAAGTGTTGCATGGGATGCGCGCTCCGTGTCTGATTTGTGCATCCATTATAGAATAATGTTCTGGCTCAAGGCGAGGTGTCGCAGTAGATAAGGAATATCGTTCGTATCCGTATGGGGCACAGCGACGATGGTCTCGCAAACAGGAGAAACGCGAATGTCTGTTCGGATCGACGCTACCGACCGGAAAATCCTTTCGGAGTTGCAGCGCGATGCAACGCAATCTTTGGATGAAATCGCCAAGAAAGTGGGGTCCTCAAAGACGCCGGTGTGGTCGCGGATCAAGAAACTGCGCGAGGCGGGTGTGATCCGGCGCGAGGTGGCGGTGCTTGATCCGGTGCCCTTGGGGTTTGAGGCGTGTTTTTTCGTGCTGATCCGCACGTCCGAGCATGAGAAGGACTGGCAGGAGCGGTTTCTTGCGGCCTTGATGGCGCGCGGCGAGGTGTTGGAGGCGCACCGCTTGGCGGGCGAGATCGACTACATCCTGAAGGTGCAGGTCGAGAACGCGCGCGCATATGATGCGTTTTATCAGGCGCTTATCTCGGAAGTGCGGATCTACAACGTGACGGCTTTGCTGAGCATGGAAGAGATCAAGAGCACGCAGGCATTGCCGCTTTAGGAGCGGATGTTTGGAATGGTTACCGAGACCTTAACGTGCCTAACAATATTAGGCGCGTTAAGGTCTTGTTGATAAACGCAGCAGATCTGCGGGTTTTGAGGCTGATTTGATGGCAAATTGGGCCGTTCTAACGCGCCTTCGGCAAGCCCTCTAACAATGTTATGGACCGCAAATAACCGTTAACACTTAATCACGCCGCCCGAACCATCAGCCGTGATAGACCATGAAAATGGTAGCTGTCTGCATATTCAGGCGTGCCGACCAAAGCTAGGCCCGGACATCTCGCGAACAAGACCGGCAGCGCGCGTTGTAGCTCCAGACGTGCGAGCGGCGCACCCACACAAAAATGCAGCCCGCCCCCGAAAGCCGCATGGGGCTTTGCTGCGCGGGTCGGGTCAAACACCTCCGCCCGGTCCCAGAGCGCTGCGTCGTGATTGGCGGACGCTAGCAGCAACCCGACTCGGTCGCCGCGCTGGAAGGTGTGGCCGAAAACCTCAACCTCCTCATACACATAGCGCGTGAACATATGCAGGGGCGGGTCATAGCGCATGATCTCCTCGACCGCTGCATCGGTGTCCGCAGGCCAGCCGAGCCCGGCCTCTAGCAGCGCTTTGACGCCGTTACCAATGGTGTGAACCGTCGCCTCGTGTCCAGCGTTCAGGGTCAGGATGCAGGTGGTGATCAACTCGTCTGTGCTCAGGCGCTCGCCGTCTTCTTCAGCGGCGATCAAGCTGGTGATCAGGTCGTCGCGCGGATCATTCCTGCGGGCCTCGATATAGCCGCGTAGGAAGGTCGTGAAGTCGCGCGCAGCCGCATTGGCGGCGTCCTCGTCGGCGCGCGACCGACCCGGAATATACATGCGGACCATGGCGTTGGACCACGACAGCAACTGGTCCGACATCTCCTCAGGCACCCCGAGCAGGCGCGCGATGATGATGACGGGCAGGTGTTGGGCGAACCGGGGCAGCAGGTCAAACTCGCCCTCGGGAAAGGCGTCGATCAGCTGGTGCGAGAGTGCGTCAATGTCAGGGGCGAGCTCCTTGATCTTGCGCGAAGTGAAGGCGCGCAACACCAAACCGCGCAGGCGCGTGTGGCGGGGTGGTTCCAGCTCCAGCATCGAGTGTTCTTCGACCCGGTAGAAGTCGGTTAGGTGGTCGGGGATCACCAGCGGTTCCACCGCCTCGCGCCCAAAGCGGCGGTCGCGTAGGATTGCGTTCACGCTGGCTGCCGAGCAGGCCATTGGCATGGCGTAATCATCCCAATGGAACAGATCGCCCGAAGCCCGTGCCCGCGCGTAGAACGGGTAGGGGTTCTGGACGAAAGCCGGATCGGTGGGCGATTGGGTGAGCGTTTGCATTTTGAGTATTTTCGACAAGAAAAAGGGGAGGCCGTGAAGCCTCCCCCATTGGTTTCGTAATTCAGCCTAAGGGTCAATCGGCCCCTTTGACCGAAATCTGCGCATCCGCAGGTGGCGCGATGAACTTCTGCACCGCAAACAGCGCTGCGAAGGCTGCAATCCCTATGATGTCGGTCCAGATCCCGCCTGAGATCATCAATAACGCGGTGATGATCAGGCCGACCCGTATGAACCAGGCTACCCGTGCGTTCATGAACCAACCTTGCACGCCCGAGCTCAGCAACCACACCCCGAAGATCGCGGTGACGGCGGCGCGGATGATTTCTGGCCATGTGCCGTCCATCAAGATCGCCGAGTTATAGAAGAACATAAACGGCACGATGAAGGCCGACATGCCGATCTTGAACGAGGCAACGCTCGTCTCCATTGGATTGGCCCCGGATATGCCCGCCGCCGCATAACTGGCGAGCGCCACGGGCGGCGTTATCGCCGAGACCACCGCGAAGTAGAAGACGAAGAAGTGGGCCGTCAGCGGTTGGATGCCGAGCTCGACCAAGCCCGGTGCCACGACCGAGGCGGCAACTGCATAGGCCGCCGTGGTGGGCATACCCATCCCGAGCAAGATCGCGATGCACATTGCGAAGAACAGCGCGAGCAACTGGCTGACCCCGGCGAGGCCCAGAAGTAGGTTCGAGAACCGTGCGCCGACGCCTGTGAGGGAGATCACACCAACGATGATACCCGCGCAAGCACAGACAGCGATGATCTGGATCGACATGGTGCCTGCAATCTCGAACGCCTTGACGGTCGAGCGTATACCCATGCGGTATGGCGTTAACCACGACACGACAGCAGCCGAAATAGTCGCCAAGGTGCCTGCCCGGATCACGGAATACCCCATGAACAAGGCGACGATCAGGATGATGATCGGCAGGAACAGATAGACGCGCCAGACCATGTCCTTGAACTTTGGCAACTCGTCATCGCGCATACCGCGCATGCCCAGTTTTGCGGCCTCGAAGTCGACCATGAAGTAGATCGATACGAAATACAGGACCGCTGGGATAATCGCAGCAATTGCAATGTCTTGGTATGGAATGCCCGTAATCTCGGCCATGATGAACGCGCCTGCGCCCATGATCGGTGGCATGATTTGTCCGCCCGTGGAGGCTGCGGCCTCGATGGCACCTGCGGTCTTTTTCTCGTAGCCGACCTTCTTCATCAGCGGGATCGTCAGCGAGCCTGTGGCCACCACGTTGCCTGCACTGGTGCCGTTGATCATGCCCATCAGGCCGGACGCGAAGATCGCCACTTTCGCCGGACCACCGCGCGAACGACCTGCGGCGGCGAAGGCGAAGTTGACGAAGTAATCGCCGACCTTCGAGGCCTGCAGGAAGGCCGCGAAGATGATGAACAGGATGATGTAGGTGGACGACACAGCCGTGGTTGGGCCGAGGATACCTGCATCGGTGTAGACTTGGCTGAAGAAGCGCTGCCACGAGATGGCGGGCGAGTTCAGAAAGCCGGGCAAAAACTGGCCTGCGAAGACATAGATCAAGAAAATTACGGCAATGATAACAAGGGCAAGGCCTGCGACGCGACGGGTTAGCTCCATGATTAAAGCAGCACCTGCGACGGCGGCGAGTGAGATACCGATGGGCGCAAAGGGTGTGCCTGTCGAGTTGCGCATCAGCGTGCCGTAGATCGTGATCAGGTAGGCTGCCACTGTGATGCCGCAGATAGCGAGGACCACATCAAGTGACGAGAAGCCTGCGCGCTCGCGTTTATGGAACCAACTCAACACGATAGCGCCGAATGTGGCGATCACGAGGGGCACGCCAAACAGCCATGTTTCGCGGAACTTGATGCCTTCGTCGATGCCGTTCCACATGAGGCCGTTCTGGATTTCGACCGCGAAGCTGAAGGTCATGCCGAGCGCGAAAAGTGCTGGAATTGCAAGAGCGTAGCCGATGTAGCCAAGCAGCGGTGTCTCGCGCTTGCCGTCTTGCGGAAACGTGCCCGCCGAGAACATCATGAAGCCGAGCGCGAGCGCGCCTGCGACGTGGACGATGCGGAAATTCCAAGTCTCCAGCGGGAAACGGGGCAGGAAGGGGATGTCTAAGCCTGTGTATTCCTTGATGGAAACACCGTTCAGGGCGGCCATGTGGAACATCGCGTAGATCGTCGCAAAGGCGAAGATGAAGATGTATCCGCGCCCTTCATATATTCTGCGATTAACCTCTACAGGCTCGTCGTCTACGCCTTCGGCAAGGATGATATCCTCGTCTTGCTTGGCGGCTGTTTGGTCTGTCATTGTCGTCCCCCGGGGTCGATTTCGGCCCGAATTCCGGCGTCGGTATAACGTCGGTATCGTGTCGGTATTACGTCGGTATTTTTGTCTGCGTCCGCTCTTGATGGCGTTAGCGACGGGTTTGGTGCCCTGTCAGTCCCTCACCGACAGGATTTCGGTTAATGGCTTTTTGATCTTCGCAACACGCGGCACGGTTGCGTCCTGCGCAGGATGACCCACCGCAAGGATCATCGTCGGCTTCTCGGAGGCCGGACGGTCCAAAGCGGCGTTCAGGAATTTCATCGGATTGGGCGTGTGGGTCAGGACCGAAAGGCCCGCGCGGTGCAGCGCCCAGATCAGAAAGCCGGTGGCGATGCCGACGCTTTCGGGCACGTAGTAATTCTTGTAGCGCGTGCCGTCATCAAACGCGCCGTAGCGCTGGGCGAAGATCACGATCAGCCATGGCGCGATGTCCAGATGGGGTTTGTCGGCGTTGGTCCCGATCGGCTCTAGCGCTTTGATCCATTCGTCGCCGGCACCCCCTTCGTAGAACTTGCGTTCTTCCGCTTCAGCCTCGGCCCGGATTTGGTGTTTGAGCGCGGGGTTAGAGATTGCAACAAAATGCCAAGGCTGGTGGTTCGCGCCCGAAGGGGCCGTTCCGGCCGCATGGATGCAGGCCTCGATAACCTCGCGCGGCACGGGTTGGTCGGTAAAGTCGCGCACGGTGTGGCGCGTTTGAAGATCCGCATATGCGGCCTCGGCGCGCTCCAAGGCTTGAGCATCGGTCAGGTCCGCCCGGTGGGGCAGTGCAAGCGGCTCAAAAGCGAGGGTGGAGCGGGAAAACATGTGGGGGCGTTTCGGTTTGGATTAGATAGCGGACAAGACGGGTCGGACCGAGAAGGGGCGAGGCCGTTTCCAGCCTCGCCGCAATCTAGATTACATGTCGTTGTGGATCATCTCGGCAGGGATCATCGCGCCTGCATTTTCCATGAACCACTTGGCCGCACCGGGGTGCCACATCAGAACTTTGTTCTTGTCGTAGTTCGAAGGAACCGTAGAGCGCGCGGCGCGGTGAATGTTCATCATCCGCTCGTTGTCGCTCATGACCACGTCAACCACGGCTTCCACGAAGGAGGCTGGCAGATCGCAGTTTGCAATCGCAAAGTTCCACATGGAGACCGAACGCGCTGGCGCTTCCAGCGTGGTGTAGGTGTCAGCCGCAATGTTGAACTCAGAAACCGGGAAGGCTTCCATGATTGTGGCTTGCTCGGCTTCGGTGAACTCGATGATGTTCACGTCTGTCTGAACTTCCAACTGGGATACGGCTGGAACTGGCACACCAGCGGCAAACGCGATCACGTCCAGAAGACCGTCCTGAAGTTGGCCGCCAAGGTCGGTCCAACCGCCATTGCGGCGCTCAAAGTCGACGCCAAGCGTTTCCATCATGCGTGGGAAGTAGGTGTCGGAGGTCGATCCGGCTGGGCCGAAACCGATTTTCGCGCCTGCTGGAATATCGGCAATCGAGGTGATGCCCGAGGAGGACAGAGTCGTGACCGAGAACGGTGTCTGATACATTGGGAACATCGCGCAGGCGTTGTCCATCATGAGACCCGGTGCGATTGGGTTGGTGCCGCCGAGCGATTCCGCTGCTGGGCCCATGGTGGTCATGCCGAACGCGGCTTCGCCTGTATGCACAAGCGCCATGTTCTGCATTGGTCCGCCAGTGACTTCGCCGCCGCCGGACATGCCCAGCTCGTCAGCAACCAAGTTCGCCCAGCCGGAGCCGTATGCGAAGTAGGTGCCGCCTTGGGACGCGGTGCCCACGGTGAAGCTTTCAGGCCAGCCTTCGCGGTCCTGATGGCCGTCAGCGAAAACGGTCGTTGCGGACACGGCCAGTGCGGTCGATGCGGCTAGAAGTGTTGTGATTTTCAAGTGTATTCCTCCAGGTTTTTTTGTCATGCGCCCGCCTGCCATCAAAGGCGTGCCGGGTCGCAAGTATGACTTGGTGCGCGGGGAAAGCTCCCTCTCCCCCCACGAGAACCCCATTGCCGGGGCATGGCGGGATAAAGCGGTCAGGGGCGTGCTGTCACAAGTGCGATCTGCGCAAAATTTGAGCGTTATCGCTAACAGGTTGCTGCAATGGGTGGCGCGGGGAACATTGCTGCACCTGCGAAGGGTCGGGTGGGGGACATTTGGGGTGTTCAGGCGCGCTAAACGAGAAAAGGAGCGCCCAGATGAGGGGGCGCTCCTTTAGCTGGATGGTCACGGCACGAACGGATGCAGGGCTAAGTGCATCATTCGCTATGCAGTGCCTGACGGGTTTATGGGAACCCAAGGTCAGGTCTTATCGCTACTATACATACGCTGTAACTCCGTCCGTGGCGGCGCTGTGAAGGTCACAGGCAATCGGAAGAAGCGATACTCTTTAATCGGCAGGCGATAAGCTGGGGCCAGCGTCCGATACGTGGCGGCACCCCTGTTAACACGATGCGCTTCGGGTCCTACGGGACGAGAGCGTATCAAGGGATGCGCCACGAATGGCTGGAAGTGCTGTTCCTTATGCTATGTGTCACATCCCGGACGGTAGTATGGCTGCTTCTTGAACAGCTCTGGCCTGAGTTTGTGCCAGTCTTTCATCGCCTGCAAGGGGGGCTTGCTGCCCAAGGCGGACTGCGGCAGCTGCTGGTTG
>Ga0163215_100935_pt1 | contig 27181 bp, 24 predicted proteins | sample SynspAceP_FD_185934 | JGI IMG/M metagenome (GOLD analysis project Ga0163215, IMG submission 185934) | Saline lake microbial communities from Ace Lake in Antarctica - Synechococcus sp. Ace-P (Hybrid Assembly) | ecosystem: Environmental > Aquatic > Non-marine Saline and Alkaline > Saline | place...
CACCCACGAATACTTGCGGCAGCGAACAGAGACGACGAAGCCAAGATGCCGGCAAACGCCATTTCGTCGTCAATGAAATTTCGGCACGCGATGCGCGGCAAACGGGACCGGGGGACTAAACTGTTACGTCTCCGCTCGGTCGCTGCGGTCTCCGTTCCTCGTTCCTCGTCACTGCGCCTTCCCTACGTTCGGTCGCTACGACCCGGCGAACGCGGCGTCGGCCTCGCTGCGCTGGCCTTCCGTGCCGCGTTCGCCGGGCGGCATCCTGCCACCGGGCTTAGTCATGCGGCGACATCCTTGTCGCCGTCGTTCAGCGATCTATCCAGCATGGCGGCTTCCTGCCGAAGATTGCGACGACTTCCTGTCGTCGCTCCGGTCGCTTCGCTCCCGGTCGACGCGCGATGATTGCGCGGTCGTCCAGTGGGGCGGCATCCAGCCGAAAGAGACGGCGGGCATCCTGCCCGCCAACGAGAAAGGCCACCTTGCGGCGGCCTCGCTCTACTCCGGTGCAGGCGTTGGATTACTCACTAAAGAGGTTTGACCCATTTGATTCCCCCGCTGCGAGATTCGCTTTGATTGTGGACGGAACTGACCGATGCACTAGAAAAAATCACCCTGAGATCCAACCTCAACAGGTGCGTCGTTCGAGTCGAATCGAATTTCGATTCCATGCTCAGGATCCCAGTTGCACTCGAAACCTATTGAAAACTTACAATCGTCGTCAATGTCTTCTGACAACGGCACGCACACAACTGGAGAACGAATCAACCGCCAGATTTCGGAGCTATTACTTAGCTTAGGCGTTACAGCCTCACCACCTGAAAGCGTTCCAAACACTTCGGCTTGATAGTGCGAAGCCAAAAACTTCTCAAGCTGCGTTCTCTTGGAAATTGGAAGCTTAACCAACGATCCAAGAACCTTTCTCTGAAGCGGCGAAACGTTAGCGGCGTCTGAGTCTCGCGCAACTATCACTTCCACTGAATCATTCAGCCAAGCGATTCGTCCATTTCCAACCAAAGAATTGCCATCAACGACGAGCGAAGCTGGAGCAAAGTCATCTGGCATAAGAATATCTCTTTCGGAACATCCGCCGATCGCAAGCACTGAAAGCGCCAAAACGAAGATGTACCGTTGGTGAAGTTGTGACACAGATTGCAACATTCGATTTTTCCAACGACAAAGGGCGATTACCGTTGGAACGGGCGCCAAAATCCATCGTCGTCAGCGCCACCGTTCTTGATGCCATGTTTGAAGGGTGCCCTAAGGCGTCGGTATCTGTCGCCTTGGTCATCAAGCATGAAAATTTCACCAACATTATTAACTGGAACCATTACGGCACCTTCAACAATATCAGCACACGCCATATCGCGACCTACATAGCGAACGGCACCTGCTGCGCCGTCTTGCTTGTAAGCTCCATAGGCTTGATTCGCCGAGAAAACGAAGAGCACCGCTCCAGCGCCTGGAATCACCTTCAAGTATCGCGAATGCTTTGCGAGATCCCTTAGTTCTTTCAATAACTTCGTGTCACCACTCGCCGCCGCGTTCTGGATTTTCTTCCAAACCGAAAATGCGCCCGCGTGACTTGCGGCACGATGAATCCGTGTTTCGACGAGCATCAACCTTCCACGCCCTTGCGAGTCAACGGATAAGTGGTGCCAGGTATAGTCGGACCCTTTTCGCTTCCAATCATCACAAGCACCTTTGAAGACGCTATCCGCACGTTCAAAGTCCTTGCGTCGCCGCGTTGCGTCGCTGGCACTCAATTCGTTGAACATATCAATTTCTACAACGACGGGATTTCCGTTGTGCATCTTCGCCCATTTGTCGAACTGCGGCTCACCATTGATGTAAGGAATTCCAACTCCGGGAAGCTTATCGGGATGCCAAATGCCGTGACCTGGGCGACCGCCAGACCAAGTTCCACCTGACTCAGGAACGTATGGAAACTCCTCGTTCATTCCACTTGGATCGGTCTTCGTCGTCGGTCCATTCCCCACATACCGATACAGGTTCGCATCCCCCGCAGCGAAGCCGATGGGGTCATTGCTGACGAACCGTCCTGTGCTGGGGTCGTACCAGCGGGCTTTGGCTTCGATGAGGCCGGTGTCGGGGTCGCGGTGGTGGCCGGCCCAGATTTCGAGTGACATCAGGTAGGTGGTGGTAGTGTCGCCGAGTTGCAGTGGCGAACCGCCGTATTCGGTTGTGGTGCTGTGGACGACTTTCCAGTCGCCCAGGGACTGGCTGGCGACGGTGCTGAGGCTGCCCAGGGCGTCCGTAAAACTCCAGATTGATTCGTAAGCACCGTTGTCCAGGACGTCCGTGGCGACGATCTCGTTGGGGGCGGTGCCGTGGAGGTAGAGTTTGGTGATGACCGGGGCGGCGGTCATCAGGTCGAGTTCCGCCAGAATTTGCAGGCCGTCGCGGAGGTTGCCGGCGCTGGACGTGATTGTCGTCCCGTCGGCGGCGAGGACGCGGCGGGCACGCATCAGGCCGTTGGCGTCGTAGCCGTACTCGATCGTTTGGATGACGGCGTCATTGGTGTCGTGCTGGACGACGCGAATCAAACGTCCGGCGGGATCCCAGACGAAGGCGTCGTTGGCGCCCAAGGAAGAAAGCAGACGTGAGATTCGCTTGGTGAGCTGGCCTTCGCCGTTGTATTCGTAGTCGTAGCGATCGTCTTGGGCCAAGCGGTTGTCGACGCCGAGAGTCCAATCGGTGCTGGTGCTGCTTCGACCGTCGGCGTAGTTGCGAATGATGGCGGCATTGGCGTCGATCGTTTCGGTGACTTGCGTTAACTGACTCGCCGCGTCGTAGGCGAAGACGCGATCACTGATGCGGTAGTCCGTTGCGATGCCGTTGGTGTAGTGGTCCGATTGGGTGAGTAATCGTCCGGCGCCATCATGTTGGTAACCGTGTTTCGCTAAGAAAGTGCCACCGGCATCGTTGGCGTGCAGGATTTCTTGGACACGTCCGCCGAGGGTGTAAGTGAACGCACTGGTGGCGACGGGCGTGCTGTTGGCGGTCGATAAATCGAATCGGTCAATGCCGGTGCGGGAGCCGTCGACGTTGTAACCGTACTCGACGCGTTTGTTCCCCGGTTCGTCGACGCTGGACCAGATCGAAGACACGTCACCGGAAATATCTGTGATCGTTCGCTCGAGACTGGTTTGACGACCCAGGAAATCGAAGTCGTAATCGTCACGCCACAGTTCCGTTGACGTGGCACTGGAACCCTTGAAACCGAATATGCGCTCGTCGATTTGCCCACGGTCGTCGAGTTCGATTCTTTGTTCGTGATCGAGGTCATGGCCTTGGAAGTGGAAGCCGTAAGTATCGGTCGACTCGCCGTCGCTAATGTCGCTATCGAATGCGAAATCCGATTCGTAGATCGTGTCGGCACCTTCGATGAGTGTTTCCTCGACGGTTCGCAGCGACCCGTCGCTGGCGAGCGTCTGCCGCCGTTCGTAAGTCAAGGTGCCGACGGTCGCGATCACGGTTGACGTCCTCGCGGCGAGGTCGATGGTGGTGGTGTGATCGACATCGTTTCCGTCGTTGTAGACGGTTTGTAGTGAAGTGCCGTAGTCCCACTCGCGTTTTTCGGTGACGCCCACGATCGATTCGTTTTTGATTCGGTTGAGTGCATCGAAAACCCAGGTGGTGTCGCCGTGTTCGCCCGAGGGCGCACCGCTGTAGATCAAGCGGGTGCGGTTGCCAGCCGAGTCGTGCTGATAGGTGGTCGTTTCGCCGTTGGGTTTGGTGACGGAGGCGAGCGCGCCGGTCAGTGTATCATACGTGAAGCTGGTCTGGTTGGCCAACGCGTCGTTGGTGCTGGCGAGTCTACCGGTGATGGGGTGGTAGATGTTTTCAGAAACGGTCAACCAAGCGGCTGGCTGCAGATTCCCGGAGGCGTCGACGTGGACGTCGAAGACTTCCGATTGGTGGGGTTGGCCGAAGGCGTTGAAGGTTTGACGCGAGCGACGGGTTTGGGTTGCGTCGGTGGACGTGATTGCCGCACCGGCGGTGGTGACGTTCGCCGCCGAAACCAGGGTGGTTTCGATGCTGGCGTGGGGCACGTAGGTGTACGAGAGCGTTGTGGTGGGAACAGAGTTCGACGGGGTGTCGGCCGGATCGGGGGATTGGATGAGGACGGGCGTGCCTTGGGCGTCGGTGCGGGTTCGCAGGGCGTGGTGTTTGTTCGCGGTGGGGACCGGGGTGGTGCCGTCGCCGGGGAGGGTCACGTACGCGATCGAGTTCCAACCGTCGGCGGTGTCGTCGCCGAAGTCAAAATAGTCGAACGCTTGGAACGTGTTTCTGGTGCCGGTACCGGTGGTGGTCGTGGCGATGCCTCGGACGCGGCCTCGGGCGTCGCGGTGGTTTTGAACGTGGACGGTCGTTTCATTGGTGATGTCGGGCGTGAAAGTTTGATCGGTCAAGTAGCCAGCCGGATCGTAATGGAACTGCGTGATTCCGCCCAGTTCGTTTTGCTCGCGGATGAGTTGTCCGACGGCGTCGAACCATCCGATCGTGATGACACCCTCGCGGGAAGTTGTCGTGACGCGGTTGGCATCGAACAGCGTATCGTAAGCATAGTCGACGGTCGACTCGTTGCTTCCGCCTCCCGCGTCGGTAACGGATCGGCGGCGACCGAATTGGTCGTATTTCATCGTCGTGTTGTACGGCGTGACGTCGTAGCCGGTGCCGTTGGGGGTGAGTCGATTTTCGGTGTGCGTGAGGACGTCGCCCGTGGCGTTGGTAACGTAGATGACGTGCGCGTCGGTGTGGCCAACGTGGTGGATTTTGTTGACCAACCCGATCACATCGTAACTGGTCACGTTTCCTTGCTGGGTTGCCGACAGATTGAACTTCAGGCGTCCCAGGCCATCGACGGTCGATTTCTGTTGATGGGAGTGAACGTCGCCTATCGAAACGGAGGAGGTCACCGAAGTCTGGTGGAGTGGTTTGTCTTCCAGGTCGTTTTCGCGAGTGAATTGACGGAGGGAATCCTGTTCGGTGATCACGCGTCCGATCTTATCGAGTGTTTCGGTGCGAATGGATTTTTCATCAAAGGCACCGTCGACGCCCGCGATCCCGTCGGTGACGGTCCAGCGGGTTTGTTCGATGGGATCGATGTAGTACGTGGTGCTGCCGGGTAGCATCGTGATGCCGTCGGCGGCGAGGACGCCCGTTTGACGCAGCGTTCCGTCGGCGTAGTAACGGTGGGTGATCGTGCGATCGATCGACTCGTCCGCACCGGTGTAGGCGGAATGGTAATCCAGACCGTCGGCGATCGTTGTCGAGGTGATGAGGCCGGCGGTGTTGTAGACGAATGTGGTGTTGACGTCCGTGGGCCAGAAAAGGTGACGGGCCAGAAAAGGTGACGGGGGTCGTTTTGACCAATTGCATCGTTAAATACCCCCGTCACCTTTGTTTTCGCAACAAGGCATGGTAGATCGCATTCTTCTCATCGGCGCGTTTGGGACGGGGCATCCGCAAAGCTTAGCCACCTTCAACCTCGCCGCAAAGAGTCCTGACCCCTTTTCTTCGTCAGTGGATGCTCGTGTTTGCCTGGGTCGTGGGTATCGTCCTCGTTGGCACTCGAGCGAAACGGATCTTGGACGAACCTCGCAGTTCCGGCTCGTTTTGGATACGCTACTTTCGGTTTGACTTGAGTACGATGTTGATGTCAACGCTCGCGGCAGGACTCGCATTCGGGTTCTTGCAATACGGACGGATTCACTGGCGATGGTCGTTCGAGGCATTGAACTCAGAGGAACTGATCGTGTTCAATCTGCTCGGCATCTTGACCGGCATTCAGTCGCTGAGTTGTCTTTGGCTCACACTGACCACACGACTTCGTAGCCTGCTCTCTCGGGCGATCGTTCATTTCGCGTGCCTGATCGTGTACGGTCTTGTGTTCAGCTACTCGGTTGCTTCGGCTAACTTGGCGGCCAGCTTTCGAGAGACGCTCACGTTTTGGTTGTCGGGCAGCATCATCCTCGTTTTGGTGATGATGATTGGCCGTTGGCTTTCCACGAAATCGCTGCTTTCGTCTCAAAATGAAACCAGGGAAGCATCGTTGTGACGACACTTGTTTGTGGTGTTGGATCGTCAAAAAAAACGTTTTTTGCTGCACTAACGTGGGTTTTTGCGATTGAGTACCGATTGGCACCAAGGTTGCGTTGTTGGGTTTCTGAAAGTGTCTCACGCGACCTACTTCGAGGCCAATTCGGCTTCACGCGGCGAGACGAACGGATTTTAGGAAAATGAATATGATGTCTCGAATGACAAAATGGGCGATCATTCCCGCAATCGCAGTGGCGTTGATGTTAACTACCGACACATCCAAAGCCGATGCCGGTGGTTTCTCGATCAACGTTGGTTCAGGCGGCTTTGGTCGCGGCGGCTTTGGTCCCGGATTCGGTGGGTCCCGTTACGCAAGTGGATTCGGAGGCTATGGTGGATACAATGGTTTCAATAACGGCCACCGCGCCTTCGGCCCGGTCATCTACCCCGGCGTCTCGAGTCGCTACGGTGCCGGATATCGCGGGTATGCCCGACCGCAACAGAACTTTCAACGACCGGCGTTCGTGCCTCAACGTGGGAACTACCGTTACCAGCCGGGAAACTACGGTTCGTACCGCGGTTGTTACTAATTGATTGACTCATGCGGGATTCGCCCAAGGCACAATGAGCATGGTTGATCGGTGTCCGGACCGTGATAGGGATGTGACGGATCGTCAATTCCGTCGGGCACCGATTTCGTGATTGCCGGTTTCCCGACGTACGCGACACTTTGGGGACGGAGAGCGCGCAAGACTTCCTCGCGCGACAGAGATTCCGCACTTTTTTCGAAAACCACAATGCGATCGGCAACGCTGTCGGCAACGCTGTCGGCAACGCGATCGGCAACGCTGTCGCCAAGGTGGATCGAGCGGTTGGATCGGATCTCCACAAAGGGTCGCCGCCCGCACGGACCCGCAGCATCGGCATCTCGCCCAAGATCATTCGCCGACACTGACCAATGATTTTTGCCAGATCGTTTGCAATGACTCTGTCTTCCAAGCACACTCGGGGGAGTCCATTTCGCTCCATCTGTTCCGGGTACTGTGCTTTGCCTGCCGCAATCTGTTTTCCACGCCGGTTTCTCTGTTGGGGACGGGGTCTCGTATTCTTGCTCACGCTGGGATGGGGCACGTCCACGATGGCGGCCGATGACACCACGGCGATGCAACTCGTCGCCTCACCAACGATCTCGCCCGATGGACATCATATTGCGATGTCTTGGGCGAGCGATATTTGGATCGCCGATGTGTCTGGTGACAACTTGATGCGAGTCACCACCCATCCGGACGACGAGAGTGCACCCCGATTTTCCCCCGACGGGAGCAAGCTCGCGTTCGTGAGTTCACGCACCGGATCGCGCCAGATCTACGTTGTGGAATTGGCACGATCCGACGAGCAAGTCATTGTCGGCGTCGGCGCTCCTCAACAGATCACCTATCACAGCGAAGGGTTTGAACTGCACGGATGGTTTCCCGATGGCGATCACGTCTTGGCGACCGGCAGCCGCGACCATGGCCGGAAATACGCACGCCGAATGATTCGTGTACCGGTCCACGAGCGTGCCGGCGAAGAGATCTTGGTCGATGCAATCGCGGACCGACCCGCCGTCGCCGCCGATGGAAATCGGATCCTGTTCATTCGCGAAGGAGAACGGTGGTGGCGAAAAGGTTACGTCGGTGAACGGGCGGCACAGATTTGGCTCTACGAAATCGATACCGGTAAATTCACCGAGTTGCTTCACGAAGGCGTCGATTGCAGGCATCCCGTTTGGGACGGTGACCGCGACGCGTTCTTCTTCACCAAAGGCGACTACAACGGTGCGTCGCTGTGTCGATTTGATCTGGAATCAGGCGAATACGATGAGATTGCCAACTTTGAAGATGACTCCATTGTCTTTCCAGCCATCAACGCCGACGGATCGCATCTGATCTTTCGGCATCTGTTTGATCTCTACCATTTGCCGTTAGGTAGCAAACGCCCGATCAAGAAGGCAAAGCCATCCAAGATTGAATTGGCCTACACTGGCGATGCCATTGCGATCGACGACGAGATGCGACGCGAATTAAGAAGCGCCAATGACATCACCTTTTCCAGAGATGGATTGGAAATGGTCTTCTCGACCGGTGGTGATCTATCGGCGATGGACACGAAATTAAAGGAGCCCATTCAGCTATCGGATACGCCGGGTTTTGAATCATCACCCGTCTTGACCGACGACGCCCTGGTCACCATCAGCGTGCAAGACGGACAAACCGATATTTATGTTTCTCGTGATGAACCGTCGTCGCCTCGGCCCGCGTTCAGTGACATCACCGCTCATTTGGGAGCGAGGTTCGATTCGTCTTTCAAGGGCCCGGGTCTTTTGGTTGCTGATGTGTTGCCAAGCACGCCGGCGGATCGCATGGACAGCAAGTTGATGCCCGGCGACGTGATCAAACGAATCGATGGTACGACAGTCGACTCCAAAATGGATTTGACGACGGTTCTCAACAGGCCTCTGGATCGCGACATTGTTTTATCGGTTAAACGATCCGAACAAGACGAAGAATCAATAATCGCGATTCGTCCGACTACATTCGGTACGGCCCGGGCCAGGTTGTATGACAAGTGGTTAGCCGACAATCGTGAAATCGTTTCCAAACGCAGCAAGAAAAAACTCGGATACTTGCATATCCGGTCAATGGATCTCCGCAGCTTTTATGAGTTTGAAAAGCAACTGTATCGTGTTGGCTACGGTCGAGAGGGATTAGTCATCGACGTCCGCGACAACGGCGGTGGGTTCACGACGGACCGATTGTTAACGGCACTGACGCAACCGCAGCACGCCATCACCGTTCCTCGCGACGGTGGCGCCGGGTATCCGCAAGACCGGATGGTATTTGCCGTTTGGCAAAAACCCATCATCGTGTTGTGCAACCAAAACAGTTTCAGCAACGCGGAAATTTTTTCCCACGCGATTCGGAATCTGGGGCGTGGCAAATTGGTCGGCGTGCAAACAGCAGGCGGCGTCATCTCCACCGGATCCGTCCGCATCATGGATGTGGGAACCATGCGAATGCCATTTCGTGGTTGGTTCACCGCAAACGACGGCGAGGATATGGAACTCAAGGGCGCCATGCCCCACAACGTGCTTTGGCCACGTCCGGGCGAAATTCCGGCAGGTAAAGATCGCCAACTCAACAAAGCCGTGAAGATTTTAATGAAGGAGGTCAAAAAGGATGCGAAAGAAACCTCGATGCCTAAGCCGAAGTATCACACCTCGCGAGACTCTTCATGAATCGAATTCCATCGGCAAGAGATCTCTTCATCGGGCACCGATCCTGAGGCTTTATCGCAACAAACAAGGAATTTCCAATGGAACAGGCAAACGCAAGAGGAAGTCGACCGACGCTCCAAAGCGTGCTGCCCTCCAAGCAAGTAACGCAGGCGGCCGCAGCCAAGGAAAAGGCGGCCGAGAACGTTGACCTCATTAACCCGGTCCATGCGAAGGCAGCGTTCTACGCAACCGCAGGGCACACGGATTTGCAGTTTCCGAACCGACCATGGTATTATGGAAACGTGGACCGAGCTTTGCGGACATGCTGACGACTTAACGCCGTCAATCGTGGGAAGATAAATTATCGGTGGTGTCCCTGGCGACGACACCCGACGATCATTCCAAGCACCCGCTTAACTACCTCGCGACGCTCGCCGGATAAGCACTTCGAAAGTGCAAAACTGGAACTAAGTGAACCGGAGTTGGGAAACTTTCGAGCGTCTTCGAATCCGCCACCTGTTCGGCAAAGTATCGAACGATCCAATCCCATGAAGAAGGCGTCGCTCAGTAACGAGACGAAATCTTCGAGCCTGGCGACATACCGTTTCGCTGAAGGCGAAGGCCCATTGCCGGAACTCATTTTATGAGCCACAACACAGCGATACTTCGAAGCAGGTCGTGGGAAATCATTCGGTGAAATGGGTAGATTTATTACAACCATGGTGGGTCGACGCCGAAGCGGCTTGACCCACCCTACTTTGAATTCACAACGCTGATTTCACCGAATGAATTGGCATGACCTGCTTACCGGTCCATGGATGGGATTCAAAAGCATTTTCGACTCCAACCCGATCTAGCCATCATGAGAGTTTTTGTCCTCGTAGTCTCATTACTGAGCGTGTCGGTCGCCGTCGCTGAACCGATCAAGACGGCCCAGGCACTTGTCGCAGCAGTCCGCGATGGCGACGAAGGGGCGGTGATCCACCTCGCTCCAGGAACGTACTTGCTCGATGCGTCTTTGGAACCGAAATCCGGTATGACGATCAAGGGAGCCGGAATGGATCAGACCATCCTCACTCATACAGATCAGTGGCAACCGTCGACATCGACCTTGCCCGATCCTGAAATGAAAACGGATGGCATGGATACACGAGCCTACCTGATTCGATTGCAAGACGACGCTACCGGAATCACGATTTCCAACCTGACATTGCTCGGCCCGCAACTTCACGGTGCGATCTTCGGTTGGGCCAACCAAGACCTGCACCTGCATCACTTGCGAATCCAAGACACGTTGTGGAGCGGTATCCGAACCTTTTCGATGCAACGGGCAAAGATTCACGACTGCGAATTCATCGACGCAGGTGGACGGTGGAAACGAGGTGGCGAACCGGGCATCGACGGCGGCATCACCGGCGGCGCGATCTTTGCGATCTGGATGAAAGACAGTGAGATCGCTCACAATCGTTTTGAACGCACGCAGATGCGGAAGGCCGACGAGTTCTACGGCATCAAAGTGCGTCAAGGCAAACGCTGTCGCGTTCACCATAACACGATCGAAGTCAATTTCTCGATCGAGTTCCCATTCGAGAACGATGAAGACGTCGAGATCGACCATAACATCTGTTTTGGAACTGTTTCGATTCCCAAACATGCTGGCGGCTCGGTCCCTGAGAGCGGACGCACGTTTCGCATTCATCACAACTGGTTTCGTGACAGTTACTCGATTGAGTTCGTCCGCAACGGCGTTGAGATCGACCACAATCTGTTCGACTTCGACGTGCAGAAAGATCACGGAAACTTGATCTCAGCGTTCGGAAAGGCAGCCGCGAAAGGACCGGCGAGTTTCCACAACAATTTGGTCAACAATCCTGGTCGCGGAGTGATCTGGATCAACGAGCCATACTCTAACTTCGAAATCCGCAACAACCACATCATCACGCGTACAACGAAAACGCCACGTACCGAAGGCTTGTTTGGATTCAATTCGAAATGCGACTTCAAAACCATAACGATTCGAGACAATGTCATTGAATGCCTCGGCCAACCTCGCCCGTTGCTGCGAACCGACGAAAGTTATGGTACGATCATCGAAAACAATCGCCTGACAAACGTATCGGACACCGACCGCTACAAGAACGAGCAAAGTAGTCGCCGTGCCGGTCTCGAAGAGCCGCTGAAGTTCGAGTGCGGTGTTCATGGCGAGTTCCTCGTCGATGGCTGGAATGCACGACAAACGCTCCCGCAGTGAAAGTCCATCCGCTTCGCCGCCATATCGGATTCCAAGAACTCAGCCGCGACAAGGAACGCGTCCAAATTCGCAATGCCAGCATACGGAGCCTCGAATGATCTCTCGATTCACGAACAGCATCGCTTTTGCAATTGCTTGCTGGGCGACATCGGCGGCATTCGCGGAGGAGCAAATTGTCGCGCCACCGTCACGGGCGGCACTCAAACAAGCATCCGACTACAGCATGGGCCACAACGGGCAGACGTTCCTCGTCATGTTCGAGGGTAAGATTGTCGCCGAACATTACGCCGCCGGTGGCTCGCCGGATCGTTTGCAAATGCTGGCCAGCGGTAGCAAGAGCTTCGTTGGAGTTGCAGCAGCAGCGGCAGTCGAAGACGGCATCATTCAACTCGACGATCTCGTTTGCGGGAGTCTTGTCGATTGGAAGGACGATCCAACGAAGTCGCGGATCACCTATCGGCAATTGTTGACGCTGACGAGCGGTTTGAAAGCCAGTGACCGGGCATTCTTTCGCACTCAACCCGCGTGGAGGGACACCGCCGCAGGACCGATGACTGGCAAACCCGGTGAGCAGTTTGGGTATGGAGCGAATCAACTCAACGTTTTTGCCCTCGCGTTGCAGCAGAAACTCGATTCGGAAACGTTCGAGGCCTATTTGAAACGGCGAATCCTGGATCCACTCGGCATCCAAGTGCAATGGAGAATGCGATGTTTCGACGGAAATCCACAAGTCGGTGGTGGCGGATTCATCACCTCTCGCGACTGGGCCTCGTTCGGCGAGTTCGTTCGCTTGCAGGGTTCGTGGAAGGGAAAGCAAATCATCGCGGCTGAGCATCTTGCCGATTGTTTCAAGGGTACCGAATCGAATCCAGCATACGGACAAACATGGTGGCTCAAGGAAAAAATCTCGCCTGAAGTGGTTCGCGGCAACATCATACTCAGGAGCGAATGGGCGGCTGTTGCCAATTCAGAAGCACTGCCTCGCGACCTCGTCGCCGCCTGCGGTGCCGGAAAGCAACGTCTTTACATCATCCCATCTCGTCGACTCGTCATCGTCCGCCAAGGCGGTCTCGCCGCACGCAGTTTTTCCGATGTCGAATTTCTGAGTCTGTTGCTACGATGACGCTTAACGACAGCGAAACAATAAGATGCGAGTTTGACTGTAGCGGAAGTCGTCAAGACTTTCGTTTTCAGGTGTGATCGAAACTCTTGACGAGTTCCGCTACGCGTCCTATTCATTCGCTGTCGCTTAGCGGAGGATTTCTTGCACGACGTTTCCATGCACGTCTGTTAAACGGAAGTCACGTCCGGCGTATTGGTAGGTGAGTTTTTCGTGATCGAGACCCATGAGATGGAGCATGGTGGCGTGAAGTTCGTGAACGTGGACGGGGTTCTCCGTGGCCGCGAATCCGAATTCATCGGTCGCTCCATGGACGTGGCCGCCCTTCACTCCACCACCGGCCATCCACATCGTGAATCCGTAATGGTTGTGATCGCGTCCATCGAGCGCGGGCAATTCGGCCACGGGAGTGCGGCCAAACTCGCCACCCCATAACACCAGCGTCGAGTCCAACATGCCGCGTTGTTTCAGGTCGGACAAGAACGCGGCGAGCGGTTGGTCCCACTGGCCGCACAGGTCGCGTAACCCCGCTTCAATGTTGTTGTGGTGATCCCAGGCCTGCCCTCCGCTGTGCCAAACCTGCGTGAACCGAACGCCCCGTTCCAGCAGCCGGCGCGTCAGCATCAGTTGCCGAGCCTGAAGCCCGTCGCCATACATTTTGTGAATGTACGCCGGCTCGCGACTCAGGTCGAACGCATCCGTCGCTTCGAACTGCATACGATAGGCCAACTCGTAGGATTCAATCCGTGCCTCCAATTGAGCATCCACACCACGTTGAGCCAGATGGCGTTGGTTCATTGATTGCAGGAGATCCAATTGTCCTCGCTGCCGCGTGGGGTGTTGCGGACTCACAATGTTCTCGATCAAACGTGACGGGTCCGATTGGGACGTGTCGATATGCGTCCCTTGCAGCGATCCCGGCAAGAACGCCGATCGCCAGTTGCTCGAACCGACAACAGGAACGCCGTTGGGGCACAGCACGACGAATCCCGGCAGGTTATCGTTCAGCGATCCGAGTCCGTAGTTCACCCAGGAGCCAAAGCTCGGACGCACCTGAATGTTGTCACCGCAATTCATCAGCAGCAGCGACGGTTCATGATTCGGAATGTCCGCGTGCATCGACCGAATCACGCACATGTCATCGGCGTGTTGGGCGGTCTGACGAAACAATTCGCTGATCTCAATCCCGGATTGACCGTAACGTTGGAACTGGAACGGAGACGCCATCGCCCCGGCAGTCTTGCGCTCGGTGGGGAGCGCCGGATTCGGAAGCGGTTTTCCGTGATACTTCGCGAGTGCCGGTTTCGGATCAAACGTATCGATGTGAGACGGTCCGCCGATGCCAGGGCAGGAAGACCGGGTCGTTGTCGCGTTCACTGTCCTCAAGATACTGTTGCCAGATCAGCAGCAGTTCCGGATTCAGGTCATCACCCTCGGTAATCGTATCGAATGCCGCCGCGTCGACGCCACCTCGTTGCGATTGGGCGAGCGCCAGGTATTCAGCCAAACGCTCACGGCCTTCGGCGAGCAACTTTTCATATTTCTCGCGATAGTGGTTTTCAAGGTTGACGGCTGCCTGTCTGATTTCCAGAGCTTGCGGATCTTTCAGGCTGACGTCATCGCCGGCGCGAAATGGCAACTGCAGCGGTTCCACCGAATTCTGAAACACGCCGTACAGTGAATAGTAATCCTCGATTGAGATGGGATCGTATTTGTGGTCATGACAACGGGCACAACTGATCGTGATTCCCATCAGCCCCCGAGAGACCGTATCGATTCGATCTGCAATGATTTCATGGATGTCGTTCTTGAATCGATCGCCGACCGTCACGAAACCGAGAGCGGCAAGTGATTCATGCGGAATCCCTTCGATCAGGTCCGCCGCCAATTGCTCGCGAACGAACTCATGAAAAGGTTTGTCGTCGTTGAAGCTATCAATGACGTAATCGCGATAAGAATACGCCATTCGGAATTCCGGTTTCTCGAAAAAAACGTAACCTTTCGTATCGGCGTAACGTGCCACGTCGAGCCAGTACCGTGCCGCCCGCTCGCCGTAGTGGGGCGAGTCGAGTTGTTCGTCAATCCAATCTGAGATCACCATCGATCGCTGTTCCTTCGGAAGTGACGCGATCTCATCGAACGTCACCGGCAGCCCGACGAGGTCATATTTAATTCGCCTCGTGAGTACGTCCAGGCTCGCCGGAGGTGACGGGGTGAAGCCTTCGCGTTCTAACCGGTGAAGGACAAAAAAATCGATTTCATTGTGCGGCCATTGCGAATCGCTCACGAGCGGAATCTCAGGACGTTGAATCGGTCGGAACGCCCAGTGGTTTTGATAGTCGGGTGCTGCGGGCGTGACCATATCGCTGCCGTCGTTCGGCCAAACCGTCCCTTCAATTATCCAGCGACTCAAAAGAGTGACTTGGTCGGCGTGAAGTGTTTCGTCCGGCGGCATCTCAAGCGATTCGCGACGGACCGCTTCCATCAGCAGACTCTCGTCGGGTTGGAATGGCACCACGGCGGCGCCGCTGTCACCACCTGAAAGGATTCCTTGTCGCGAGTCCAGTCGCAGCCCTGCGTGCTGTTTTTTGGGACCGTGACAGGACACGCACTTCGCCAGCAACAGAGGCCGCACCTTCGACTCAAAGAAATGCTCCGCCTCCGCCTGCTTCGACGCGGCAATGCTCTCATCGGCACGCACTACGCTCTCGGAGGGCGGGTAGGCGATGGTGATGGCGACGAACAGACACCACGCCACCGATCGGATCTTCCTCGACCGACTGGGATGCGTGGTCACGGTTCGAAGCAAAACGAAAAAAGCATTCATGGAGTGGACTCTTTCAGTACGAGCACAACAGGCTCCAATTTGTTGAGCGACAGCGAGACAATGATGATCGTAGCGGAAGTCGTCAAGACTTTCGTTTTCAGGTCGGGTCGTCTCACGGACAGGGTTACGACAAAACGCGAACCGAATCTTCTCCTAACGCATCCACATTGATACCCAAACTTGAAACGAACGTGGTATTCAGGCCGAACTTTGGCACTTGGTTTACCCGAGGATTTGCCGTGGGAACAGAAGATTGCTGTAGAATAAAATAATGATCTGATAGGCTATTTGACGGATTTCCGACTTAGGACCGCCGGATCAATGACTTCCGCTACGAATGAACCCGCCACTGATTGTTCCGGCGGTCCTGATACAACAGTCTCGTGCGGGAGGGTGCCTCGTCGCGCTGCAACATGTCGCGTTCAAACACTTCAAAAGCCGCGTGACCGAAACACTCACTCCAGGAACAAAACGCGATGCCTTCCTTTGCCCAACTCATTTTCCGCAACCTGTCTCTGGCGATGGTACTGCGAACGGGTGCCGCCGCGGCGGAGACACCCGTGATCCCATTATCGCAAGACTCCGTCGCGTCGATGCCAATCATCCTCAGCGAAAACGCGTCGACCGACGTCCAGCAATTCGCCGACGAACTGGCCAGCTATCTGGAGAAGTTGAGCGGTGCGAAATTCGTGGTCGAAACGGGCGACGGCAGTCGCGGGATCGTCGTCGGTCGGCCAGCGGATTTTCCTGACTTGCCGTTTGAGTTAGTGTTTGAGTCGGGACCGTTTCATCGTGAAGACTACTTGCTACGCTCGCACGCGACCGGACTGTATCTTTTGGGCGGATCGGACCTGGCCGTCTCTCATGCCGTTTGGGACTTGTTGTCTCGGCTTGGTTATCGGCAGTTCTTTCCGGGCCCAACATGGGAGGTAATTCCGGAGCCGCGCGATCTTGAACTGGCGGTTGACGCGAGCGAGAGTCCCGATTTTTACTCGCGACGTATTTGGTACAATTGGGCACCGCGCATCTCGGGTACGCTGCTGGATGGATCGGGACGCGAAGCGTTCGATTTTGGCAACGCCGACGAGGGGTGGTTCCAAGTGCCGGTTCCGGAAGGCGAAGACGGAAAACTCTGGAAGTTTCAAAGCAGCCAAGGGCAACGTCTGTTGATGACCGTGCCGCCGAACCTGGCCCGAACTGCCGAGGGTCTGTTGTTGCCATCGGACGTCGTGGAAAAAGACGCGGCGCGGTAAGCCTGGAACGGTTGCCGCTCGTGATCGCCTCTCACCATGCGGACGCAATGGAGTCACGTGGCGGTTTTGACGCTGCGATGGATTCGATTCGCGGCCAGCGCGGCAAGGAACCAAGGCAGAATCAGTACCCACCAGAGTGCCGTGATTTGAAAGCCACTCCACTGCATCATGAAAGTGAACAGCAGCAGGGCGGTGATGACTTCGGAGACCGGTTTGGCGATCCCGGTGATGATCACAATCGATTGGCGACGAACCTGTTTGCTCATGATCGTGAACGCGGACGCCAACGCCGGATCATAAAACGAGCGGCGGACGACATCCATCCCACGGGCAACGGTCAACATCGCCATCATTGCCAATGGGCTGCGTGAAAAAGAAGGGGCCACCCACATTCTGCCGGAGCTGGTGATCAGGTCGCAGCTGAATTGTGTGTGTCCCTGCGATTTCCGTGTCAGTTTGCGCCCAAACAGTACCAGTGATTGGCGCCTCAAACGGTACCAGTTGATCCCGCAACCCCGGTTCGCGTCAGATTGTCGGTTTTCACTTCCGAAAACCCTCCGACGAGTGCCCGATGGCGAATCAACTGACGATGGACAAGTCCCTTGCAGTCAACAACTTACGAGCCGCCGGGTACTCTGAGCGGCGGATCGCTCGGGCGCTAAAGGTCTCCCGTGGGGCCGTTCGGCGGCATTTGGCCCGCCAGGCGCCAAACGGTACCAAGGTGCCAGCGGGTTCGGGCGCCGTGGCGCCTACCGGGTCTGCGGATCCAAACAGTACCAAGGCGCCTACCAGGTCGGGCGGCGAAACGACGCCCACCAAGGCCGCCGATTCACCCGCCATCAGCAGCAGTCAATGCGAACCGTTTCGCGTGGTCATCAGCGAAAAGCTAGAGGCCGGTTTGTCGGCCCGTCGCATTCATCAAGACCTCGTCGCCGACCACGGGGCGAGTCTCAGTTATTGGTCGGTTAATCGGTTTGCAAAGACCCTCGGAAGCAACCGCGAGTTGCCCTTCCGCAGGATGGAAGTCGAGCCCGGCGAAGAGTTGCAAGTCGACTTCGGTACCGTCGCGAAGATCCGAAATCCCGACGGCACCTACCGTCGTACTCACGTCTTCAGAGCCGTCTTGAGTCATTCGCGAAAGTGCACCTACGGATCTCGGGGACAGGTCACGTTTATGGGTGGGTAGACCGTCGCTTGATCGTGGCGGGTTCTTGCCTTCATGCTTTGGCAGCGAGTTGACGCGCTTAATACGGCTTTATCGGCTGTCTTCTTTCCGAGTTTGGCTGCTTTTCTGTCTGCGTGCGCATCGCGAGCCGGACGGTGAGCCTTCTGGGCTACCGAGTTCTTTGGCTTGTTCGATGGTCTCGTGTTTGCAAGCTATTCCAGAGTGGAAAGCAGTTCAGGTCCGCGCTGCCGCAAGTGAAAGCGACGCTGCGCGCGATGACTCCGCAGTGCGTCCACGCACTCGGGACGTCCGGCGACCGTGCTGAATAGCTTGCCAAAATCTTGCACCAGTTCGCACCATGACGGTTGATCCAAACCGAGTCGTTTCAATACATCCGGCGTCTCTGCGGGCGTCGTGCCTCGCTGACACCTTATCTCTTCCAAGTATGAGCAATCGCGACATCACCAGGATCAAAAACTTCGCACCGAGCCATTCGAGCCATGTCACACCCAAAAACCGAGGAAACAACGATCAAACGCCTACTGAACGAATTGCCGCGTACTGGCGGTCAAAAAGCAAATCCCCAGCAAAGTGCTATGTCCCCAAGCACGCCCCAATCCCCAGCAAAGTGCTATGTCCCCAAGCACGCTTCCCCAAGCACGCTTCGACCAAACACGCGACGCTTTGTCCCCAAACACGATGCCAAGCACGCTCGCGCCAAGCACGCTGGCGGTAACTCGATAGGGTGTTTGGGGTGGCTCACTGAGTCATTGGGACCGATTTGGCTATCCCCGTCCGTAGCATCCGAAACTTCCCTGCACCGCCGCGTGAACGGTTACCATGCGGACCACAGCCCGCGTGCGGCACGTCAAATCGTTGAGTCGCAAATTGCGGCAATCCTAAGAATCAGAATCGCTCAGGCAATCGGTGGGAATTTTAACAAGGGTAATCTTGTGAAGTGCCCCCCACCGCCTGCACACGTGTTCGCCCCTCAAAGAAGAGCTTGAGATTTATGAAAATGCTGCGCACCCGAAACAATAGCCGCCAAGTGTTTTCTCGACTTTGCTTGCCAGCTGTGCTTCTTGCAATGTGTTGCTTGCCAATAGGCTCGGTCGTGAAGGCAGGTGACACGTCACCGATCGTTTTGGGATCGAGTCACCGGATACTTGACGTGGCGGATACGCCGCTCGAAGTCTTCCTGTATAAGCCTGCCGGCTACGATGGCAAGCGGGTCATCATGGTGATGCACGGGGTCAAGCGGAATGCGGATGACTACCGTGATCACGCGAGGGAAATGGGGGACCGTTTCAATGCGCTGATTGTCGCTCCAAAGTTTGACAAAGAGCGTTTCCCGAGTCGCAGGTATCAGCGCGGCGGGATTTTCAACCAAGACAAGAAAGTGGCTCCTGAACAAGAGTGGACCTATCAGTTCATTCCTCCGTTGGCGGCTGCAATCCGCAAAATCGAGCAGCTTCCAGAACTTCCGTACTGGATCATCGGACACTCTGCTGGTGGGCAGTTTGTCGCACGGATGGCCGCGTTCATCGAAACGGGAGCCGAACGACTGGTTGCGGCCAATCCGGGTTCACATCTTTTTCCGTCTCGGGAGTTGCCGTTTGGTTATGGGTTCGGAGGTTTACCCAACGAACTGGCAAATGACGAGCGGCTGCAACGCTACCTCGCCGCGCCCTTGACGCTCTACTTGGGCACAGCCGACAACAAAGCCGATCGCTACTTCGACCAAAGCGAGCCGGCGCTGAAACAGGGCGAGGGTCGGTGGCAGCGAGGACACGCAGTGTTCCAGTTAGCCAACAAAATTGCGGAGGAAAACAGCTGGCCATGTAACTGGCGACTCGTCGAAGCCGAAGGCGTTCCACACAGCCATCAGGAGATGTTCACTCACCAAAAATGTGCTGACGCGTTATTTGGCGAAGCGGTGAACCGCACTGACGCGGCCGGCTGGAACAATCCGACGGACCAATGGAAAACCAATGGCCCACGGCGAGGGTCACTGTTCATCGCCGGTGGGGCTGCGGTGGATGCGACCTACCAATACTTTCTGGAAATGGTGGGTTGCCCCGATGCGCCCATCGAAATAGCGACCTGCTTCTCAAGTCTCAACCTCGCATCGCAAAGAGTCTCTGAAGCCATGCGGTGGGATGCCGCGAGATCCGGAGAAAGAGCTTCGGCAGCTTGTCCACGCCGAGCTTCTCAGGGTTGTGGAAGACGTCTACATTCTAAGCGAGCGGGGAAGTCAGCTCCTGCAATGCCAACACGCAAACTAACCGAAGTGACACGGACCGGTATTGGGTCATCCAATAGTCCGATCCTAAATCTTCCTATTCCCGCGTCTTATTGAAAGGAACCGTAGTGCAAACCAAAATTATCGATCTGCCAGCCAGAATTGTAAAACGTATTTTTGAGCGGGGGCCAACGGACGCGGTCCGATGGCTTTGGGAACACTTCGCATGGCGAATCCGAGAACGTCGGTTGGGTATTGAAACCGAAACTTGGATTGAGGCCGACGAACTGGGGTTGCCCGAAGGTGGCCACTGCTACGAACCGATCACCTACGCCGCCTTTGATTCAATCATCGAACACCTTGATATTCATCCAGACCGCGATGTTTTTCTCGATTACGGTTGTGGCAAGGGGCGTGCGGTCGTGCTCGCTGCCCTCCAGCCATTCAAACGCGTGATCGGCGTCGAATACTCGAAGGACCTGTGCGATATCGCCAACAAGAACCTGGCAATTGTGGGTTCAAAGGTAAGGGCAGGCTCAGTGGAGATTGTTCAATGTGATGCCGCTGAATATGAGTTGCCCGCAGAAGTCACCAATATCTACCTATGGAACTCCTTCAATGGGCGGGTGATGGACAGGGTGCACGAAAACATTCGGAAATCCCTTGAGACGTCACCTCGCCGTATGGTCATTTTTTCAGGGGTACCGGAGCAAGAGGAAGACATGCTGGCTCGCCTTCCCTGGCTTCCCGAGCCATTTCGCCTGCCGTCCAAATACTTTACGGGCGTCCATGTGGTTGTATACGAGATACCAGAACCAAACGCCGAAACCGCAATTGGTCCGCCTTCTTCCACGGTGGTCCAAGCGGAGTCGTCGCCCAACGTCGGGTAGTTTGTGACGGAACTGTACAAACATCTCGATCTGCCTGACTCGCTCTTGACCGAGGCAGGATGCTTGCTAATACTATTGAGAATCAATCGCAACAAGGCGATTGATTCAGCGAAGCAAGCGAGCCGTCGATTTGCGACCTCACCGAAATTGGTTTCGGCTTGAGTGTCCAACGATTAGCCAGCCACGTTCGTCGCTCCTTTCTCCCAAATGAAAGGAGCTTTCACGATTCTGTGCTTGAGGGTTGGTCATCATGCAAGACACATTACTTGAGAACGCGCGTGCCGCGTTCAAACGCGGGCAACCGCGCGAAGTCATTCGACTTCTTCACGAAGAACACTCGGCCAATGTTCATTATCGGATCGGGTTGGTGTCTTTATTGATTCAATTGAATCGTGACGAGGAAACGATCCAAGCACTCGGCGGTTTGGATGCCAGCCAGATTGAAACGGCCCGGTGCGCGACTTGCTTGTCTCGCATCGCCGCGTTATTCCGCCGAACACAGCGGCATGCGTTGGCGGAGATTTGCGATGACCGTGTGACCGTCTTGAAGCAACCTGAACCGTCTGTGGACGACAAGACTGGCTTCAAGATGGGAGGCGAAAGATGAACGCATGGGCACTGATCGCATTCCACGTTGCTTTGGTCGGAACGCTTTTCATTGCGTCAATGACGATTGGAACACTCGCCATCTACCTTCGCGGCAAAACTGGACACCACTGCAAGCAATGACCAGCCGGTTCTTGCTGCTTTTCTTCACGCTCTCCCCTTTTGACACCCGGACTCTTCAAACCGCCATGACTGACCATCTCAACCTCGCCCGAAGGGAGTATCAGGCCAAGCGATACTCGCTGGCTGTGCAGTTTTCCCAATACGCCCTCGCAATCGAACCGGATGACGCTGGCGACTTCCGATCAGATCGAGCCACCGCAACTACTGCGAATCGCGACGGGGCTCGAAGCCGTTGACGAACCTCGCTTGGCCATGGAAGCCTGTCGGCAGGCTGGTAAACGGGCGCCAGAGATACCCGAGGTGCACTACCAAATGGGATACTACGCTCAACTTTGCGGATACCCGATCAGCATCAGCGAAGCGTTGGTTCGTCACGCGATCGATCTCGCTCCCAATAACTTTCATTTTCGCATCGGTCTTGCGTCGCTACTGATTCGACTTGGTCGCAAGGGCGAGGCTATCGCGGTGGTCGATCGAATGATTCCGGATCGGTTGTCGGAAGTCACCTGTCGATGTTGCCTCAAACGCATTGCCAATTTGTTCTTCGATTGCGATGACCTCGACCGAGCCAGGCTTTGCGCCCGACGTCTGAAGCAGCTTAACGCATCGCAACAACACCACGCGGAGGCGGTCGCATGACACAACCCAACTCCCCGAATGAATCGGATGAACAGTCATCTAATGCTCCCCCGCCGAGACGACCGAGCAGGACGTGAGGCGGTTCTTCCTGTATCTCAAGAATGATCTGGAGTTTGCCTACGGATCGCTCCGCGTGGCGCTCTCAGGAGTCAAGTTCTTCTACGCCCATACATGCAAGCGGGACTGGGATATTTTCGCGATGCTCAGGCTGCAGAACATCACCGCACTACCGGAGGTGCTCACGATTGATCAAGTTCATGACCTGGTCACTTCCTGGTCACCTTCACGGTGCCCAGGGAGATCGGCTCGGTGCTGCGCATCCATCAACGCGAAGGCTACCGCTGTTTATTCGACGCCAGTGCCCAAAGCATCCGCGACGTCGGTGCTGCGACCAAGAGCCTGAAAGGATGCCAACTCGGGTTCTTCGGAGTGCTTCATACGTGGGGTCGTGATCCGGCGGTCTATCATCCGCACATTCACTACGTCGTTCCTGGCGGCGGTGTGAAGTTGGATGAGCACGGGACAAATCTGGGGACAGAGCATCTTTCTGGGTGTTTCATTGACTCCAAGTGGAGGGTATGCTGAGCTTTCTGATTCTGTCAGTTGCTTTCGTCTGGGAGGTGTGTGATGGCTCGTTTGGCTCGCAGTGAAGTGTTTGATCCTGATGAGGTGGCGATCGGTCACTTTTATAATCGCACCACCCGGCGGTGCTTCTTGATGGGAGAGGACCCGATCTCGGGGAAAAACTTCGACCACCGGAAGGTTTGGATCGAGGAGTATCTGCGCGAATTAGCCGGGGCGATGGGCGTGGATCTTTTCGGATTCGCTATTCTCTCTAATCATTTCCATTTGATTCTGAGATCGCGCCCTGATGTCGTGGCAACCTGGGATGATCAGGAGGTGGCTCGCAGATGGTGGATGCTGTGCCCGCAACGGCGCGGGCCCGATGGATCGCCGATGACACCGACCCAGCCCGAGATTAATTCCATCGCCGGATGCCCGATTCGCCGAGCGGAGATCCGCAAGCGACTGAGCAGTTTCAGTTGGTGGATGCGGCTTCTGTGCCAACGCGTGGCCATGCGGGCCAACCACGAGGAGCAGGAAAACGGCAGATTTTTCCAGGATCGCTACAAAGCCACCCGGTTGGCCGATGAAGCCTCCTTATTGGCGTGTGCGGCCTATGTGGATTTGAATCTGATCCGGGCCGCGATGGCGGAAACGCTCGAAACGAGCGATCACACGTCGGTGCAGCGAAGGATCGAAACGTTGCTCCAAGACTCCACCGAGGTCGCCGCTGGTGAACCGAGCGAGAGCGAAGATGCTGCTGAGAGGGTGTCATCGTCGACGCCCGAGAAACCCGATCGCTTTCTGTCTCCGTTGTCGATCGACGAGTCGTCCGACCCGATCGGCCCGTGTGCGAGTGAATCGGGCGATCGGTGCAGTGACAAGGGATTCTTGCCTAAGGCGTTGCCAATCGAGGACTACATGGAACTGCTGGATTGGACGGCCCGGCAGGTTGTTCCTGGCAAGTCGGGCAGCACACCGGGCAGCCTGCCGCCCGTCCTGGCCCGGTTGGGTTTGGATGCGGCGTGCTGGTGCGAACTCGTGAGCGATTTCGGGCGGCTGTTTTGCAGTGTGGCCGGTCGTCCGGAGTGCGTCGATTCGATGCGGTGTCATCGAACGCAGCGGCGATACCATCTCCGCCGCCGCGCCCGCGAACTTCTCACGGCGGGCGACTAGCCCGTCGTCGGCTCCCTTTGGATCGAGAACCGGATGAAACAAGCCGATCAAGATCGCTACGCGCCCGTTCTGGCATGAACGCGAAATTGACGCATTTCGTGAGCCTCGGGGCGGTCCAGTCGCCTCCGGGAGCGACGCAAAGCCGGTGAACTCCACCCTAGCTCAAAGTAGGTAAAGCCTCGCCACCCGGAAAAGTGCTCTGTCCCTCTGCTCTGTCGTCCCTCTGCTCTGTCCCGATCTCACCCTGGAGTCGCCGGAGAAGCGTCAGCTTCCCACAAAACGCGGTTTCTGCGATAATCAGAACGCTAACTAGTGTCTGAAGACAACCGAAGAAAAACCCGACTTCTGTCGAGAATAACACAATGCGTCTTAAAAGCATCTCAACGTCCAAGCTATTTGGAATTTTTGACCATCACATCGAGCTCAATACAGATGACAGGATCACGATCATTCATGGCCCGAATGGTTTTGGAAAAACAGCTGTCCTGCGTTTGATTTCAGATGTTTTTGAGGCTCGGCATACAGCCATACGAGAGCTACCATTCGAGAGTGTTCACTTGGTGTTCGATGACGGACAGGAACTTGTGGTCACAAAGTCAGGCGATACGCAGACTATCGGTGAGGCTGCAATCGAATATCGCTGTCTTCCCCACGAACCGTTTACGCTATCGAGGACCAATCTTAGCGAAGGCCATATTTCGTCGATTGAGAATTACATCGGTGGCCTCGTCCGCACCGGACCTGAGGAATGGTTGCACGAGCAAATGGGAGAAATCTTAGATCTCGATGAGGTGCTAAACCGTTTTGGGCGTCACCTGCCCTTTGATGTTCACGGCGACAAGTACCCTGAATGGTTAGTCAATCTTCGCGATTCACTCGACGTTCATTTCATTCGGGTAACGAGACTTGAGACCTCTAGACTCTCTGGTACCTCGATTCGTCGACGAAGGCGGAAATACGCAGCCTCTGTTGTTACGAAGTACGCCGAAGAACTTGCAGACCACATTCGCGGGACTCTCACGCAATACGCTGAGCTGTCTCAATCATTGGACAGGTCGTTTCCTCGAAGACTTGTGAATGAGACGCCAGCGTCAATATTGCCAATGTCTGGGATTAAAGAACGGCTTGCGCTTTTGGAGAAACGGCGAAGTGAACTGACCGATGCCGGTCTTCTGGACAAAGAACAAGAGACACATTTTGACGCAACTTCGATTGACGATACGAAGGCGGAAGTTTTGTCTCTTTACATCCAGGACGTCGAGAAAAAGTTAGCGGTCTTTGACAAGACCTACGACAGAATTGATCTTCTCAAGACGATTCTCAACAAACGGTTTTCGTTTAAGACCGTTTCGATCGACAAAAACGATGGGATTGAGTTTCGCACCGATGCGGGTGCGCTGCTCGACCCAAGCTACCTTTCATCGGGAGAGCAACACGAGGTCGTACTTACGTACCAGCTGTTGTTTAAGGTACAGCCTAACTCTCTCATTCTGATTGACGAGCCTGAATTATCGCTTCATATTGCATGGCAAGAGCAATTTCTGAGAGACCTTGAACAGATCACCTCCATCTCCAAGTTTGACGTCCTTGTTGCCACGCATTCGCCTCAGATTATTGGAGATCGCTGGGATCTTACCGTGGAACTGAAGGGTCCTGCTACATCGGCAGTGGGCGTTCAATGAAGGATGACATCACAGCCAGCAGTGTGGCAAATTCTGTGCGGATGAAACGCACTCAAAACCCTCACGCTTTTGCGATCGTTGAAGGAGGAACGGACAAGCGAGCATACGAGGTATTTACGGCCCCTCACGCATGCAAGATCGAGATCGCTCACGGCAAGGCAAATCTTATCGCAGCCCTGGAAACCCTTCAGAATGACGGTGTTCAAGGGATTATTGGTATCGCGGACGCAGATTTTGATCGGGTAATCGGCACAAAGCCGTTACAGGATTTGGTTCTCACGGACCTGCATGACCTTGAGTGTATGATGATTTGTTCTGACGGCTTTGCACGGATTGTCTCTGAGTTCGGAAATCGGGAAAAGATCGAAAACTTTGTTGGATCAGGTATGTCGCTTCTTGAGCGGATTGCCACTGAATCGCAAAAAGTTGGCCTCGTTAGGCTGGCGTCAATCGAAAACAGTCTTGAACTCAGGTTCGATGGACTAAAATTCTCCAGATTTGTCGATCAAGCGACTTTGGTTGTTGATGAAGACCAGCTTCTCGATTCTGTGTTTAATTTGTCGCGGGGTGCAACTGTTTCTCGATCCGAAGTCCTCCAAATTATCGTGGAGCTGCAAGGCCGAAGCGAGTTGCATTCTTGGCAGCTTATTTGCGGTCACGACTTTGTCGAATTGATGGCCATCGGATTCCGAAAGGCACTTGGAGCTGAGAAAGCAATTGCTGTTGCGGCAGAATCGCTGGAGCGAGCGTTGCGACTGTCCTATCCCCGAGAAGCATTTCACAGGTCTAGGATGTTTGCTGCGATCGAAGCCTGGGAAGATGAACACTCGCCATACGCCATACTTGAACGGCCGCCGGAGAGTATCATCTAGCGAGTTGCCCTTCGGCTCGCTGGCGGATTGTTGGTTCGGCGGCTTGCCCTTCTTCATTCGAGGCATGAACGCAAAAAGGGGACATTCTACTTTTTCGGCTTTCTGGGGCGTCCGCGTGGTCGGAGCGAGGACTCCAGTCCGAGTTGGACGGCCGTTGGCTGCTGCCATGTCGAATCGCCGAAGGGTGTCCCCCGCGAAAGACTGTGACGCAATGCTTTGAGGTCCGCTTGCGTTTCGGCTCCGTTGACGAACCGTGTCCACTGCGAATGCTTCGGCAATGGGCCTTCGCACAACAGACCGTCGGGGCCACTGCGAGCGTTTGGCGTAAGCGTTCTATCTGCCCATGCTGGCAATTCTTCGCTTTTGCTCGCCACGATTGGCCGAGGTTCGATGGGGGCGGTAGCGGCGTGCTGGCAATCGTTCGATCCGCCGATGCCTCCCGCCAATCG
>Ga0163215_100938_pt1 | contig 27090 bp, 22 predicted proteins | sample SynspAceP_FD_185934 | JGI IMG/M metagenome (GOLD analysis project Ga0163215, IMG submission 185934) | Saline lake microbial communities from Ace Lake in Antarctica - Synechococcus sp. Ace-P (Hybrid Assembly) | ecosystem: Environmental > Aquatic > Non-marine Saline and Alkaline > Saline | place...
TCGACAAGCGTGATATTCACGTGCATGTGCCCGAAGGTGCCACACCGAAGGACGGTCCTTCGGCCGGTGTCGGAATGGCAACGGCGATCGTCTCGATCATGACCGGTATTCCGGTGCGCCGCGATGTTGCCATGACCGGCGAGATCACCCTGCGTGGCCGAATTCTGCCGATTGGTGGCCTCAAGGAAAAGCTGTTGGCGGCTCTGCGCGGTGGCATCAAGACCGTGATGATTCCGGAAGACAACGCCCGAGATCTCCCCGAGATTCCGGACAATGTCAAAAACGGGCTGGAAATCATTCCGGTGGCAAAGATGAGCGACGTGCTGCGTCATGCGCTGGTCAGAATGCCGGAAGCTATTATCTGGGATCCGGATGCTAAGCCGGAAACTCCGATCGCGGCCGACGCCGGTGAAGATGGTGGAGCGACCATCGCACACTAACCGGTATCGCAATTAAAATTGTATCTGACGGGCAGGAGATTCTCCTGCCCGTTTTCGTATGCACCGGTGCCATTTTCGAACTGAATGTCCCGAAAGTGAACACACCATCGGCGTCCCACATGATTTTGGAGCGTTTTGCAGGTTCATGCACCAGTGCGGTAACGAAATACCTGTGAAAAGCCTTTATAAAGCGCGGGTTTCCGGGGAGTTTGGTTGCGCGGGACGTCGAGATGCGTAGGATCACGCCATCGAACAAAATGAGTCGACATAACGCCAGAAAGGGACGGAAATGAACAAGAACGAACTCGTGGCCGCAGTGGCCGAGAAATCGGGCCTTAGCAAGGGTGATGCAACTTCGGCTGTCGAAGCGGTTTTCGAAACCGTCACCGGTGAGCTCAAGAATGGCGGCGACGTCCGCCTGATTGGCTTTGGCAACTTCACCGTATCGCGTCGCGAAGCCTCCAAGGGCCGCAACCCGCAGACCGGCAAGGAAGTTGATATTCCTGCACGCAACGTGCCGAAGTTCTCGGCCGGCAAGGGTCTCAAGGACGCTTGCAACTAAGTCGCTTTTAAAAGCACAAGTCTTGAGAGCCCGGGCGTCAGCGTCCGGGCTTTTTTGTTGGCTGCGTCCGCCATTCGAGGCATGGGACAGTCCTCCTTCCCCCCCGTCGTTCATCTCCACGTAGTGCGTCGTCTCAGAGAATTGTCGCGTCCTTTGCGCAGCCGATTGGATGTGCGGCGCTGTAGGCGATGGATCCTGCAACAATTCTGGATACAGAAAATTCGCCTCAAATACGATTGACAACAGAACAAAAAAAGAACATACATAAAACATAAAGCGAATTAACAGGAGTTGATCATGACTGCATTTGCCCGTGACATTGCCGCTTTCGTTTCCATGTCTCTGTTTGTGGCGAGCTTCGCCGTTCTTGCGATGGCCTTCTGATTTTGCTGAAATTCTGAACTTGAATGGCGCTGATATTGGCCAGTACGTTGTTTTCTGTGTCGGGAATCTCCTGATGTTTTGGGTCCCGTTTCGACGGGAGGCGCGTGCCATTATGGCCTTTGATAAAATTGGATCGCTGCCGGGCTGCGAGGCCCTGGTGATTTAGCTGCACATGCTCTGGACTTTATGGTCCGGGTCCTCACAATTGACGTTTGAGTCTTTGGCCGCGCCGGCACGGTGTCGGATTGCGGAACAGACGGCAGAGGACATCAATGGCGCGGGAAAGCAAGTCGGCGAAACTGTTGGCTAATCTGGCTTCGGGAGCGGAGCAGGCGCGCGAGCGCGGCAGACATGCGGGTGATCGTGAAGCCGGAAATTGGCCCGGCTTTGTGCATCTGCGGGTGCATTCCGCCTATTCTCTGCTGGAAGGCGCGCTTCCGATCAAGACCCTGATCCAGCGGGCGGTGTCTGATGACCAGCCTGCGCTCGCGATAGCTGACACCAACAATCTTTTTGGCGCGCTGGAATTCTCGATCAAGGCCATGGAAGCGGGAATTCAACCGCTCATCGGTTGCCAGCTCGATATCGACATGGAGGACGGCCAGTCCGGGGATCGCAGGTCTCACCGCGATCATCTGCAGAAGATGTCGTCGATTGTTTTGTATGCCGCGACGCCTGCCGGTTATGATCGGCTCGTGGCCTTGGTCAGCCAAGCCTATCTTGGCGGCGATACCAGCGACAGCAATGATAGGGCACATATCATGCTGTCCTGGCTGCAGCAGGGCGCAGAAGGGCTGATCGCGATCACCGGCGCCCATGGCGGACCTGTCGATCATGCAATGCGTGAGGGGCACCCCGAGCAGGCAAGGGCGCGCCTTGAGTGTCTCAAGCAGGTTTTCGGCGACCGGCTGTATCTGGAATTGCAGCGCCAGGGTGGATTTGATCGCGCGCATGAGGCCAAGATGATCGCGCTCGCTTATGATGCCGAGGTGCCTCTGGTTGCCACAAATGAGGCGTTCTTTCCCACGCCCGATGATTACGAAGCTCATGACGCGTTGATGGCAGTGGCCAACAACGCGGTCATGTCGGATGATCGCCGACCACGCTTGAGTGTGGACAATTGTCTCAAATCCCGCTCGGAGATGACCGAGCTATTTGCAGATATTCCGGAAGCTCTGGAAAACACCATAGAAATTGCCCGCCGGTGTAGCGCAATCGTCGAGAGCCGTGCGCCGATCCTGCCACGCTTTACCGGTGGCGGTGAGGACGATCCGCAGGCAGCACTTGCCGCCGAAGCCAGCGAACTCAGGCGGCAATCGATCGAGGGACTTGAACGCCGGTTGGCGCGGATTGGTCTGGCTGAGGGGTATTCGGAAGCCGATTACCGCGAGCGGCTACAAATTGAACTCGACATCATCGAGAACATGAAGTTCCCGGGTTACTTTCTCATCGTGGCCGACTTCATCAAATGGGCCAAGGATCAGGGCATTCCGGTGGGGCCCGGTCGTGGTTCCGGCGCGGGCTCGCTTGTGGCCTATGCGTTAACCATCACCGATGTCGACCCGTTGCGTTTTTCGCTGCTGTTCGAACGCTTTCTCAATCCCGCCCGCGTGTCGATGCCCGACTTTGACATCGACTTCTGCCAGGATCGCCGTGAAGAAGTGATCCGCTATGTGCAAAAGAAATATGGCCGCGAACAGGTTGGGCAGATCATCACTTTCGGAAGTCTGCAAGCGCGCGCGGCGCTACGCGATGTCGGCCGGGTGCTGGAAATGCCTTATGGTCTGGTCGACCGCATCTGCAAATTGGTGCCCAACAACCCGGCCGCCCCGACGCCACTCCACAAGGCGATCGAGGAAGAACCGCGATTTGCCGAAGAAGTGGACAAGGAGCCCGCCGTCGGCCGTCTGCTAGATATCGCTCAGAAGCTCGAGGGCCTCTACCGTCACGCTTCCACCCACGCTGCCGGTATCGTCATCGGCGATCGGCCGTTGTCACAGCTGGTGCCGATGTACCGTGATCCGCGCTCGGACATGCCGGTCACCCAGTTCAACATGAAATGGGTCGAGCAGGCCGGCCTGGTCAAATTCGACTTTCTCGGCCTCAAAACTCTGACTGTGCTCAAGACGGCGGTCGGTTTTATCGCCAAGCGCAACATCACCGTCGATCTCGAAGCCCTGCCGCTAGATGACAAGCCGACTTACGAGATGCTGTCGCGCGGTGAAACTGTCGGTGTGTTCCAGGTGGAATCTGCCGGCATGCGCAAGGCGCTCATAGGCATGCGGCCCGACCGTATCGAGGACATCATTGCGCTTGTGGCGCTCTACCGTCCTGGCCCGATGGAGAACATCCCGGTCTACAACGCCCGCAAGCACGGCGAAGAAGAACTGGCTTCGATCCATCCCAAGATCGATGGCCTGCTCGCCGAAACGCAGGGCGTTATTGTTTACCAGGAACAGGTGATGCAGATCGCCCAGGTTCTGGCCGGCTACTCGCTCGGCGAAGCCGACCTTCTGCGCCGCGCCATGGGCAAGAAGATCAAGGAGGAGATGGACAAGCAGCGCGCCCGTTTTGTCGAGGGAGCGGTGGAACGCAAGGTGTCCAAGCCGCAGGCCAATCTGATCTTCGATTTGCTCGCCAAATTCGCCAACTACGGCTTCAACAAATCCCACGCCGCCGCCTACGGCATCGTGTCCTATCAGACCGCCTATCTCAAGGCGCATTATCCGGTCGAGTTTCTCGCCGCCTCGATGACGCTTGATATGTCCAACACCGACAAGCTCGTCGACTTCCGTCAGGACGCAAGACGGCTCGAGATCGAGGTTGTGGCGCCATCGGTGCAGACCAGCTTCCGCCATTTCGAGACCGGCGACAACAAGATCTACTACGCACTGGCCGCCATCAAGGGCGTCGGCGATGCAGCCGTCGAACATATTGTCGAAGTCCGTGGTGATGAACCTTTTGCCTCGCTCGAGGATTTTTGCACCCGCATTGATCCGCGCCAGGTCAACCGCCGGGTGCTCGAAAGCCTGATTGCTGCTGGCGCATTTGACTGCTTCGGCCACGACAGGGCAATGCTGAGCGGTGGGCTGGATCGTGTTCTGGGCTTTGCCCAGCGTGCTCAGGAAAACCGTATCAGCGGCCAGAGCGACATGTTCGGCATCGGTGGTGGCGGTGCCACAGAAGCCGAGACGATCCAGTTGCCGGCCGCCATGCCATGGCTGGCGGCTGAAAAATTGCACCGCGAATATCAGGCGCTGGGGTTTTATCTCTCCGCGCATCCACTTGATTCTTATAATGAGCTTCTTGCCAAGATGCGGGTTCAGACCTGGGCTGATTTTTCTGTCTCGGTGAAAGCGGGCGCGACCGCAGGGCGGCTGGCTGGCACCGTGACCAGCAAGCAGGAACGCAAAACCCGCACCGGCAACAAGATGGGCATCGTCGCCTTTTCCGACAGCTCCGGTCAGTATGAGGCGGTGTTGTTCTCCGAAGGTCTGGCGCTCTACCGGGAACTGCTGGAGCCGGGCAAGTCGATTGTCATCACGGTCACTGCGGAAGAACGGCCCGAAGGCATAGGCCTGCGCATTCAGACCGCTGACTCGCTTGAGGATCGCGCGGCACGCGGCCAGTCGGCCCTCAGGGTCTACATGCGGGATGCCAAGCCGCTCAATTCGGTCTCCACGCATCTCAAATCGCGTGGCGAAGGCCAGGTGTCCTTTGTCATGATCAAGGATGATGGCCGTCGCGAAATCGAGGTGACATTGCCTGACCGCTACAAGCTCACACCGCAACTGGCCTCGGCGCTCAAGGCGGCGCCCGGTGTGCTGGATGTCGAACTGGTCTAGGGCTGCCGCGATAAGGGAAACACTGCGGAGCGGCAAGGTAATACGACGCTCTGCGGATTCGTTCTTGGCGTAAAGTATTGGACTTTCAGCTTAATTTGACATATTAGTCCATTCGAATTTCTATTCCATTCAAATTCGGATGTTTTGGTTTGACAGTAAAGTTATCGGTAAAAGATGATTTCAGGCGTTTTGGATCAATTTTTTGATCCAAGTTTGCAAAATTCTGCGATCGATACTTCTTCTCGTCAGCGTTCTTTCTGCGCCGGGTCAAGCCTTCGGCTATACGCCAGACATGCATGAGCGGGCAGTCATCCTGGGTGCGCAGCAATGCAAGGCGGATGGTGGTGCGGGTATCGCAGAGCAGGATCTCGAAGCGATCGTGGACGGAGCCCGCGAACCCGATGATCTGGGCCTGTCCTTTTTCCAGATGTTCAAACAGCGGCTGGAGCCGGGCTCATGGGGCAAGCGCCGCGATGTCTTGCCGATCCGGATCGCGGCCCAGTCGATTCATGGCAGCCCCAGCCCGACGCGGCCAGCCTATGGCGATACGGCCGCGGATCTTCAGTTCAAGGCCCAATCCCGCCGGACGCCGGAAAAGCACCTGTTGCCCGATCGCACGGACCTTGAGGTCTATGCCTATGACACCAATCAGCAACTGCGCAACAAGCTGCTGATCAACGCATCACAATTCCTCTGTGTCTCCTTCGCCCACAAGGATAAAGCCCAGAGCGCCCGGAAATTCGGGACCATGCTGCACATGCTGGGCGATACCTATTCCGCGTCCCATGTCCAGCGCTCGGCGCCTAACGGATCATCGCAGAATTGCGGGACGGAAAAAATCGAGTGGCATTTCAGCATGGACCTGGTGTCGTGGAAGCAACATTCGGCGGCCGACATGCGAGATGACGATTGGCGTTTCAATTGCCTCGTCGAGCACACGGCGAAACTTGTGGATCTGTGGGCAAACGGCAGGGACGCGGTTGTTAGACGCGCCGGCGCGGCCGCAAAGCTGGCGCGGGCCAATGCGCATGTCAAAAGAACCATCCGGTACCTTTGCCGCAGTGTCTTGCGCGAAGACAAGTCGGTGCTGGCCAAACCGGCCGGCGGCGCTGCTGTCAGCTATTCCAGCGCTTCGGGCACCGACAACTGGGAGTTCTTCCGGCAAAATAGAACAGCACAACCGATCCAGCCCGCCGGGCTGACGGGAGCCGCTGAAGCTGAGGCTTATCGGGAGGCCGTCAACGCCAAACTCGACGGCGACAGCAGCCATGCCGAATACTGGTATCCATCCCGGGATATGGCGGATCTCTGCGACGGGATCGCAGGAGCGGGTCCGATGCCTGCTGCGCTGCAGTGTACGCCGCAGGAGATCGACTGGGCGATGCATGCCAGTGACCGGGTTTCGACCATGTGGCTTCCCGTCCGGGAGCTGCAATGATCGGCATTATTTCAAAATCGGTTCAGCACCGTAGATCGATTGGATCGCGGCAGAGCCTGCCTGTGCAGCGGAGCGGAGGTATCGCCTTCGGCTGTCATGGCGTCAACGTTAGTCTTGAATGGGGGGGTATCTGATGAAACGCACGCAATCGCCATGGCTGGCCGGAGTGCTTGCCGCAACGCTGGTCCTGATTTCGGGCTGCGTCAATGTCGTGGAGCAAGGCTTGGAGACCGACTCCGAACTGGCTCTCGATGCAGGCACGTTTCCCTACCATCCGCTGGTCTATCACCTCGATCTGTCCATTCTGGCTTACCAGCTCTACGGCCAAACCCTAGTCTGGCCGTTTGACCCCTATTATGAGGAGTCTGACACCAAGCGAGGCAATCGTGACCAGTTGATGGACAAGGTCAAGGCCTGGGTTGGTTCAAAAGGCTCGGAACAGCTCATGGATGCGGAAGGGGTGAAGGCCTATCGCGGTCCCGGCATCCTCAACGGATTTGCCAACAATCCGAACCACGACCCCATCCTGTATGCCTATGACCGTATTCAGCCCTGGAACCACACCCTGACCAATGCTGACGGGACATGGACCGAGTACAAGACCCCCAAGCAGATCACCGCGCCCATCAAGGACGTGCGCATGTGTTATCGGACGGGGGGCAGCGCGGAGGGGGCTGTTTCATCGGTCGTGATACCGCGAGCCGGCAAGCCCGGTCCGCGAACAGGCGGCGATACGTTGCTCGCGTTTGAAGGCGGAACCGGCGACAAGGGCGAGGAAAATCGCCCTGCCTCACAAAGCCTGATGGGTCTGATTCTGGTTCGCAAAAAACCGGATGGCCGCTTCGATCTGCACATCGCCTTCCGCGGCAGCCGGAGCGGCTCTGCTGGTCGCGCGGTGCTGCAGGCGTTCAAGGATAGCAATGCTTCGGGCAATCCGGACTGGATCACGGATCTTGGCTACAATCGCCTCGCCAAGGGCGGCGACAGTTCGCTGATCTCCACCGTGGGCTCGATCAATCGCGGTTTCGCACGCAGCATGAGGTCGATCCTTCCCAATCTGTTCCATTGCCTCGGCATGGTCGACGGTATTGAAAACAACGCCAGCCCCGACAATATCTATGTCACCGGCCACAGTCTTGGCGGCGCGCTGGCACAGGATTTCGTCGGCGCGGTTCTGCTCGGTAATCAGTATGGACCGGGCGGCGCGGGTCCGAAGATGCCGGCGCAACTGGCTGACTGGCCATGGAAGCAGATCAAGCTGATCACCTATGGCGCGCCCAGAACCGGCGATGCCGTGTGGGCCAGAACACTGACTGAAAAAGGACTCCAGTCGGAGTTTTTCAGCAGTCCTGTCAATCCGGTTGACATGAAAGCGCTCCAGTCGACTGACCCGATGATCCTGCCGCGGCTGTTCGATGCCAGCCGGCCAGCCGGGTTTCGGGTGCTCGACAGCCGCGATCCCATCACCACCGAGAAAGTCGCAGGCGGCAAGCATGTCGGCAAGACGATCTATGTCAACACACCGAGCATGAAGGACTTGGTTTCCGGCCCGAATGTTTCGGCGCATGAGCAGCAGGGCATCCGGAAGTTTCTGCTCGACGGTCTGGCCGATTCGAGAATTCCGCGAACAGCGATGCTTTACCGCACCATGTCGGAGATAAACCCGGCGCGGGATGACAAGCAGCGTGGCAGCATTGACGAGTTGCGCAAGCTGGCGGCATCGGTGCCCCGGTATTATGCGAGCAACGGCATCTGGTTCGATCAGGTTGCCTATGATCAGGCCGTGACGCAGCGTCTCGCGCTTGAGGAGAGGCGGTAGCGCGGGGCGCGGCCGTCTCGGGGCCTTTCACGTTTTTATAGTGCATTCGTGAAATTCGAGACACCGCGCCAATCGGTATTGGAACAACCCCGAGGGGGCAGAGGCCCATCGGTGCAGCAAAAAAAATAACAACAAGGGGATAACCATGCGTATTTCAAGAGTGTCCATTCTCGCGGTCGCGCTGCTGGGCTTTGCGCCGCAGGCGCATTCTGCGATGGGCTTTGATGCCTTGTACAACCGAATGGAAAACAGGTTGCTGAGCGCCTGCGGACCAAACGTTGTGTGCAAGGAGCGTCTGGCGCCGTTTCTGCGCTTCGTCTGGGAAAACCGCGAAAAGCGCAACATGAAGGTTTTGCTGGCCAAATGCACGGCAAAGACGGCGCTCAACCGGGGCTATCTCATCAAGCCGACGCGCGTGTTCAACGACATGTCGCCCTCCGGTGCCCAATCAATCGCCAGTGATGTCTGTGTTTGCACTGTCGGCGACTGGGCTGCCAACGTGTGCGAACCTCTCAATACACCGCTGCCGCTTTAGGTCCTGTGGACAGTTATTGTTGTGGTGTTGGTTTGGTCAGAATGGTTCATGGTCGTGACCTGAGAAGGAAGGACATACTGAGCATATTCGACGACGAATGCCGCGGCCAAGGGCCATTCTGGCCAAATCCCTTCGGGACGAGGCATGCAAAGCCAATGGACGTTGTAGCAAAAACCTTGAAGTGGCCAACACTACGGCGATTTTTGCGCCTAGCCATTGGCTTTGCTTGTCTCGCCACCACCGCAACAATAACTGTCCACAGGACCTAGAGCCATAACAGCATCGACGTTGCAACGGTCGACCATTTAGCTGCGCGCAGGCGACGGCAAGATGTGTCCGGCTCGGCGCAATTGGTCGCAAACGCACCTCTCATGCGCGGATGTCGCTTGGGGGCGCCCGCAGTCATGTGCGTGAACCGGGCTGACGCCGCAGCCTGAACCTGAAAGCCGCACCCGGCGTGCTCGCCGTGGAGCTGGTTTAGGCTGCGCCGCGGCTCTAATGGACAACCGCCATGGTGGCGATGGTCACGGCGTTCAGTCCCATGCCCCACAGCACGGCCAGTGGAAACAGCGGAGATTTTTGGCGCTGAATTGCATAGGCCAGCATCACCAGTGCTGCCGGCAGCCAGTCGAGCATATAGCGCTGGACATTGTACTGGGTGTAGCCGTTGGAGTGGTAAAACAGCATCACCGTGATCAGCCCCGCCACAAGCAGCCCGGAAAACACCGTGCGGCGATTGATCGGGGTGAAAAACAACATGGCCAACCATGGGCTAGCCACCAGGAATGCGGTGCCGAAACGGTCGATTCCCACCAGATCCATATTTCCCGGGCCCTCGAAGCGGGCATGAAATCCCTGCACCAGTGCATGGTAGAGATTGAAGGGAACATAGCTCAGGCTCCACAATCCATGCGTGGCCAGCCGTTCTTTCAGAATGCCGGGTGGATAGTCGATATAGGCGTAGCCGCTCTCGAGCAGTGAGCCGAAACGGAACTGGTTGTACAACAGATAAATGCCGATCGCCGCCGCCACCGGGAGCCCCAGCTTGACAGCCCGCGTGATCTTGTCCGGAATCGCCGACCAGAGCGGTGCTTCAGGCCGCAGCGAAAGGACCAGCAATAGCGGCACGTAGAAGATGTTCATCTGGCGACTTAAAAAGGCACAGGATATCGCCACGCCTGCGCTCACCAGACGGCCAGCCAACGCCTCGTGAATGGCCAGGCTGGTCATCAGGAACCCAATTGACTGGGCGAAAAACCAGATGCCGTCTCCGCGGATAGTGACAAAGAACAATGGACTGGAAAAGCCGACCGCCAGCACCAGCCAGAACCATGCCGGATTGCTCACGCCCAACCGCCGGAAGACCCGGATCCATATCAGCAATGACAGGAACAAACAGAGTGTCGTCAGAGAGATAAAGCCGAATGTTGTTGCCCCGCCGATGGCCACAAGAGGCAGCGCCGCGACGCCCGGAAACGGCGGAAACACCACATAGGTCCGCCCATCGACACGGGCGCAGTCGAGATCGAAGCAGGTTTCAACCCACAGCCTGCCGTGCAGAAAGGCATCCGCCATCAGTGCTGCGGAATGCTTGCCGCCCACTTCGATCAATGCGGCATAGACGAGTGCCGCCAACAGCAGCCCGGCGATCAAAATTCCGGCTGGAAGCAACAACCGCTCGCGCACTAAAGAAGATGTCATGGTTCAGGATTCTCCCGCGTCATAGTCAATCCGTTGAATCGGCAATAGGCTGGTTGTACCGAAATTCGTTAAACAAATTGAGATCGACGCTGGGTCAGTCCTCCTCCGCCCGCCGAGTCCTTCGTGACGTACCGAAAGTATATCCTGTTTCGACTATATCTCGGCCGAATTTTTGTCGCATCTTGTCTATGGCACCTTCCGCCACTGCGCGTCGCGCCGCCGCCGGGTCGACCAGATCGGGTGGATCGGCGCGCGCCGCATCGGTGAGATCAGACACGCCGATGCCGATCAGCCGGAATCGGTCCTGTCCGAGTTCACGCTCCAGCAGATGCATGCCGGCACGGAAAATCCGGTCGGCCAGCATCGTCGGATCTTCCAGTTTGAAATTTCGCGTGCGGCTTTTGAATTCGGCGGTCTTGAGCTTGAGCACCACCGTCTGACCTGCAATGTCCGAGGCTTTGAGCCGGGCCGAGACTTTTTCAGACAGCCGTCTGAGCACCGGCACCAGGTCTTTGGCTTCCGACAGATCCGAATTGAAGGTGGTCTCGGCAGACACGCTTTTAGCGCCCTCGTTGGCATGAACCGTGCGCTCATCCTCGCCCCGCGCCAGATGGTAGAGCCGCTTGCCCATCACTCCATAGCTGCGCATCAGCGCGGTTTGTTCCATCGTCTGTAATTGCCCAATGGTGCGGATGCCGTCGCGCTCCAGCGTCGCCGCAAAGGCCTTGCCGACGCCCCAGATCATTGTGACCGGGCGTGGCTTGAGAAACTCCATGGCCTCCTGTTTGCCGATCACGGAGAATCCGCGTGGCTTGTCGAGATCGGAGGCGACCTTGGCGAGGAATTTGCAGTAGGACAGCCCGACGGAGAGGCTGATGCCGATTTCCGCTTCCACCCGTGCGGCAAAGCGCGCCAGCGTGCGGGCAGGGGTGTCCTTGTGCAGCTTCTCTGTGCCCGCAAGATCGAGAAACGCTTCGTCGATCGAGATAGGCTGCACCAGCGGCGTGAGCTCTTCCATCAATCGCCGGACCTCGCGCCCGACACGCACATATTTCTCCATATCGGGCTTGATCACCACCGCATCCGGACAGGCATCCAGCGCCTTGAACATCGGCATCGCCGAGCGCACGCCGTGAATGCGTGCGATATAGCAGCAGGTGGAGACCACGCCGCGTTTCCCGCCGCCGATGATCACCGGTTTGTCGGCAAGCTCCGGATTGTCGCGTTTTTCCACCGTCGCGTAAAACGCATCACAATCCACATGCGCCAGCGTCAGCTCATCAATCTCCGCATGACGGATAATGCGCGGACTGCCACATTTCACGCAACGCCGCCCTGCGCCGGCAGGCGTCAGGCAATCGCGGCAAAAGCCGGGAACCGGATCTGTATCAGGCGGAGCTTGTGTCATCGGATCTCAAATGAGAACAAAGGTTGAACATTGCCAGATTACGCAATAATCTTCAGACTCACAAGCCTGCCTGATCTGTTGGAGACCGCACCATTTGACCCTTGATATTCGCCCCGTCACGCCCGATCTCTGGCCATCTCTGGAAACCCTGTTCGGGCCGCAGGGCGCCTGTTACGGCTGCTGGTGCAGCTATTTCCGGCTGGCGCCGAAACAGCGTGAGGCATTGAGCCGGGATGACAAGAAACAGCTTTTGAAAGAGGCCGCCGAAGCCCTGTTGCCGCCGGGCCTGATCGCACTTGATGACGGCGTTCCAGTGGGCTGGGTGCAGATAACGCCCCGCGCCCATGTGCCGCGCTGGAACACCAAGCGCACGGTCTCCCGGCCGCTGGACGGCGATGATCCGTCAGATCCTGGCCTCTGGGCGATATCTTGCTTCTTCATCCAGTCGAAACGGCGCGGGCAGGGGATCAGCCATGCCCTGGTGGAAGCTGCCGTTTCCCATGCGCAGGACAATGGCGCGCGGATTGTCGAGGCCTGCCCGATTGAAAAGGCGAAGCATTCCAAATCCGTCGGACTGTTGGTCGGTTCAGTCTCGGTGTTCGAGAAAGCCGGCTTTCAGGTCACCGTAGAACGAAAATCCGGACGCCCGCTGATGAGAAAAGTCCTCGCATGACCGGCTCTGCGGACTGGGTGCGAACGGAGATGGCGCGATACCGGTCAGTCGGTGTTTGCACCGAAATGGGTTTTGATCAGCGCTTCGGCATGCGGCCAGTCGGTCGCGATATCAATCCCGTCGCCGGGATGCGGCGCCAGCGCACGGAACGTGTCATTGGCCATCAGATTGACCAGCAGGGTTTCAGGCACATGCGTGCGCACCGATTGCAGATTGACGAAAATATCATCGATGAACACCACCGGCTGCGCCCGTGTGCCATGCAGGGCCAGCACCGCGGGGCCTTTCGGCGATTCCGTCGCGATCATCGGATAGTCGAATCCGTGCCGGGAGAGCAGGCTTCGCCGAACGGCGCGGTGGCGCGGTGGCATCGCCGTCAGAAACACGATATCCGCCAGTTCGGAAAGCCGAGACAGGCTGTCGGCAGCCGCAACCACTGGCGTTTGCCACTCATCCTGGCTGGTGAAGAACGCTTCCAGCATCCGACTGACTTCATCGTCTGGGGTTTTGCTTCCGTCGGTGCGGTTGAACACATTGCCGTGCAGGCGAAACGATGTGGCCCGCAATTCGTGTCCATTGTAGGTGAGGAACGCCTCAAAGGGCGTCACGAATTCCAGCACCACCTCGTCAATGTCGCAGACGATCAAAGGCCGCTCGCCCAAGTGCAAATCATCATGTTCGGCGTCAGGGATCCGCATTATCCGGTCTCGCTGGCGCCGCCAAGCGCCTGGAAGGCGTGGGAAATCGTTTCAGGCCTGGTGTTGGTTGCCGCACAGAAATCCAGCAGCGTCGGCTCATGGCTCATCAGAAAGCCAAGAACCCCGGCGAGAAACCCGGGTTCCTTTGCAGCTTCGCGCAGATTGGAAGCCTCAAGTCCGGTCAGCGCCAGGAACCGGCCCATCAGTTCAGGCTCGCCGGCAAGCCAGACCAGCACGGCAATCGCCGTATCTTCTGCATCCGCCATCGCTGTCTTGTCCTTCCGAAATGTCATGCACGGTATTCGAAATGACCGATTACCACTTTTTCAACCTAATGGAACTAAGGTGACAGCGTGGACCGGCCTTGTGGAACGTATTTTCCGCATGCCGGGGCAGCCGAAAGCCGGTGATTTTGGTCGCTGGTTACCGGCAACGACAGGATCTGGCAGGCGGATGGTCTGCCTGGATCGGGAATGGGGTCGGATATGACAAAGCAGGTTATGATTGTTGAGGACAATGAACTCAACATGAAACTCTTCCGGGACCTGATCGAAGCGTCAGGCTACAAGACAATCCAGACCCGCAACGGTTTGGAGGCCATGGATCTTGCCCGCAAGCACCGTCCGGATCTCATCCTGATGGATATCCAACTGCCCGAAGTCTCCGGCCTGGAAGTTACCAAGTGGCTTAAGCAGGATGACGATCTGCATGTGATTCCGATCATCGCCGTCACCGCATTTGCGATGAAGGGTGATGAGGAGCGCATCCGTCAGGGCGGTTGCGAAGCCTATATCTCCAAACCGATCTCGGTGCCCAAATTCATCGAGACCATCAAGACCTATCTCGGCGATGCTTGAGGGTGGAGAGCTGACATGACTGCGCGCATTCTGGTGGTTGATGATATTCCGGCCAATGTGAAGCTTCTTGAAGCTCGCCTGCTGGCCGAGTATTTCGAGGTTCTGACTGCCGCTGACGGCATGACCGCACTATCGATTTGCGACCAGACGCCGGTCGATCTGATTCTGCTCGACATCATGATGCCCGGCATCGATGGTTTCGAGGTCTGTGAACGGCTCAAGAACAATCCGCGTACCGCTCACATCCCGGTCGTCATGGTCACGGCGCTTGATCAGCCTGCGGACCGCGTTCGCGGTCTCAAGGTCGGCGCAGATGATTTTCTGACCAAGCCGGTCAATGATCTCCAGCTGATGACCAGGGTCAAAAGCCTGGTCCGTTTCAAGGCTTTGAGTGACGAGCTGCGTCTGCGCGCCGAGACTGCCCGCAGCATTGGTCTGGAAACCCTTCTCGCGCCCCACCAGGGCCAGCTGGAGGAGCCGGGCATGGTGTTGCTGGTCGAGAGCCGTGCCAACACGCAAGACCGCATGTCGCGGGCGCTCAGCGGCATTGCCGAGGTCACCGCGATTGGCGATCCGCAGGCGGCACTCTTCGAGGCGGCCGACAAGCCCTATGAGCTGGTGATCGTTTCTTCTTCTCTGGAGGATTATGATCCATTGCGGCTCTGCTCGCAGCTGCGCTCCCTCGAGCGGACCCGTTTTATTCCGATGCTGGTCGTCGCCGAGCAGGGCGAGGAAGATCTGGTGATCCGCGCGCTTGAACTCGGCGTCAATGATTACCTGTTGCGGCCGCTCGATCCCAATGAGCTGATTGCCCGCAGCGTCACCCAGATCCGCCGTAAGCGCTATTCCGACAGGCTGCGTGCCAGTCTTTCGGAATCGGTTGAATTTGCAGTCACCGATGCGCTGACCGGGCTTAACAACCGCCGTTATCTCGATACCCATCTGGCAACACTGGTCGACCGTTCCAATCGCCGCGGGCGCCCATTGTCGGTGCTGATCACCGATATCGACCATTTTAAATCATTCAACGATACGCACGGGCATGAGGGCGGCGACGACGTCTTGCGTGAATTCGCCCGCCGTGTTCGCGGGGCTGTACGCGGTGCTGATCTTGCCTGCCGTTATGGTGGTGAAGAATTTGTGGTGGTGATGCCGGACACGACACCCGACATCGCGGCTCAAGTGGCCGAGCGGTTGCGCGACGCGGTCGCCGGAGCGCCATTCAAGATCTCTGCCTCCGGACGAATGGCGCCGGTAACCACTTCGGTGGGGGTTGCGACACTGGAAGCAGACGGAGAGGGCGCCGATTCGCTGCTTCGACGAGCAGACAAGGCGCTGTATCAGGCAAAGAACAACGGCCGAAATCAGGTTGTAGGCCAAGCCGCCTGAAGATTTTCAGAATGTAATTCGGGAATTCAGACCGGCTACTAAAGATTCCGGGGCGTAGTTGCGCGATAACTGTTTCTTGCTGAGTGAATAGTTAAAATTGATTCCAAAGTTAACCACATTTACGAGATTGTTCGAGATATTATTAAGAAACTATTGATTTTTTTCCAGATTGGGACAAATGTCAAACTCACATGCAGCGTTTTGGCACTGTCATACTGTCAGTCTATAAACGCCAGAGCTTTCGAATACCCCATGATGTTCAGGTCCGCCGCATCTCCTGGGTCGTGGGGTGGCCGATCAAGACCAAGCGCATAGTGGCATCCTCGTTCCACGCCTTTGTTTTGATCGGCCTTTGACACGAAAAAACCCGCTTCCGGAAGGAGGCGGGTTTTTTCGTGTCTACCGTCAAAATCCTGCGTTGCGGCAGGAAAGAAGCAAGATTACTTGATCTTGGCTTCCTTGAATTCAACATGCTTCTTGGCAACAGGGTCGTACTTGGTCTTCACCATCTTGTCGGTGAATGTACGGCTGTTCTTCTTTGTTACGTAGAAAAAGCCGGTGTCAGCAGTCGACAGGAGCTTGATCTTGATGGTGGTCGCCTTGGCCATGGTGTCTTGCCTTCTTCAAAAATGATGCCGCGGACAGCGCAAAGGCTCCACGGCGAAACTTGCGCGGAAACTACAAAAGCCCTGCTGAAAGTCAAGTCCGTTTTGGACCCAGCACGATACGAAACACCGTTAGCGCCACATAAAGTGCAAAAAAGAACGCCAGCGCCCAGGCAAATCCGTGATCGCCGGCAATATCCATGGAGACACCGATGGTCTGCGGACCCACCAGCATGCCCATCGCGTAGCAAAACACAAACGCAGCATTGGCGGAGGCGAGGTCCGCGCCATGCAGTTTATCGCCCAGATGCGCCAGCCCCACCGTGTACAAACCCGCGACGCTGCCGCCCCAGAACAACAGGATAACGGCCGTCAGCAGCCAGCTGTGAATGAGGAAGGGCAGGGCAAGTGAACCCGCCAGTCCAATGATGGCAAACAGCGACAGTAGCGGCCGTCTGTCTTTCATCCGGTCAGCGATCAGTCCGACTGGTATCTGGAACAGCACATTTCCCAGCCCCATCATCATCAACAACAGGGCGCCTTCTGATTCGGTAAAGCCGGTGCGGTTGGCATAGATCGGAAACAGCGACAGCCCGCCCGATTCCACTGCGCCGAAGATGAACACCGCGGCAGTCGCTGTGGGAACAAGAAACACATAACGCATGAATGAATGGCTCGGCGCCGTATCGATCACCGGATTTTCATTGCGCGCCATGAGTATGGGGACGGCTGCCAGCAGAATGATTCCGGCGCCAATCGCGAACGGCAGGATGCCATCTGATCCGACAACGGAAAAGATCAATGGACCGGCGGCAAAACCGAGCGACAGCACCGTGGCGTAGATGCCAAGCACCAGCCCCCGCCGCGACGGCGGGGCTGCGGTGTTGATCCAGAATTCCGACAGTACGAACAGGATTGTGATGGCGCCGTGGAACACGATCCGCAACGGAAACCACATCCAGAGTGCTTCGGCGTAATAGAATCCCAATGCACTGACGGACGCTGCGATGATGGACAGCACCATCGTGGTGACCACTGTCAGGCGCTGCGCGATCATGGTTGAGAGTGGTGCGGCAACCATCGCGGCTACGCCGGCCATGGCCGAATTCAAGCCGATCATAGACGATGACACGCCGCGCTTTTCCAGGATAATGGACAACAACGGTAGCCCGAGGCCGATGGCGATCCCGACTGCGGTAATGGCGGCAACGGCGGCAATCAATGCTGGCCAGTGGATCTCCTCGCGGATTACGGGAGTGCGTGAGGATGCGTCGTCCATCTGGTTTTGCCTTAAATCAATTCGCGAACGAATCGTCCGTTTCTGGAGTAGTAGAACGGAACCGCTTTGCCAAATGGTAAAGAGGCGTCTTCCTCAAGCGCTTGAACCAGATCGGAGAGAATCACTCTGGTGATCCGCGGCAGCGGGTGGCTTTCGTGAGCATTAATCGGCAGCCATGTCAGGTCATGCAATTCATCACTGTCGCGAACTGTCGAAGGTTCCAGCCCAAGTTCGTCGCAAAAACAGGCGAAGAAGCGGGTGTCGAAACGACGCGACTGACCGGGGGGCGTTATCGCGCGGGCGAGAAACCGGAATTTCGAGACATCTGGCCGCAACAAGCCGGTGAATTCAGGAGGTGTCAGGGAGAGGTGTGCCTCTTCCTGCATTTCGCGCGCTGCGGCCACGGCAAGGCCACGTGCGGCATAGGTTTGAAACCGCGATTTCGTTCTGACCAGAAGCTTGTCCAGCACGTCTTCACGCAAAGGCTGGGCAAGTGGGGTCTTGTTGTCGCCAGGATCGCGCCTGCCACCGGGAAAGACATAGAGGTCGGGCATGAAAGCGTGGCCTTTGCCGCGTTTCCCGAGAAGCGCGCGCGGTACTTTGCCGCTTCGGTCCATGAGAATCAGCGACGCCGCGTCTCGCGGGGTCCGCGGCGGATGCCGCTTTTCGCTTGTCCTGGCCTGATGGTCCTCGGTCAGGAGCGCGGTTTTGGCGACATCTCTATCGCTCATCGCGCATCCTCATGGATGGGCTCGGCGAGCATTGGTTCTTCCGATTCGCCTCCGAATCCGTGCATACGCAACCCCCATTGCAGCCCTATGACCCCGCCTTTGATGGACGGCAGCATCGCCAATGTCAAAATTATCGTAAGCGGAATCCAGATCATCAGGTGCTGCCAGCTTTCGAGCACCAGCCAGCTATCGGTCGCCATAAAGCCCGCAACAACGATGTGGCCGACAATGAAGATCGCCAGATAGGCAGGGAAATCATCGGCGCGGTGGTGAAACATTTCCTCGCCACACTCAGCACAGGCATCCACCGGTTTCAAATAGGCCCTGAACAATTTACCTTCGCCACAATTGGGGCAGCGGCTGAGAAGGCCGCGCTTGACCGCTCGCCAGGTATCCCGGGGTGCGTCTTCGCCGTGGGCTGTGTTGCCACCAAATTCGAGCATTTTCTTCTCCTGATCATCAGCGAGCGCTTGGGACGTTGCTGGTTGTTCGCTCGGCGCTGTCTCAGCGCCGCCCGCGAGGTGGCCGGGTGCCGGGCTTCTTGGAGCCGCCGCGGCGGGCGCGACCGGATTTGTGAAACGACTTGGTGCCTTTCGGCATCTTCTGACCTTCGCTGAGAATCTCAAATCGCATTGAGCCAGCCAGCGGGATCACTTCGACCAGTTTGACTTCCACTTCATCGCCAAGACGATATCCGAGCCCGGTTTTCTCCCCGGTTAATGCCTGATGCGCCTCATCATAGTGATAGTAGTCTAATCCCAATGTTGAAACCGGAATAAACCCATCTGCGCCAAATTGAGGCAGGCTGACAAAAAGCCCCGATTTTGTTACCCCGGAAACGCGCCCATCAAACGCCTCGCCAAGGCGCCCCGCCAGATGGTGGGCTACCAAGCGGTCTACGGTGTCGCGTTCGGCCGCCATGGCACGGCGCTCGGTGACGCAAATCTCTGCAGAGATGGATTCCAGCGCCGCCTCTTCAGCCGGTGTAATGCCGCCTTCGCCCAGACCCAGCGATCCGACCAGCGCGCGATGTACGATCAGATCCGCATACCGCCGAATCGGCGAGGTGAAATGTGCATACTTCATCAGGTTGAGGCCGAAATGCCCCAGGTTTTCGGGCGAATAAATCGCCTGGCTCTGACTGCGCAACACCATCTCGTTGACCATGCCCTGGTAGGGTTCGCCGACCGCCTTGGACAGAATGCCGTTGAAGGCATTGGCCCGGATGGCCGAGCCGCGCGCCAGCGACAGGCCGAGCGTGCCGAGAAACTCGCGCAAAACTTCCTGCTTTGCCAGCGATGGCTGGTCGTGAACCCGGTAGATCAGCGCTTGTTTCTGCTTTTCCAGCGTTTCCGCCGCAGCGACATTGGACTGGATCATGAATTCTTCGATCAACCGGTGGGCGTCGAGCCGTTCGGGAACGACCACCTTGTCGACCTTGCCTTCCGGCGTCAGCAGGATCTTTCGCTCCGGCATGTCAAGATCAAGCGGTTGGCGGCGGTCCCGTTCACGTTTGAGCACCGCATAGGCGTTCCACAGCGGCTTCAGGACGGTCTCAAGCAACGGCCCGGACTTGTCGTCAGGATTGCCATCAATCGCCGCCTGCGCCTGCTGATAGGACAGCTTCACCGCACTCTTCATCATTACCCGGTGAAACTTGTGGCCGATTTTACGTCCTTCGGCGGAAAACACCATGCGCAGCGCCAGCGCCGGGCGGTCCTCGCCTTCGCGAAGCGAGCAGAGATCGTTGGAAATCCGTTCCGGCAGCATCGGCACGACACGGTCGGGGAAATAGGCCGAGTTGCCGCGCTTGAGTGCTTCCCGGTCGAGAGCCGATCCGGGGCGCACATACCAGGACACATCGGCGATTGCGACAGTGGCGATGATGCCGCCCGGATTGTCCGGGGAGGGGTCTTCCTCGGCGAAGACCGCGTCGTCATGGTCCTTGGCGTCATGCGGGTCGATGGTAATGAGCGGGATGTGCCGCCAGTCTTCACGGCCTGCAAGCGGTGCAGGTTTGGCGTTCTCGGCCGCCTCGATCACCTCGACAGGAAAGACGTGCGGGATGCCATGCGAATGGATGGCGATCATCGAGATGGCTTTTTCACCCTCCACCGAGCCCAGCACCGCATGCACCTTGGCACGTGGAAGTCCCATCCGGCCCAACTTCGTGGCTTCCACCTCGACCAGGTCACCGTCTTTCGCGTCGCCGCTAAAATCGGGGTCGATGACGAATTCCTCGCCGCGCCGCTCGATCGGCATCAACCGGCCGCCGCCGCCGGGCGTTGACCGGAAAACCCCGAGGATCAGCCCGTCGCGCCGGTCGAGGATCTTCATGATCCGTGCGGTATATGTTATGCCTTCGCCGTGCTGAGCCGGGAAGATCCGCGCCAGCACCCTGTCGCCAATACTGGCTGCAGTGGATGGGGTTCGGGATTTGCTGCGGTCGCGACCTGCATTGGACTGGCGTACCGTCACCATGGGCGCTGCGCCATGATCCTCAAGCCACTCCGCCGGCCGGGCGATCAGATCACCATCCGAATTGCGCAGAGTGATTTCAAGCACCGCAACTGCCGGCAGCGTGCCGGGCCGCCTCAGCATTTTCTTGTCACGCTCGAGCAGACCTTCGTCTTCGAGTTCTCGAAGCAGGTCTTTCAACTCCGCGCGGGTATCGCCTTTCAACCCAAAGGCCTTGGCGATATCGCGTTTTGACGCACGGTCCGGGTTTTCGCTAAGGAAACGCAAGATTGTTTCCTTGTCGGGCATGTCGCCGCGCCGGAAAGCCGGGCGCGTATCCGCACCGGCACCGTCACCCTTGCTGGACTTTGGATTGCTGGTCCCTGGTTTACGCGGAGGATGTCCCAAATTCAGTCCTTCTTCGCCTTGGCGGCTGCGGGTTTCTTGGCTGCAGCTGGTTTTTTGGCAGCAGCTTTCGGTTTGGCCTTGGCTTTGGTCGCTTTCTTGGCGGGCGCCTTGGTTTTCTTGCCTGAGGTCGCTGCCTTGGCTGCGATCAATTCGAGGGCTTCCTCGACCGTGACATCAGCCGGAACTTTGTCCTTGGGCAGGGTCGCGTTGATCTTGCCCCAATTGACATAAGGGCCGTACTTGCCGTCGCGCACGGTGATCGGGCCACCATCGGGGTGATCGCCAAGTGCCTTCAAGGCTGCTGGTGTGCCACGGCCGCGACCAGGCCCCTTGGCAACCTTTTCGGCAATGACAGTAACGGCATGGTTGAGGCCGATGGAAAACACGTCTTCCACGGTTTCGAGATTGGCGTAAGTGCCGTCATGCAGCACGAACGGACCATAGCGGCCAAGCCCTGCGGAAATCATCTTGCCGGATTCAGGGTGTTCTCCGACTTCGCGGGGAAGCGCCAGCAGCGAGAGCGCCTTTTCGAAGTCGATGCTGGCCACTTCCCATCCCTTGGGAATGCTGGAGCGCTTGGCTTCCTTGCCTTCACCGCGCTGGACATAGGGGCCGAAGCGGCCGGTTCGCAACGTGACTGGCTCGCTGGTGACCGGGTCCATGCCCAGTTCCTGCGGTTCGTTGGAGAGTGCTGCATCAGCATCCGAACCTTCGGAGGACAGTTGCCGGGTGAAGTTGCAATCGGGATAGTTCGAGCATCCGACAAAGGCGCCGTACTTGCCAAGCTTCAACGACAGGTTGCCTGTGCCGCAGGTCGGGCAGATCCGCGGATTGGAACCATCTTCGCGCTCCGGGAAGACCAGCGGTGCAAGCGCCTCATTGAGCGCATCGAGCACCTGGGTGACGCGTAGCTCCTTGGTGTCGTCAATGTGTTGATGGAATTCCGTCCAGAATTCGCGCAAGACATCCTTCCAGGCCAGTTCGCCCGCCGATATCCGGTCCAGCTTTTCTTCAAGATCGGCAGTGAAGCCGAACTCGACATAGCGATTGAAGAAATTCTCAAGGAACGCGATGACCAGACGGCCCTTGGGCTCAGGGGTCAGCCTGCGCTTGTCAATAACCACATATTCGCGGTTACTTAGCGTCGCCAGCGTTGAGGCATAGGTTGAAGGGCGGCCGATGCCGAGCTCTTCCATCTTCTTGATCAGCGAGGCTTCCGAAAAGCGCGGCGGCGGCTCGGTGAAATGCTGCGTCGCGTTGATCTTGTCTTTGGCCAGCGCTTCTTGCGCATTGATCTCCGGCAGACGGGTTTCATCATCGTCGCCGTCGGACTGTTCGCCGTCTTCCTTGGCATCAGTGTAGGCGGCAATAAAGCCGTCAAAGCGGATCACTGATCCGGTGGCACGCAGACCAGCAGTCTTGCCGTCCTTGGAGGCGGTGATGTCCACCGTGGTCCGCTCGATCTCTGCTGACGCCATCTGGCTGGCGGTGGCGCGTTTCCAGATCAGGTCGTAGAGCTTGAGCTGGTCGGCATCTAGGTAGCGTTTGACATCATCCGGCGCGCGCTCGAATCCGGTCGGGCGGATGGCCTCATGGGCCTCCTGCGCATTCTTTGCCTTGGTCGTGTAAACTCGCGCTTTATCAGGCACGTAGCGCTTGCCGAAACGGGCTGAGATGGCAGAACGCGCCTCTTCGATCGCCTCGGGTGCCATCTGTACGCCGTCGGTACGCATATAGGTGATCAGACCGACGGTCTCGCCGCCGATATCAATACCCTCATAAAGCTTCTGCGCCACCTGCATGGTGCGCGACGCATTGAAGCCGAGCTTGGAGGAAGCGGCCTGCTGCAATGTAGAGGTGGTAAATGGCGGTGATGGATTGCGCCGGGTCGGTTTGGCTTCGACGCTGTCAGCGGCAAAGGACGCACCTTCAAGCATGTCTTTGATGTTTCCGGCAAGTTCACCGCCGGTGACCGACATCTTGGTCATCTTCTCGCCGTCATGAGAGGTGAGCCGCGCTGTAAAGCCTTCGCCGCGCGGGGTCTTCAGGTCAGCCGATATCTGCCAGTATTCCTCGGATATGAAGCGCTCGATCTCGCTTTCACGGTCGCAAACGAGCCTGAGCGCGACGGACTGAACCCGGCCAGCCGAGCGGGCGCCAGGAAGTTTGCGCCATAAAACCGGCGAAAGATTGAAGCCAACCAGGTAATCCAGCGCCCGGCGCGCCAGATAGGCGTCGACCAGTGGCGTGTCGATCTCACGCGGGTTTGCCATCGCGTCGAGAACCGATTTCTTGGTGATCGCGTTGAACACGACGCGCGAGACTTTTTTGTCCTTGAGCGCCTTCTTCTTGTTGAGGACTTCCAGTACGTGCCAGGAAATGGCTTCGCCTTCACGATCCGGGTCAGTCGCCAGAATGAGGGAATCAGCACCCTTGAGCGCCTCGGTTATATCCTTGAGCCGCTTGTTGGAAGCCGTGTCGACCTCCCATTTCATCTCAAAATCCTCGTCGGGAAGCACCGAACCATCCTTGGCCGGAAGATCCCGGACGTGGCCGAACGAGGCCAGCACTTTGTAATCGCTTCCGAGGTATTTATTGATCGTTTTTGCCTTCGCAGGCGATTCCACTACCACTACATTCATAAGGTTGCTCGCATTCGGCCATAGGATTCGGCATGCCGCGCGAATTCGCGCCGTACCAATTTGGCCCACGAAATGTACATCGAATGCGGCGCGGTCAAGTCCATCTTCCGATTTACGGCCATTTCACAACCCGAATACAACCTAGACGCTAGTGCGGATGTATTGCAATTTAAGATAATTCTATTATCGTGTTTCAGGAGCTGTGAAGTGCAAGCGATGAATGACGGGACTTTCGCAAACAAGGGAGCAACGATGTCAACCCACACCCCTCAGGTTAAGCTGGATGAAGCTCGAACCGAGCAGAACATTGCTTATATCAGGCAGATGTTGGGGGAATTACGTGGGGTCGCCCACAGCGAAAACGCCGATATGCTGTGCTATCTGATCGAGATGGCTTATCTTGAAGCCGGTGATGTTTTGGCTGGGGCCAGGCCACTGTGCGCAGTCAAGAGTTCGAATTAGGGTCAGGACCCATTAATTTGACTCCCATCCGTTGGACGATCGATCTGAGCTTCGATCTTCGTCGTCAAAGCCTTCAACCGGGCAATAAGTCCGGTTTTCAGACTTCTCCTAGAATACCTTGTCATATCGATCGCCAATTCAATCAAATTAGTGAGTCCTGACCCTAGTCCTCGTCAAAAGACAATGACACCATGCCGCCGGGATGGCGATGCAATCGTCCGGCGAGGTCAAGCTCCAGTAGAACCAGATAGACAGTTTGTGCGCCAACGCCGGTGTGTCGGATGATGTCGTCGATTTCGGCAGGCGAGGGGCCCAGGGCCTCGATCACCCGTGTCCGGTCATCATCGCGTGGCTCAGTGAAAGGCGCGCCGTCGCTATTTTCCGGTTCTTCAAGCAAAGGCTCGTCATCAGGGAACAGCCGGCTTGACGGTGCCAGCGCATCAATCACGTCGCGGCTTTCGGTCGTCAGGATCGCACCGTCCTTGAGCAGGCCATTGGCGCCGGCTGCCCGCGGGTCGAGAGGTGAGCCGGGAACCGCGAAGACCAGCCTGCCGAAATCGGCAGCGCGCCGTGCGGTGATCAGCGAACCCGAACGCTGCGCGGCTTCGATTACCACCAGTCCAAGGCCGATACCGGCAATCAACCGGTTGCGACGGGGAAAATCCCGCGCCCGTGGCTCCCAGCCCATCGGCATTTCGCTGACCGCGAGACCGTTGCCGGCGCAGATTTCCTTGTACAGTTCGTTGTTTTCCGGCGGGTAGGGTTGATCGAGGCCGCCGGCCATAGCTGCGATGGTACCGCTTTCCAGGCTGGCCCGGTGCGCGGCCGCATCAATCCCGCGCGCGAAGCCCGAGACAATGACATAACCGGCAGAGCCAAGCTCGCGCGCCATCCGGGCGGCCATCTTGGCACCCGAGACGGACGCATTTCGCGCCCCGACAATTCCCACCGAAGTCCGTGTCGCCAGCGCCAGATCGCCAATTGCCGTGATCAGCGGTGGTGCGCCGTCGATACGACGCAGTGCCGGTGGATAGTCCGGTTCGCCAATACCGATAAAAACCGCGCCAATATTCTGTGCGGCTTCGAGTTCGCGTTCCGCTTCATCAATGCTTGCCACACGAATGGTGCGCGCCGATCCGCCGCGCCGGGACAATTCCGGCAATTGCGCAATAGCGGTTTCAGCGGAGCCGAAATGGTTGATCAGGTCGCGAAAAGTGGCCGGACCGACATTGTCCGAGCGGATCAGTCGCAACCATGAGAGCCGTTGGCGATCGGAAAGGGGGACGCCGCGTCTCCCTTCGTCGCCGGCGGGCATCAGCCCTTGTCCCCGATCCGGCTTTCAGTGCCTGAAAGCAGCCGGCGGATGTTTTGGTGGTGTTTGAGGATGGTGATCAATGACATGACCACAAACAGCGCCGCCACTTCCTCGCGGCCGGAATAATACAGAGCAACAGGTGTCACCACAGCCGCGGTGAGCGCGGCAAGCGAAGAATAGCGGAACAGCTTGGCCATGCCGAGCCAGACGGCAGCGAAGACCAGCACAATGAGCGGAGTAAGTCCCAGCAGCACTCCGAGATAGGTCGCCACACCCTTGCCGCCCTTGAATTTCAGCCAAACCGGGTAGAGATGGCCGAGAAATGCGCCCAGCCCGGCAATCAGCGCCGCTTCCATGCCAATCAATTCGCGGGCAACGACAACCGCCACCGTACCCTTGAGCGCATCGGCGAGCAGCGTTGCTGCGGCAAGCTTCTTGTTGCCTGTGCGCAGCACGTTGGTCGCGCCGATATTGCCCGAGCCGATGCTTCGGACATCCCCGAGACCGGCCATGCGGGTCAGGATCAGGCCGAACGGGATCGAGCCGCAAAGATAGCCAAACAGCAATGAGCCGAGCATTACGGGAGCGGACAAGGTCCAAGTGATCATATCAGGCACGGCGCATTCTTCCTCCCCAGAAACATGCTCGACCGGGCGGAACAGCCATAGTCAGGCGCGATGAACTGTGACACCCGCAACCAGTGTTTGCAATACTTTGCCGCTGAAGCGGGCATCCTCGAACGCGCTGTTCTTTGATTTGGAGACGATGTCGTCCTTGGACAGAACCCATGGGTATTCGGCATCGATCAACGCGATGTCGGCCCGCGCGCCTGTTTTGAGTGTTCCTGCATCAAGGCCAAGAATCTGCGCTGGCCGGGTAGACATCGCATCGATCAGGCGCATCAGCGGAACATCGCCCGAATGATAAAGCCTGAGCGCCGCCGCCAGCAGAGTTTCAAGCCCGATCGCACCATTTTCGGCGTCGGCGAAGGGCAATCTCTTGGTGTCAACGTCCTGTGGATCATGGGCAGACACGATAATGTCGATGACGCCGTCAGCCAGTGCCGCAACCATGGCGGTGCGGTCGTCCTCAGTGCGCAGAGGAGGTGACAGCCGGAAAAACGTCCGGTATTCGCCAATGTCGGTCTCATTGAGTGTGAGGTGATTGATCGAAATCCCGGCAGTCACATCAAGCCCGCGAGCCTTGGCGGCGCGAATGATGTCTGCGGATTCAGGCACCGAGATGCTCATCGCGTGATAGCGGGCGCGGGTCAGTGCCGCGAGCCGCAGATCGCGTTCAAGCGGGATGATCTCGGCTTCGCGCGGGATGCCCGGCAATCCCAGCCAGCTGGCAAACAGGCCTTCGTTCATCACGCCTGCGCCGCCCAGTTGCCGGTCTTGTGTCGCCACCGCGATCACCGCGCCGAAATCACGCGCATAGGT
>Ga0163215_100941_pt1 | contig 26946 bp, 12 predicted proteins | sample SynspAceP_FD_185934 | JGI IMG/M metagenome (GOLD analysis project Ga0163215, IMG submission 185934) | Saline lake microbial communities from Ace Lake in Antarctica - Synechococcus sp. Ace-P (Hybrid Assembly) | ecosystem: Environmental > Aquatic > Non-marine Saline and Alkaline > Saline | place...
TTTTTTTTGAGATAAAATATTACCTTATTTTTTTTATCATAACCGTTATTTTTTATGCTAGATATTGTTAATAATCAAAGGCTTGTATTTATTTCTGGTTTTCACTTTTATGCATGATTTTATTCAATTCATGATTCTCTTTTAACAAACGTTCAAAGCGAGTGGAACTTAAGGGTTTGCTATATAAATAGCCTTGTAACATCTCACACTTAAAGCGACGTAAAATTGACAGTTGATTTTCATGTTCTACCCCTTCTGCCACTACTTTTAAGCCAAGATTATGGGCAATAGTAATAATTGCCTGTGCCATATGGCGATCTTCGCTGGAAGTGGCAATATCGTCAATAAAGGCTTTATCAATTTTTAGGGTATTGATTGGAAAGCGTTTTAAATAAGCTAAGGATGAATATCCGGTACCAAAATCATCCAAAGCTAAGTGAATGCCACGCTCACGTAAACGTTGCATCATGCGTAGGGCACTTTCAGGATTTTGCATTAAGGTCCCTTCAGTGATCTCACATTCTAAATGCAGGGGTGATAAACCGACACGTTGCAGTACAGCGATTATTCTTTCATCCAAGTCGGGCAGTTCAAATTGGCGGGCAGAGATGTTTACTGCAACCCTACCGGTGAAAAGCCCTGCATCTACCCAGCGCTTGGTCTCTTCACAAGCTTTACGCAGTACCACTTCGCCAATATCGATAATCTGCCCAGTCTCTTCTGCTAAAGGAATAAATTGCGATGGGCTGACCAAACCTTTATCAGGGTGTTCATATCTGACTAGGGCTTCCATACTGACGAGCTTGCCACTGGCAATGTCGACTTTGGGTTGATAAAAAACTGTAAATAAATCTTCTTTTAAGCCATGACGTATAAGATTTTCTATTTGCAACTGGCGTACGGCATTTTGATTCATCTCACCGCTAAAAAATTGATATTTGTTACCTCCGGCGTTTTTTGCGAAGTACATCGCCGTATCCGCATTTTTTAATAATTCTTGCGGTGTACTGCCATCTTCAGGATAAAAAGCAATACCAACACTGGCACCTAAGACAAATTCTTGTTTGTTAATTAAAAAGGGCCGAGCCATATTATCTAAAATGGTTTGGGCAAAATGGGTAATGCGGTGTACATCAGTGGATCTATCTATCAGTATACTAAATTCATCCCCACCCAGACGGTAACAAGTGGCATCAGTCCCCGATATGCGTTGTAGACGTTTAGCAATTTGCTGGATTAGCACATCGCCGGTTTGATGGCCCAATGAATCATTAATCTTTTTGAAGTTGTCCATATCTAAACAGATCAAGGCATGATGTGTGTCTCGGCGCACAATATTATTATGGCTGGCTTGAAAAAATGAACGATTGGGCAAGTCGGTTAAGGGGTCAGTATTAGCCAGTTTTAATAGCTCTTTTTCGGTCGTCTTACGGGTGGTGATATCAGAGAAAACACCAACATAATGACTAGGTTTGCCATCTTCGTCATTGATCGCATCGATATTCAATTCCATTTCGTATTTTTCACCGTCAGTACGACGGGATTCTACTTCACCAAACCAGTTGCCTTTTTGCCGTATAGCTTTTTTGACTTCTTCGGTAAAGGCCCCTGGGTATTGGTGAAAGGTCAAATAACTGACTAAGGCTTGCTCTCGGGTTTCACCGGTATATTTGCAATAGGAGTTGTTTACTGAAATAAATTTAAAGGCGCTGTCAGTAATAAATACACCGTCAGAGATGGTTTCTATAGAGCGTTTAAACAGTTTTAATTGTTCTTCAGCCAGTTTTAAATGACTAATATTTTTTAAGGTACCCGTCATGCGTTTGGCTTGATTATTATTGTCTCGGCTGACTACCTTGCCGCGATCAAGTAACCACACCCATTCCCCTTTATAAGTGCGCGCTCTATAGCTCACTTCATAGTGCTCGCTTTTGTCTTTTAAGTGTTCACGCAAGCTTTCTTGTACTTTGACGATATCGTTGGGGTGAATATTGGCTTCATAAGCACTATTCACTCTTATGTCATCCTGCGGGAAGTCTAGAGTGCCCCACGTGTTTGAGCGAAATACTTGGCCCTGATAGATATCCCAATCCCATAATTCATCACCACTACTCCATAACGTCAGCTTCAAGCGCTCTTCATTTTCTTGGATCGATTGGCGAATCGCTCTTTTGCTTCTCGCCTGTTTAATCCAAAAAATGAGGAAGAGGGTGAGTAAGATGCCGTAAAACAACATAGCCTGTTGCGTTAGCCAAGGTGGTGGAGATATTTTGATCTTTATATTTTTTATTTCAGACCAGGGAGAGTTACCATCACGGCTCTGTACTTGAAATTCATAGTCGCCAAATTCCAAGTGGGAAAATTGCGCCTTACGTGGGGAGTCTTTATCTGTTTCGATCCATTTATCCGATAAACCTAACAATTTGTAACGGTACTGAATAGCTTTGGGTTCTACGGGGTTTAAATGAGCAAATTTAAGGCTAAGCATATAAGCATTAAATGGTAGAGTGATTTGCTCAGCAAGTTCGATTGGTTCCGCTAATGGACTGTTCTCGCTTTTTAGGTTTACTTCATGATTAAATAAACTCAATTGCGTCAGTACAGGAGGTTGGGAAGGTTTCTGTTTAGCTTCTAGTTGTTCCTCATTTAAAGCGCTTAGCTCTTTTGCATCAAACATCAAGAAACCATTAGTGCCGCCAAACATCAGCTTGCCTTTATTAGTAAGTAACCCCACGCCTTCATTTAACTCGCTATAAGCTAAGCGCTCAGGGGCAATATTTTGTAAAATCTGGCCAGTCGAAACAGAAATTTCATCAATCCCTTCAATGGAAAAACCGAGCCAAAGACTATCGCCTTGCAATATGGTAGTGATAACTTGATTACTAGATAATCCTGCTTCGACATCAATTACAGATAAAACTTGATAAGTATTTTTATCTAATTTGATTACCCCATGATTAAATGATGACAACCAAAATGCATCTCGAGTTTCTATAACAGACGTGAAATAGCGCACTGAATCGCTAAAATTTAAGATTAGCTGATTGACTTGTTTCGTTTCTAAGTTATATAACATCATGCCCAAATTTGTTAATAACCAAATATTATTTTGACTGTCTAAAAATACTGGATCGACTGTGTTGATATTTTTATTGGTTAAGGTAATCACTTCAAACTTGAATGTCTCAGGAACGATTGAAAGAATTTTGTTTTCTAGTGTTTTGAGCCAAATTCGACCACCGAATTTGTGAATATATTCAACATTGTTGCCGGGCATTAATGTGGTAATGAGTTTTAATGTACTATTAGGAAGTTGTTCATAAACAAAGAGTCCATCACTAGTCGCTACCCAAATTCTGTTCTGTTCATCCACCAAAAGATTCCAAATGCTGTGTTGAAAGTCTTGTAAATAATGAGTAGATGTATAACTTTTGGGATCAAATTTACTCAATCCACTTTGCTGAGTTGCTATCCAAATATTATCATTTTTATCCTGAACAATACGCCAAACATTGTTACCAGATAAATAGTTAGAGTTGGAGTTTTTTTGGAAAACTTCTATTTTCGCAGCTTGCGGGGTGTGCTTGTATATTCCACCGGAGTAGCTTCCAAACCAAAGGGTGTTTTTAGAGTCTTTAAATATTCTTAACAGATAACTGTTTTCTAGCCCAAAGTTGATATTATTTTGGTCGTCATAAGAAAAAATAGTGTTTTTATCGATATCTAGAACGCTAATCCCATTTTTTGTGCCAAACCAAATTTTATTCGCGTTGTCTAATACTATGCTACGAACTTCATCTCCAATTATCTTTGGATTAGATTTGGTATTTAATACAGATAAAGTCTTCGATTCATTATCAAATTTATATACACCTTCATTGGTAGCTAACCAATAAGTTTGGTCCAATTTTAAAATGTCGAACAACGCTGTAGCACGAATTTTGACATTCAACGGATTTGGATCTTTGAGGTCATACAAATAGTTAGTTTTGTTATCTAGCAAAAAAATGCCATGACCAAAACTACCAATCCAGGTTTTATCTTGTTCACTCAAAACAAACTTTATTTCTGGAGGTAATGGCACCCCTAGGGTTTGCTTTATAACGAATGTGTTACTTTGTGAATCATAGAAATAAAGATGTTTCTCATCAGCAACAAGTAACTGACCAATTGAATCTAATGCAAGAGTAATTATGTCGTTATTTTGCAAAGAACTATTGGATTTATTGTAAGTAACAAAACTATCTGTTTCTTCATTATAACGAGCTAATCCGGATAAAGTTCCCACCCAGAGATTACCATTATTATCAACTATTAATTCTCTGATGAAACTATCTGGTAATGTGTTTTTGTCCGAAGGGTCATGAAAATATTTTTTGAACTCATAGCCATCAAACCGATTTAAACCGTTAAAAGTAGCAAACCACATAAAACCACGTTTATCTTCTACGATGTCTGGAACAGTGTTTTGGGAGAGGCCTTGGGCTAATGAATAAGTTTGAAATTTAGAACTAAGTGCGTAAGTGTTTTGAGCAATAAACAGGCTCAAAACAGTAGTCCACAGCAAGTAACTTAGCTTTTTTAAATAACGAATACGCACTTTTCACCCATTGGTAGTGTATCTACCTTGTTGTTATTAGAGTTTTAGGCGGCATATCCTTATTGCCATGATCTTAAATATGCCCAAATTAGTAGCGCGCTACAAGCCTTAATCGCTTAAAAATGCCAAAGCTTGAATAATAATTTAAAGATTGATTACTTTTTGGCTAGTTAGCCTTTAACTAAAGTATTTTGCGCGTTTTTTGAAATCGTTAACTGATGGGATTAACTGCCAATTAGGATCAATATCCACCTTAGTATGTTTGGAACTGATGAGTATCAATTCACTAAACTTGTCTTGCATTAAAAGGCGGTGATTGAAGTCAATCAATTGTGAAAACGCTAATTGTTTAATGGCACAAACTAACTTTGCATTTTGTGAAAATTCGAAGTCTTTATTGCCAAGAGACATCCACAATCGTTGGCTTTTCATGCTGAGGTGACTATCTGTTTGACTCAACTGCCTAATTACTCCGGCTTTTAAAGATGGCCAAATAGCTTGAAAGTCATCTAAGGCGAGTGAAAACTCACTCAGAAATTGGCGCATCGCCGCAATTAACTGCTCTGCAGAATAATTGGGTGATTGTATATACAGGGCAATACCTGGATGTTGGTTATAGGGTAAATAGCCACTACCCACTAAATAACCCAATTGACGTTCAGTACGCATTTGATTAAAAAATGGCGTGGAAATTATTTGTTCTAACAGCATCGTCAAAGCAATATCTTCAACTTGTGCACTGGGCGCCTGAAAATACATAACGACAGCGTCATCACTGTGTTGGCACTCAACGAAGTGCACTTGAGTCGGCTCTTGTGTTAAGTCAACCAAACCCTTTAATAAGGCCTCGCTTTTGGGGTAAAGTTGGCGAAAGTCGGTTACTTTTTCAACCACAGCGAGGCTGTCTTCATAAGCCCAATTGCCATACATCATGCCTTCTAGATAAAATTGATTTAACAGCTTTTTTTTAGTGTTTAATACATCACTCAGTTGGGCCGTAGACATGATGTCTGCCATATCCACAGGCGCATAGTTGTATTGTTGCAAGAGTACCGATAGTCGATTGAATAAGCGGTTTATGGGCTTATTTAAAAGACTATTATTTAAGGTTTGAACTTGGTTGTTTTTTACCTGCTGAAAACTTTGGCTGAAATCCTCTTGACCGACAATTTGTTTGAGTAAATCGGTACAAAAATCTAATTGTTTTGCACTAAAGCCGTTTGTTTGTAGGGAAAATCCCCCCTGATGTGGGTACAAATGAAAATGTAAACCGGCGAGATTTGCTTGGTAGTATTTTTGGCTTAACTTTTCATTAATAAGGGCCACCCACAAACGCTTATAGGTCGCTACTTCAATACCTTCGGTAATGGCTTGGCAATCAAAGGTTAAGAAGCAATCACCTTTAGGTTGCTGAAATTGATCATCCTGACCAAACCACAAATCTAAACCATTTTGTTTAACGATACGTTTGGGTAGGGCAAAATCGCCTTGTTTTTGGTGAAGTTTATTTGCATCACAAAGGTAGCGATTTGCCTTAGGTAAAGAAAGTTTTTTTATTAGCAATGGTGTGTTGCTGCTATTAAGCAAGATTTGTGACAAAGGCATTATTTTATAAGGGGTATCGTACCATTGCGCTATGGAGTCGGTTTCTTGTTGCTGGTGAATAACTTTAAGCCGCATATTTGTAGCGGTAAAGTAAGCCAACATCTTAAGGGTTAGATTCGCGCTGACCTGATCAAAAATATAATCCCCCGCCACGACATGTTCACTCGGGTAATCAAGCATATTTAGTGATAGTTTTAGCGCTTCATCAATCGGTTTTAGTACTTCGCCATAGTGCCAAGCCAAATTGTTTAACTTGGCCATTTCGTTAATGCGCCATGGCTCTAAACCTTGCTCTTTAATTAACTCGAGATAAGAAAAAAGGGTAGCTAGGATCGCGTCTTTATTTCTCATGCCCTCGTCAGTGACCTGAAGATTAATATTAAAATCTTTAAAGTTGCTTCCTTCGATCCCCCCACCTGCGCTTAAGCTGGTTGCCCAATTTTGGCTTTTATAATAATCGAGTAATCCGCCAAAACCCTCGTCGCCCAATATATGACTAATGATGGCTAAGGGTTTAGCTCGATAAAATTGCGTTTGGGCGGGTAAAGCAAAGGTAATAATTAATCGCTGTGCTTTTTGCAAGGGAGTGATATTTATTTGCACCCCAAGTTGATGCTCGAGATAAAGTGCAGGGTAGGGCTGACGTTCAATTTTAGGGCCTGCTTTTTGCTGCTCAAAATGCTGGCTGACTATTTCCTTAGCTTTGGCCAAGGGTAATGCTGTCACTAAACATAAACTTAGGTTTTGGGTGTGGTAATAATATTGATGAAAACGTCTGAGTTTTGCTTTTAATTCAGTAATGCTAAAGGGGGAAAACGTGCTTAGATTACCCACTGAAAATTTACTAAAAGGGTGTTTTGCGTGACAGGTTTCTTTGTGGACTTGATATAAACGTCGCAAGTCGTCCCTTTGTTTTAATTTAAATTCAGCATCAATGGCCTGAATTTCTTTTTCAATATAGGTATCTAGTAACAAGGGGGAAAACAACATGGCCGAAAATTGCCCTAAGGCTGTGTCAAATGAGTCAGTTGCAATATCAAAAAAATAACTACTCGTTTCGGTGCCTGTCGACGCATTGACAGACCCCCCCTGACTGGCTACAAAATCATTCAGCGAGTTGGGTGTGTTGAATTCACTATTACCCAGGAACAACATATGTTCTAGTAAATGACTCAGACCTTGACAGTCTTCGTCATCATCAAAATGACCGACTTTAAAGGTGGCTGCACAGGCACTTTTGATGCTTTTGAGATCTTCTACGATTAGGACTTGTAGTCCGTTTTCTAAGGTGAAATAGTCATATTGACGTGTATCATTCTCACATTTAAGCAAAATTGATTGTCCAATTTAAAAAATTATCCTAAAGCATAAACTAAATTTAACATGCTAAAGATTTTTAGTTGCGTTATTTGTTATATTATCTAGCTAAAAGTACCCACATTGAATTTTATGAAATTAATTGTCATGCGTCATGGTGAAGCTGAACCCAGTAATATTTCAGATCAAGCCCGTAATTTGACTGCCTATGGCATATGCCAAACTCAAGCCGCAGGTAAGTGGTTGGCACGTCATGTCATTAACAACAATACCATCAATGTTGCATTGGTCAGCCCCTTTGCGCGAGCGCAGCAGACCTACGCCGGTGTTATTTCGCAATTAAACATAGAGCGTAAAGTTGATGTGGTTGAGCTTATCCCAGAAGCTAAACCAAGAAAAACCCACAAAGTATTGGATAAGTTTTTAAGTGATAATCCAGATACGCAGAGTATTATTTTGATTAGTCATATGCCGCTCATTTGTTATTTACTTGATGAAATATTACTCACCTATCAAGGCACTTTATTTGATACTTCGAGCATGGCGATCATTGAATATGACTATGAAACGGGGCTGGGTGAACTGAAAGCGTTTTATCATCCATCAATGAGTAATTTTGACAGTAACTAGGCTTCAGATTTTTGGCTTACTGACCGATAACCCTTTTATGAATACAAAAAGCCTACCCGCCCATTTGCAACAAGTGCTTGAACAGCATGTTGCTCAGTCACAACTGACTCATGATGATGAGCTTCGGGAGATTATTGCTAAATTAAATTCGCTGAATAGCAAAGTAGAATTATTAAAACATAAAATACTAGAAAATCGCCAAAATAAGCAGTAGTCAACTGAACGTGACTACGGCCTACTGCCACTTTTTACTCAACCAGACAGACTACTCGCGTCACGACCATTTTCCGTTCGGAAAAGTTTTGGCATAACTCTGACGGTTTTAACCATATTATCTTTCATTTCAACTATTTCAATGGGGTAACCTGCGAGCCTCAAGCTGATATTAGCCTGGGGAATATCTTCAAGGTACTCTAATATTAAGCCATTTAAGGTCTTCGGCCCCTCGGTAGGAAAGTGCCAATCTAACTCTTTATTTAATTCCCTCACGTTAACACTGCCATCGATAAGCACACTGCCATCTTGTTGTAAATTAGCTTCTTTGCTGTGGTCGGGTAAAAAACTGGTAGTAAAGTCGCCAATGATCTCTTCCAGAATATCTTCTAAGGTAACCAGTCCTTGAATATCACCGTATTCATCGACGACTAAACCAATACGTTCTTTGGCTGCCTGAAACTTATACATTAAGGTATGTAAAGGAGTGGATTCTGGGGTGAAATAGATTTCTCGCACAGCGCGTAATAAACTGGCTTTAGTAAATTGATCTCTTGATAGCAAACGCAGAGCATCTCTAACATGCACAAAACCAACGGCATCATCAATACTATCGCGATACAATAAAACCCTAGTATGTTGAGCATTAACTAGGCGTTTTTGAATATCTTTCCAATCGTCATTGATATCGATGGCAACAATATCACTGCGCGGTACCATAATGTCTTCAGCCGTTACTTTTTCTAAGTCTAAAATGCCCACCAACATATCTTGGTGTTTTTTGGGGATCATGGCTCCTGCTTCAAATACGACTGTACGCAACTCTTCTCGACTCAAGCTGTCACTGCTGCCGTCCGAGGGACTTATGCGAAACAAAGCAAGTAGGCCGTTGGTAATACCATTTATTAAAAAAACAAAGGGATAAAAAACCAGTAATAACGGGGCCAGAATAAACGAGCTGGGAAAGGCAACTTTTTCTGGATATAAGGCGGCAACTGTCTTGGGCGTCACTTCGGCAAAAATGAGTACTACGAAGGTTAGAATGACGGTGGTCAAAACGAGTCCTAGTACGTCATCGCCTAACAAGCGACTGCCAATAATGCCTGCAATGATAGATGCGGCAATGTTGACTAAGTTATTGCCAATCAAAATGAGTCCTATCAGTCGATCGGGACGGTCGATTAATTTTCTTACCCTGATTGCGGCTTTATTGCCCTCATTTTCAAGATGTTTGAGTCTATAACGGTTAATTGACATCATGCCAGTCTCTGAACTTGAGAAATAGGCAGAAAGTAAAATCAAAATGCCCAGCAGAATAAATAAACTACTGGTAGATATATCGTCCAACTAAAACCTTCCTATGCTATTACAAAGTGATGAATGTAAGGGCTAATGCCACTCGATTCAAGATACTCTTATGAGTTGATGATGACTTCACGCACAAATCGACTACCAAAGTAGGCCAAGGTCAATAAAATAGACCCAGCTATTGTTGCTGTGATGACAGGTTTGCCACGCCAACCAAATTGAACATGACCGAATAAGATACTACTGTAAATAAGCCAAGCCATTATGGAGAGTACCGTTTTATGGGCTTGCTCTTTGGCGAACATGTTTTCTAAAAACATAAAACCACTTATTAATGATATGGTGAGCAAAACAGTACCCACAAACAGTAATTTAAATAAAATTGTTTCAACCGCCATTAGGGGCGGCAGAGATGAATGTAACAAGGAGGCTTTTTTCTCCTTTAAACGCAAACTAATATACGCTAATTGCATGGCATATAAAAAGGCAATGCTCAAACATGCATAAGCTAACAAGGCAAAGCCAATATGGATCAGCAAAGCGGGTTTAATGTTGTAATGCATAATGTGCATGTCGGGTAACAGGGGAGTGAGTAGTACCACAAATGCAGTAAAACCGAAGACAACTGGTAATAAAATAGTGTTGGGTAAAGTAAACGAAGCTAACAACATCGTTATACTAATGAGCCATGCGACCAGTGACACAACATTCATTATGCTCATGTTCTGGCCAGGTTGAATAACGACAGTATCCCACAAAATAATAATATGAATAAGCAGTGCCACGGCCGCTAATATCAGTGCGAGCGGCTTTTTAGGTCCTGTGACGCTAAATAATCCGGCGATAATGATGCCCGCCGACACGCTATAGAGTACAAAACATATTAGCTCTAAAAGCATAGTAAAAACCTGATAGCAATCAACACCTAAAACTCCGTCTTAAAATTTCTATTTTAAAAAAAACAGGCAGTAAATTACCACTATTTTTATGCGGTTGACACCGCTTTAATGAGCTATCAAGCAAGATAAAGATAAAGTTCTGTGAGAAAGTTCGATTGATTATTCTTATCTGCACGCTATTTCGCTATACTAAGGGCAATTTGACAATGTAGGTAGCCATAGATTCATGTTTGAAAATTTGACCGAACGATTGGGGAAAACCCTAAAAAACATCAGTGGAAAAGGCCGACTGACAGAAGACAATATTAAAGATACTTTGCGTGAAGTGCGCATGGCATTGCTTGAAGCTGATGTTGCTCTGCCTGTGGTACGCGATTTTATTGCACAAGTAAAAGAGCGCGCAGTGGGTACTGAAGTCAGTAAAAGTCTAAATCCTGGTCAGGTTTTCATCAAGATTGTTCAATCAGAACTTGAATCAGTCATGGGCCAAGCTAATGAAAAACTCAACCTAGCCGCTCAGCCGCCTGCAGTCATACTCATGGCAGGTTTGCAAGGTGCAGGTAAAACCACCAGTGTGGGTAAATTAGCCTCGTTTTTAAAACTGCGTGAAAAAAAGAAGGTACTGGTTGTTAGTGCTGATGTTTACCGTCCGGCAGCTATTAAACAGCTTGAAACCTTAGCCACCGATTTAGACGTTGGATTTTTCCCATCAGACATCAGTCAAAAGCCTGTAGATATAGCGCTTGCGGCTATCAACCATGCACGTAAACAATTTTACGATGTGTTGATAGTGGATACAGCGGGTCGTTTGCACATTGATGGCGAAATGATGGCTGAGATCCAAGCGCTGCATAAAGCGATTAAGCCCATTGAAACCTTGTTTGTAGTGGACGCTATGACGGGGCAAGATGCTGCCAATACGGCTAAAGCCTTTAACGATGCCCTACCTTTAACTGGGGTGATTTTAACCAAGGCCGATGGTGATGCTCGAGGTGGAGCAGCACTGTCAGTGCGTCATATTACCGGTAAACCGATTAAGTTTATCGGTATGGGGGAAAAGTTAGATGCCCTTGAAGCCTTCCATCCCGAGCGAATTGCCTCGCGGATATTGGGTATGGGCGACGTACTAAGTTTAATTGAAGAAGTTGAGCGTAAGGTTGATAAAGCCAAGGCACAAAAATTGGCGCAAAAAGTCCAAAAAGGTAAGGGCTTCGATTTACAGGATTTCAAAGAACAATTAGAGCAAATGCGTAATATGGGCGGCATGATGTCGATGATGGATAAAATGCCTGGTATGGGAAACATGACGGCGCAAGTAAAAGAAAAAGCGAATGATAAATCCTTTAATCAAATGGAAGCGATAATCAATTCTATGACGGCCAATGAGCGCTCCAAGCCTGATTTAATTAATGGATCGCGCAAGCGGCGGATTGCTACTGGCTCTGGTACCCAAATTCAAGACATTAACCGTTTGCTCAAACAATTTACGCAGATGCAAAAAATGATGAAAAAAATGACCGGCGGGGGCATGGGCAAAATGATGCGCAACCTCAAAGGCATGATGCCGCCAGGCGGTCCTGGGGGCATGTTCCCCAAACGGTAAATGTAAAACAAAACAAACTCACCCTTAGCGGTGAGTTTTTTATTTGTGTTGTTGAACTTTTTTGTCGCGCCTGAAGTAATAACAGCCAATCTTTTTACTCAATTATTCATTAAGAATTGTAAATTTGAGTAAAGTTGATTGCTTACGATCTAAGTATGGTGATTGAATGCAGGTCGATGATGTTAACTCCTAACTATTTCTGTGTAATAAATGAAGCAAATTATATTATTTGGGGTGGCTGGCTCACTGCTGTTATTGAGCGCCTGTACTAACATATCAGCTGTCGATAATTCGATGCGTCAGCCAATGCTGACTGACAATTGGCAGCAACAAAGCCAGTATTTAGCAGTGCAAGACAATTGGCTTAATGAGTTTAAGCAACCTGAGTTGCAAACATTGGTAGAAAAAGCCCTGCATCAAAACCATGCTTTGTTACAGCAAGCCTATCAAACTGAAATTGAACAACAAAGGGTGGAAGCAAGTGGGGCTGCGCTTTGGCCTAGTTTAGATTTTTCGTTGCGCAGTACACGCAGTAAAAGTGCTGAAATGAGTAGCTCTCAAACCAGCAATTCGGCAAGCCTAAATGCCTCTTACGAGGTAGATCTATGGGGCAAGTTATCTGCGGCTCAACGTCAAGCGAAGCTAACGTATTTAGCCCAAAAATCCAGTTTTGAACAAGCCAAACAGCAATTAGTCGCTGATGTTGTGCTTGCTTGGTTTAATCAGTTAAGTGCTAAGCAGTTGTTATCCCTATATCAATCCAGAGTCAGTAATGCTGAACAGAATCTTGATATTATTGAAAAAGGTTACCAACAAGGTTTGAATGCGGCCTTAGATGTTTATTTAGCTCGCAATAATTTAAACAGCGAGCGTTCTCGTTCGTCTCAGCAACAGGCAAATTATTTAGATAGCATACGTACCTTGGAACGTCTACTCGGTGACTATCCAAAAGCGCAACTGACAATCGATGCTGACATTCCTCTTATTAGCAATGATATTCCAACTGGCCTGCCCAGCGAACTTATTACACGTAAACCGCAGTTGATTGCTAGCTGGTATCAGTTGCTGGCTAAGGACGCCGCTTTGGCTTATGCCCATAAGCAACGTTTTCCTAGTTTGAATTTAAATGCATCCCTTAGTGATAGTAGTGACAGTTTTGCTGATGTATTTTCACCTAGCAGTTTGGCTTGGTCATTGATTGGTAGTATCAGCGCACCAATTTTCCAAGGCGGAAAGCTCAAAGCTAATGAAAACATCGCCTTACTCACACTAAAGCAAAGTGAGCAATTATATTTAGATACCTTATATTCAGCCTTTAACACGGTAGAAAGTACCTTGGCCCAGGAAAAATCGTTGAGCGAGCGATACCAAGCGACCCTAGCCGCCGCCGATAACGCGGTAATCGCTGAGCAGCTCTCTTTTGAGCAATACCGCAGTGGTTTGGTGAGCTACACCACGGTGCTTGATGCCCAAGGACGTTCTTATGATGCGCAAAGTGCTTTGATAGATCTGAAAAATCAATTGATCGCAAACCGAGTTAAATTGCATGTCGCCCTTGGTGGTGATTTTTCCCTACCTAATAATTCCAAAAGTGAAAATTAAGTATGAGTTCTAAATTTAAAAAATTACTGCTCCCAGCTGTCATTCTGGTTATTACGCTTGTATCGTTCAAATTTATTATGGGTAATCCGCCGCAAGCCCAGCGAGGCTTTGCGCCCAAAGCGGCAAAAATTGTAGTTGAAACCTTGCGGCTCGAACTACAGCAATATCAGGTTCAAGTAGACAGTTATGGTGTGGTAAAACCTCGCACACAGAGCATGCTAGTGGCACAGGTGTCGGGGCAAATAACCGCAATATCAGCACAATTTCGCGAAGGTGGTTTTTTTAACCAAGGTGAAGTTTTAGTGCAAATTGATAGCCGTGATCATTTGGCTGATGTTAAAACGGCACAAGCTAATATTTTAACCGCACAACAAAACTTACTTGAAGAAGAAGCCCGCGCTCAGCAAGCAATAACTGATTGGCAACGCTTAGGCAATGGTCAGCAAGCCAGTATTCTAGTGTTACGTAAACCGCAACTTGAAGCCGCCAAAGCAAAAGTATTGTCAGCCCAAGCCGCATTTGAAAAAGCGCAACTTAATTTAGAGCGCACTCAGGTAAAAGCGCCTTATGCCGGTCGCATACTGTCTAAAAGTGTGGATATTGGTCAAGTGGTGGGGAATAACAGTCAACTTGCTGAGATCTACGCCACTGACAAAGTTGAAATTCGCTTACCCATTAGAAACAAAGATTTAGACCTAGTTGATCTTCCAGAGCAATTTCGTGATGTTGGGACGATAGAGCTTGGCTCTAAGGTAATCTTTCAGTCTGACTTAGTGGGCCAACAGAGCTGGTTGGGTAACTTAGTTCGTACCGAAGGAGCGATAGACGCAAATGCTCAACAACTTTATGTTGTCGCCCAAATCAACGATCCATACAAAGCAACGTCGACCAATAAATACCCGATTAAGATTGGTCAGTATGTTAAAGCCCAAATTGCTGGTAGAGCTCTGCAAAACGTTTTAGTTGTTCCTAATTCAACAATTTATCAGGGAAGCTATGTTTACATCGTCGAAAACGGCGTTCTAAAACGTAAAGATGTTGAGCTTCGGTGGCAAAATAGTCAGCAAAGTATTATTGCCAAGGGTTTGGAAGCGGGTGAGCAATTAGTTTTAACGCCTCTTGGTCAAGTAAGTTCTGGCACACCGGTGAGTATTAAAGGTGACGAAACTGAGGACACCGATAAAGCAACTCGGCGACCTAAGGAGCTAAGAAGTGGTAAGAAAGGAGAGGCTTCATGATTGCTTGGTTTGCGAAAAACCATGTCGCTGCTAACTTATTGCTGCTCAGTATTGTATTGGCGGGTTTGTTTTCGCTGACCACAAGAATTCCCCTCGAGGTTTTTCCTTCCTTTGCAGCAGACACCATAAGTGTATCAGTATCTCTGCGCGGCTCAACGCCTGAGGATGTTGAGAAGGGCGTGGCAATTCGTATCGAGGAAGCGGTACAAGATTTAGAAGGTATAAAACATATAACAAGCCGCTCATCAGAAGGGTCGGCTTCGGTCATAATTGAATTGGAAAATGGCTATGATCCCCGAGAAAAGCTAGCGGATATTAAAAGCCGAATCGATGCGATTAATACGTTTCCAGTGGACGCGGAAAAACCTATTGTTGCATTGGCGGAACGCACCAGAGAAGTGCTGTCGGTCTCAGTGGCGAGTGATTATGGCGAGAAAGAAACCCGCGAATTTGCTGAGCATGTGCGTGACCAATTACTTACCTTACCCAATGTTACGCAAGTTGAACTCAGTGGCGTACGTAACTATGAGATTGCCATTGAAATTAGCCAAGATACCTTACGTCAATACAACCTTACCCTAGCTAAAGTGTCCAACGCGATCAGCAGTTTTAGCAGTGATGTGTCAGCCGGTAACTTAAAAACCGATGGTGGTGATGTACTCATTCGTTCTAAAGGGCAGGCTTATCGTAAAGATGAATTTGCCAATATCGTGATTAAAAATCAGGCTGACGGCACTATTATTCGTTTAGGGGATATCGCGCGAATTAGCGATGATTTTGAAGAAACACCAGTGCGTACTCGGTTTAATGGGAAACAAGCTGCATTTCTGGATGTTTATCGCATAGGCCCGCAAAGTGCTATTACGGTGGCTGACGAAGTAAAAGACTTTGTGGCCGCTCAACAAACAAATTTGCCGCAAGGTTTTGAATTAAGCTATTGGGATGATAACTCAGAGGTAGTCAAAAGTCGTTTATCCACACTGACAACGAATGCTTTGCAGGGGGGCATATTAGTCCTCGCGCTTTTGACTTTGTTTTTGCGCCCCGCTATTGCTTTTTGGGTGTTTATTGGTATCCCTGTATCGTTTATGGGGGCATTTTTAGTCATGCCATTATTTGGTATCACGCTCAATGTCATTAGTTTATTTGGCTTCATTCTTGTTTTAGGAATAGTCGTTGATGATGCCATCGTCACCGGAGAAAACGTCTACACTCATCTGAAAACAGCCGAGTCTGGTGAGGAAGCCGCAATTCGCGGCACCCTAGAAGTTGCTACGCCAGTGACCTTTGGCGTACTAACCACCGTCGCAGCATTTTTGCCTCTCGCGTTCATAGAAGGGGCAAGAGGTGCTTTGTTTGCTCAGCTCCCGGTCGTGGTTATTCCTGTATTAATATTCTCCTTAATCGAATCCAAATTTGTGTTACCTGCTCATTTGAAGTATCTCAAACTTAGGAATACAAAAGGAAAAGCATCTAAACTTGAACGTTGGCAACAAGGATTTGCCGATGGTTTTGAACGAGGGATCCTTAAATACTACCAACCATTATTAAAGCTTGCGCTGAATAACAAGCTCACCACGGTCAGTCTGTTTATGGCGACATTTGTGATTATTCTGGCTCTAATTTTCAGCGGTTGGACCAAATTTATTTTTTTCCCCCGCATCCCGAGTGAAACAGTACGAGTAAGCTTGACATTACCAACGGGTACACCATTTGAAGTGACTAATAATTACATCATTGATATGGCAGATAAAGCACGCATTTTACAAGACAAATACCGTGAACCAGACACCAATCAAAGTGTGATTTTGAATATCCTAGCCACTACGGGCGGAAGAGGGGGCACAGCTAACGTAGGTCAGGTTCGTTTTGAAATAACTCCTGCAGAAAACCGTGAATCAGAGATTACCTCGCCCCAATTAGTGGCAGAATGGCGCGATATGATAGGAGAAATCCCGGGCGCAGAAAGTCTGACCTTTAGAGCAGAAATAGGCCGAAGTTCAAACCCAATCGAAATACAGCTAAGCGCTAATTCACTGGGTACATTGCAAGAGGTGGCAGAATTAATAAAAGCCAGATTATCGACCTATCCAACCGTATTTGATATCACCGACAGCATGTCAGATGGTAAGCAAGAGCTACAAGTTGAATTAACAGAGCAGGGCCTAGCCTTGGGTTTAAATCGCGTTGCGGTTTCTACGCAAATTCGTAATTCTTTTTTTGGTGCCCAAGTGCAGCGTATTCAACGGGGCAGGGACGACGTGCGGGTTATGGTACGATTACCTTTAAATGAACGCCGTTCTATTGCTGATTTGCAGGATATCTTGATTACCACTCCCTCTGGTAGCACCGTTCCGTTATCAAATGTGGCAAGACTTATCCCCGGACAAAGTCCCTCTAGCATATTGCGCATTGATCGCTTTAGAACCTTAAACGTGAGTGCTGATATAGAAAAGAGCAACACTAACATGACAGTATTACAGCCAGATTTAAGGAGCTACCTTGATGGTTTAGTGAGCCAATATCCCGGGGTGAAGTACACAATGGAAGGTGAAGCAAAAGAACAACAGGAGTCGTTTGGCTCATTAGCCTGGGCTTTATTATTTGTGTTTTTTGTCATTTATGCCCTACTGGCTATTCCATTAAAATCATACTGGCAACCATTTATAGTTATGAGTGTTATTCCTTTTGGAATGATTGGCGCGGTAATGGGCCATTGGATCATGGGCATGGAACTGACTATTATGAGTCTACTTGGCATGTTAGCTCTCATCGGTGTGGTGGTTAACGACTCACTTGTGTTGGTCGATTTCATCAATAAAAAGCGCAGTGAAGGTATGGACTTAATGGACGCTGTCACCTCTGCTGGCATTGTGCGTTTTCGGCCTATCATGTTAACTAGCTTAACCACCTTCTTTGGCCTTATGCCATTATTATTTGAAAAAGCCACCCAAGCGCAGTTTTTGATCCCCATGGCTGTATCTCTTGGCTTTGGTATAATTTTTGCGACCTTTATTACTTTATTAATGGTGCCTGTTAACTACCTGTTATTAGAGAAAGTGAAGCGCTTGGTAAATTGATTTTTGCTGAGTTATGGGCATTTTTGTTGAAGTAAAAGCAGGCATTAGGATTAATGTCTGCTTGATTATTTAATACTAGGTGCAAAGCTAGTTACGTTTTCTTCCCGCTTTTATCGTATTTTTAATAATACCTTTCATTGATTTTGAATCTATCGTTTTAGTTAATTTCAGGGTAGTCTGATCAGTGATCATAGTCGGAATGGGAAGAGGCATGTTGAAGCCCGTATTGTTGAGGCAGTTAAATCGTCTAATCGTTGGCGCATTAGGGCTAGTCAGCCATGCCAGTTTCGCCCTTGGGCATCAAGTACTCAACTTGTCTGTTGAGCAGGTAGATATAGGCTTATATGTTCTTTTAGGGCTGATCATAGCCCTAGTTATTTTTATTTTATTATTAAATATTAGACAACGCAGTAGTCGCTTAAAGTTAGCCGCCCAAGCGCTAGAGATCAAGCAAACCCTAGCTTTAATGGATACCTTTAACGAAGCCAGCATTCACCTTGATCAAGCTGGAAAAATTATTTATCTTAATCGAGCAGGTTGTTATTTTTTAGGTAAAAAAGCAGAAGACATTGTTAATAGTGATTTTAGTAGTTTTTTTAGTCAACAAAACCTTCCTCAAATTGAAAATAAAATAAATGAAAATAGTCCGGGCAAAATTCAGATATTTGAACGTAATCGTTATTTAACCCTTGATTTCAAACGTTCAGCGGACTTTCTTGAGCCAATAGTAACCGTGGTAACCATTGCCGATGTAACTAATCATCAACTAAAAGTCGATAAACAAAGCAATGAAATTAAGCAATATGAAAGCCGTTTAACGCTCAGTAAGTTAGGACGGATAAGCGTCGATTTGGACAAGAAAACCTATGTAGGCGACGTGGTGTTTGCCACCATGTTGCAACGAGATGCAAATGAATTATCTGGTAATTTAGGTCAACTTACAGCGCTTATTGAACATTCAGATCTGTTTGAATTCAATAAAGCACTAGAACAATTTAAACGTCAGCCTACGAGCGAATTCCGCTGTCAGTTTAACGGCAAACAAGGGCCTCACTTATGCCAGTTATATGGGTGGGTAAGCCAAGTTAATGTCAAAGGCGAACCGCTTAGTGTGGAATTTATGGTGCAAGACCAAAGCGAACTTGCGGAGCAAACTCGTCAAGCACAGAGCAGTGAAAATCTAACCAAAGTTTTACTCAATTCCTCTCGACATGGTGTTTATTTACTTAACGACTCAAGCCAAGTTGTTGCTTGCAATACTGCTTTTGAGAGTTTGTTTAGAACCAGCCAAAGTAAAATTAACTCACAGGCTATTCACGACCTTGAATTCTTACCGGAAGAGATTCGACAACTTCATCCCAAAGCCGGTGGTGACATACAGTTTTCGCGCTTAGGTCAAAGTAAAGAATTTACCATTACCTCGTTTGACAAGAGTGCTCGCCATCTGCGCTTTAGCTTAAAATTTTATACCGATAAAAATGGTCACAAAGCTGGCATGGTGGGTATGATGGAAGACATCAGCGAACTTAAAAAAGCCAATTTAATGGCACAAAAAGAGCGTAAGCGCTTTGATGACTTGCTCAATCTTGCGCCACTATCGATTGCCATCATGGACAGTAATGATAATATTATTCAAGGAAATCCCAGCTTACTAAAACGCTTAGGTACAACAACCAAAGAACTCAAAAAAACCACTTTATATCAATTGTTTGCCGATCCTAATCATTCCGCTAAAGCCGCCAAAGAACTCAATAAAAATAGTAAATTACATGAGTTTAAAGCGAACTTAAAAGATAATCATGGTCATACTTTAGCCAGCGAACTCACTATAGATTTGCTGGATAGTGAAGAGCAAGAATACTTGTGTTGGATAGCTGATATCTCGGCTGAGCAATATCAAATGCAAAAATTTGAACAACTGTTAGTGCACACGAGTGAACCCATGGCTATTTTGGCAGAACAGGGTTTTGCTCGTTTAAATGACGCTGCGTGTGGTTTTTTTGATGTTGAAGATGAACAACAATTGCTTGGTACCTTACCTTATGACGATGTCGTCAACAAAGATCCAGACACAGCTCAAGAGTTAGCTCAGCATATTGCCCAAGTTAAGCAAGACGGGAAAATCCAATCATTGTTATGGGAGCATCAGGTAAATGGCCAAGCCCTGCCTTGTCAGCTCACTCTAGTGCCTATTTTCAAAGCACAACAATGTGAGGCTATCTTATGTATTTGGAAAGATTTTAGAGCTATTAAAGAGGCTGAAAGAGCCCGTCTTGAAGCCATTAATCTGCATCAGGCCGCTCAGCGCCAAGTGGATGAAAAACAACAACTACTGGAAAATAGCCAAGATTTATTGGCCAATAAAGCCAAGAGCTTGGTCGATACCCAAACACGCTTACAGGCGGCGCAAGTTGACCTCTCAGCAAAACAAAACACTATTTCTGATTTGCAACAAGCCCATCAAGATATCAGCAAGCAAATCCAACAACTGCAGCAAGAATATCAAAGCAGTCGCGATAAATTGGCACAAAGTCAAAGTGAAAATGAAGAACTCGCTAGCCAATTAGAAAGTTCGGTTTCCAAAGTCCGTGGCCTACAAGAACAACGCAACCAAATTGCCGATGCCCTACAATATTCAGAACGTAAATATTCTACGGTACAAATTCAGTTGGAAAAAAGTGAAAAAGTCACGCAAACACTGCAACAAGAGCAAGCCTTACAGCAACAAAAAATGGCCGGTTTTATTGGCCAAATAGATAATCTTAAGCAATCAATTACTCAAAAAGACCAACAAATCTCTGATGTAAGTGGTCAAATTAGCACTCTGCAATCGCAGTTAAGCAGCTCGGGTAGAACCACAGAAAAATTACGTGAGCTTTTAATTAATCAGCGCAAAGCGAGTGCTCAGGCCGAACAAGAAAGAAGAGAGTTAGAGTTAGCCTGTCACAGTGCTCAGTCTGAATTGTCGACTAAGGCCCGTCATGTGGAGCATTTGCAACATGAAATGCATAAGCTTGAAGAGATGAGCCATCAACAGCAAGGCAACATGCAGCAACAGCATGCACAGTTGCAGCAAGAATTGGCGGCTAAACAACAGTTGTTATCAGATACTCAGCACAAGTTGGATGAAACCCAGCAGGCATCGGCGCGTGAAAAAGTCGAAAAAGAGCAACAGCAAGCCCTGCTAAAAAGTTTGCAAAACGAATTAGTTGAAATGGAACAGTCCGCTCAACAGCGCCAAGAACAAATTAATCAAGCGAATCAGCAATTACAGCAGCAACAAAGTCAGTTGCAAGCAGAGCTATTGGATAAACAGCAAAAACTGCAACAAAGTGAACTGATACTCAATGAGGCTAAACAACAAACTGATGCAGAAAAACAAGAAAAAGCCAAGCAACAGGAAATTTTTGCGCAATTACAACATGAATTGAGCTTGTTAAAACAACGGGAGTTAGAGCAACAGCAACTGATTACTCAGAGCGAGCAACAATGGCAAGCGCAACAAGAAGCGCTGAAAAATGAAGCACAAATAAAGCAACAAGAACTGCAAGAAACGCAACAAAAATTAGATGAAAAACAACGTTTGGCCGATCTAGAAAAACGCCAACGCATAGAGCAACAGCATCGCTTAGAACAGCTCACTGTAGAATTAGCTGACGTTGAAAAGCGTGCCGTTAAACAACAGGCTTTGATGGACGGTAACGAAGAGCAACGTCGCCAGTTTCTAAGCGAAATTGAACAACAAAAGCATCATTTGCAAATTGCCTTACAGCAAGCCGAGCAGCAAAATATTGATATGAAAAGTAAACTTGATGGTAATTTGCGTGAGCTCGAACAAGCTGAGTCTCAAGTTAATCAGACCCTATCAGGTGAACAGAAACTGCAAGCTGAGCTCAACGAGGCGCGTCACGCCGCTGAAGGTTTAGCTAAGCGTCTGCAACAGCAAGAGCAGCAAGAGGCTGCCTTACAAAATCAACTTGCTGAGCAGCAATTGGCCTTGCAAGGCAGAGAGCAAAATATACATGAATTACAAACTAAGCAAACAGCCTTGACGCAAGAATTACATCAGGTTCAGCAAGAATATAGTCAAAGTAAACAAAGCTTGGATGATCAGGATGACAGTCAGTCCGAACTGAATAAACAATTGGAAAAGCTCGAATTGGAGTTACTAAATAGTAAAACGCAATTAGAGTTAAAAGAAAAATCCTTACAAGCCGCTCAACAACAAGTTGAAAGTAGTCAGTCTAAACTTGCTCAGCAAGAACAAGCCTTGGTTGCGGCGCATAAGGTAGAGTTGCAGCAAGCTCAAGTTGAGGAACAACAAGAAGAAGCGCGTCCGGCACCTCATTTTGCTAAATTGCCCTTGCCAGCCAACGCCGAAGCCTGGTTTGATTTATTACCCTATTTACAAAAACAAACCAGTACAGAACCACTGCCAGTGGCACTTAATAAGCTAATGGACGAGCTGGACTCCAACATTAAACTTGCTGATGAAGCGATGAATACTGAGGACCTTAGCAAAATTAAACTCAGTGTAAGGCAATTATTAAGCTTAGCTAATCGAGTCAATTCTATGGCCTTAATTGACCAAGTAACGCGCTTAGAAGCGGATTGTAGTCAAGGTCTGATCGACAACATAACGATTGCTTGGCCAAGTGTGAAAAAGTCACTCATGACTACGTTGCGCGTTATCTATTCGCACTTACATGCTTAGTTACTTAGTTTATTGCGGCTGTCGCCCTGCATGTAAATGAGGGTCTTACCTAGCTGGAAGTATAGTGGTGATAAGGTATCAATATGTGGAATGTGGCTTTTGCTCGGTTCAGGCATGACCGGCCATCCTTGGCCGTTTTAGTCATTTAAGTTTAGTTAATTTAGGCAAATTTCTAAGTTGAATAAATGTCTCAGGGAGTTACTCGCTGAGATCCTTGTTTTTAGTACTCACTGTATTAAGCGAAATAACCTTAGTTTTACTGATTTTATGACGGTAAATCTCACGCAGATATTTAATGGTTTTTTTGACACTGTCGCGACTCAGGCGAATATCATTTATAGAGATAAATTTGTCTTTATTGTTAATCAGTTCACGGTACTTCTTCTCATACATTGGTTTGATTGCATACCAGTTGGTATCAAGAATTTTTGCGGGGTTTTCAAATTCATGCAGCATATTATCTAAGTCAGCTTCATCAAATTCATCTGAGCGAATAAACTCTAACATCGCTTGATCCAGCTTTTCATCAAATCGATAATTATCTTTTGCGAAACAGCGTTTAATAAATGCAACGATTAAGGTTAGGAAGTCATCGCTTAAACAGGGACTTTTTACGATCAATGTGGTTAGTGAAATATTTGCCGATGCGCCAATAACCAATGCATAACGTTTTAAGGTGGTGTTGGGGAACAAGGAATTAAGATGGGATTTTAATCGGTTTAAATCCATGTAAGACAATTTATAGTCTTTTGGCAATGACACAATAGATACAACGGATGAACAATTTTTAAAGAAATGCAGATCTTTAAGTTCAGCGGCGTTGTAGCCATTTTTTACATAGTTCTCTAATGTTTCTCGATATCGGGTTGACTCTATAGGTAATAAGCTTATGCCTTCAATGGCTTGGGTTACTTTATTAAAGTGCGGTAAGTCGATAGAGCGGAAAAATAGATCGTCAATATTCAGTCCACTGGCTACTTTTTTATCAACAAAACCATTCTCTATTGGAATAACCGATTCAGCGTAAGCAATGGCTACGGGACCGGCAAGGCTCATAAATAAATCATTGGCATCCAGACGGATGGTTTCTCCAATATCAATACCGGCTCGACGGAAGTAGTTTTCATCATAATCAGTGGTAACAGCTTGAGCAGTCAAAATGTTGAAGATTTGTTGAGAGATATATTGATTGGCGTATTTTTCCATGGCGTTAACATCAATATGCTGAATGCCACCATCATCTGATTCTTCAGCATAACGCATAATATCATTGGAAATTAGCATCATAGCGTTCCAAGGCCGGATACGATGCATAACACTCGCTTCACTGCTGTCTTCATTGTCAAAGTTATATGAAAAGTCCCACTCTTCAGCAAGATACTTACATAACAAGCGCCCCGCATTTATATGCAGTGCTTCAGACATTTCTACGCCGTGATCAGAAATATTGGGCAGAATACAAATACCACTGGTGAAAATAGGCTCAAACACAAATGAATGACCACGATTCTCCTCATCTTCAGCTACTGTGCGGGTATCAAAGGTTTTGCTCATATAGGCATATTGCTGAGCTAAGCCAAATTCAGATGCCATGCCTGAACCAGTGCCGCCGCCAGCACTGAAGATATAAAAATACAGTCTGGATTGGTTGGCCTTAATGCCACAAGAATCGATTAGGTAAGAGTGGATAAACTTCCAGTCACGATTGGCAAAACGCTGGGTATCTTTGTTAAGGATGATTTTAGCTAAGTATTGTCCAAGAATCGGTGCATTACCCGCACCACCGGCATGAACTTCAGACAGGTCCATGATTTTCATTTTGGTATAGTCGTGCAGAAAACCACTTTTTTCACCTTTATGGGAAAAGCGGATCCGACCTTCAATATCTTTGTCCAAATCCCCTAGCATGACTAGCGGTTCAATTAGAAAGACCGGCTTGAGAGCCTGAGAGTCTGTTAAATGCAGGCTGCGCTTGATCCAGCGCATAGGCCGGTATTCCTGCTCACGACTTTGCTTTTCTTCGTTATTGAACTCATCAAGATAAAAATTACGTGCGTTGTAAACTAAAGAGGCAACATCTAAGGCGATATTAGAACCACAGCGGCCTAAACCAATTAAACACACAGAAGGAAAGTTTTGTTGTTTACGGTTTTGAATTTCATCATCAGGATTGACTATCGGAAATACACTCGTGCGTAGGGCATCCAGGTTAGTCAGAATTTTATTAAGGTCTTTTTCGGTAAAATACATATAGCGGTCGCTGGCAAAGGAAGGTGGCAGATCTATGTCAGCACTTTTTTTCGATACCGTTTTAACGGCAACTGCTTCATCTTGTGCGCTTTGTTCAGTTTTTATCTTATTAATCATTATACTACTTCCTGCCTATCGCTGTTTCTGGTGATACGTTACTACAAAGAAATTAATATGTTACAAAAAAAATTAAATTGCGGTCGGCGTTAAAGGTAGTTGTTGTTGAAAATTAAGGCAACGAAAAAAAGTGAAAATCACGCATTTTTTTCTGCAGCTAAAAGCAGGATAGAGTATTAAAACAATAACTTAATCATATAGCCCTAGCAGAAATAGGTTCATTTTCTACAAGGTATATCCGGCTTAATACTCCATATTGGGAGCATTATACTCGCCTGATAGCTTAATAACTTTTTTGCGCTTCATTCTATTTTGAAGTGTATCCCTGATAAGAACTGGCTTATCTTTGCTTCGCGGCCGAGTGGGAGCGTTAGTTATGCGATTCCAAGCTGATGTGAAATTTTTATAAATTCACCACCGCAATTTGTTGTTTGGGTGTAGCGCTGTCGAGCACATAAAACTGCTCTTGATCGGCTAAATGCCACCAACGTTGCCAAATGCCAGAGGCGTGATTGTCGACTAATTGTTTGTTGTCTAAAGGGGGCACAATACCTGGTGCAGACTCAAGTAGGCCCTCTGACGTGCGGCGTTTTAACATATTGGGGCACAATAAACTGGGATCATCTAAGCCCATACTACCAATTAGCTCAAACAAACTATGCAAGGTATTGTGTTGAAATTGTTTTACCCGTTTACTTTTAGCATTAATATCAATCGCCCTAGAACGTTTTGGATCTTGCGTGGCAATGCCAGTGGGACAAGTATTGGTATTACATGAACGAGATTGAATGCAACCCAAGGCCATCATCATGGTACGTGCAGCATTAACCGTATCAGCTCCCATGGCCATTTTAGACAATAAATCAAAACTGCTGGCGCTTTTTCCCGATGAGATAATGCGCACTTCATCACGTAAACCGACTCCAATAAGTGCTTGATGAACAATGTAAGTGCCTTCAAGGCACATCATCCCCAAGCGGTTACTAAATTCTACCGGTGCTGCACCGGTTCCCCCTTCTGCACCATCAACGGTGACAAAATCAAGCAGTATGCCGGTACTCACCATGGCTTTACATATCGCTAAAAACTCAGCAGGATGACCAACGCACAGTTTAATGCCAATAGGTTTACCGCCACTGAGTTTGCGTAAGTGGGCTACAAACTCTAACAGTGCGATGGGGTTAGGGCATTCTGGATTCATTGGCGGTGATACGCAGTCTCTATCTTTTGGTATACCGCGTATTTGTGCTATCTCGTCACTAATCTTGGCCTTAGGCAGCACCCCTCCATGACCGGGTTTTGCACCTTGGCTGAGCTTGATTTCGATCATTTTAATGGCATTATGGGTGGCCATTTTTGTAAATTTTTCTTGGTCAAAACGACCTTCTTCATTGCGACAGCCAAACAAGCCGGTGCCTAATTGCCAGATTATATCGCCACCATGTTTTAAGTGATAAGGGCTGACGCCACCTTCGCCTGTATTGTGGGCAAAGCCACCCAGCTTGGCACCCAGATTTAGCGCTTCAATAGCATGACTGCTGAGAGCGCCGTAGCTCATCGCTGAAATATTAAGTAAGGAAGCCGAATAGGGCAAGGCGCACTGGGAACTACCAAACAATAGTCGCTTGCTTTGTTCTTTTACTGTTTTGGGATGCATTGAATGCCAGATACTCAGATAGTTGTTTTGCATTAAATCTTGTTGAGTACCAAAGGGTAATGTGTCGTTGACATTTTTGGCGCGGCGATAAACCAGCTCTCGTTGTTCACGAT